>WNGK01000234.1_pt1 | contig 60173 bp, 61 predicted proteins | sample 5400601 | NCBI WGS metagenome assembly WNGK01 (sample SAMN13153376, study PRJNA577476) | soil metagenome | isolation source: 60 cm soil or saprolite under Garry oak tree replicate 1 | place: USA:California | collected 2016-06-15
TGCGGCGGGCGATTGCGTCGAGACCTGGCATCATCTCCTCAAGGCTCCGACGTATCTGCCTCTGGGCACCACGGCCCATAAGCAGGGGCGCATTGCCGGGGAGAATGCGGTGGGTGGCCACCGGGAGTTCGCCGGATCACTGGGGACACAGGTGGTCAAGGTCTTTGACGTGGCGGTGGCCAGGACGGGACTGCGTGACGCCGAAGCAGTGAACGCTGGGTTCGACCCGCTCACGGTCGAATCGATGACCTGGGACCACAAAGTCTACTACCCAGGTGCGCACGAATTGCACATCCGTGTCACCGGAGACCGGAAGACGGGTCGCCTCCTGGGCGCGCAAATGATTGGTCATTGGCAAGCCGAAGTCGCCAAACGGATTGATATCTTTGCCACCGCCCTGTTTCACGGCATATGCATCGACGAGCTGAATGACCTTGACCTCAGCTACACGCCCCCCGTGAGTAGTCCCTGGGATCCGGTGCAGATGAGTGCCCAGGCCTGGGTCAAACAGTGCCGCCAGGGAGCATAAGGAGGTGCATGTCCAAGCAGAGGTCATTGTGCTCTACATGACGAGATACGTGGTCACCAGTTGAAATCCTGTACTGTATGCGACGAGAGAGCATTCCTTGGAGGTCAAGAGGCGTTTGAAACACGTTGTGTCAAGATGAAACTCAAACCTGGATCGCCCGAACGAGTGCGAGCGTGGAGAAGGAAGCTGAAAAGCCGCAGGGATGAAGCATTACAAACGCTGCGGGATGAGCATGTCATGGTCGAGTCGGTCTTTCTTGACAGGGCTGCTGAAGGTGATTACCTCATCTATTATCTGAAAGTGGAGAGTGATGAGAGAGCCGCTCGGGCGGTACAAAATTCATCTCATCCTCTCGACGCATCTCAGCAGCAGTTCATACGGGAAACCTGGGAGAGTCATCAGGCACTTCAGCTTTTGGTTGATCTTGATTGCATAAGCGAGGTGTAGGCTCGGCCCGCTTCAGGCTCGGGTTCATGCTCCACGGAAAGTGGGGCATGAGTTCCAAAGCTCTGGTCATATGGCCCCCAGTTTCCCCTGGTAGGAGCACAGTTCCGAGGGAAACTGGCCCTGTGTGTTGGAAGAAACTGGTTCCCAGTGGGAGTGACAAACACAGATGGTTGGCCATTGGCACGGGGAAGCGGCCAAACGGATTGATGTTTTTGCCACCGCCGTGTTTCATGGTATGTGCATTGATGACTTGAATGCCCTCGTTCTCAGCTACACACCTCCCGTGAGTAGTTCCTGGGATCCGGTGCAAATGAGCGCACAAGCCTGGGTCGAACAGCACCACTAGCTGCTCTCGCAGGTGCTTGCTGCTGTGTTCTCGATCCGTCAAGAAGGGGAAGTCGATCATGTAGTCGGCGTGGTATCATGGAGTGTGAGAAAAACGCGATCAGCCATGTTTCTGATCAGAAAGGAGTGAGACCGTGCGCGACGGAATGCGTATCGGTGAACTAGCGGCGCGCTTCGGACTCAATCCGAAAACGATCCGCTATTATGAGGAGATCGGCTTGCTGCCTAGAGCAGACCGCAGCGAGTCCGGCTACCGCTTCTATGACGAACGGGATGTCGAACGACTGGGCTTTATCCGGCGTGCCAAAACGCTCGGTTTGTCGCTCGATGAGATCCGCGAGATTCTCAAAGTCGAGGAGGAAGGCTCGCCGCCCTGTGGTCAGGTGCTTGACCTCATCGATGTGAAGATCTGTGCCATTGACCAGCGGATGGCCGAGCTCCAGGCTTTCCGCACGGAGCTTGCGAGCTTGCGAACAACCTGGACCGACGAGGTCACGAGCACCCAGCGTGCTGCAACTCCTGCCTGCATCTGTCCCATCATTGAGCAGCAAACCGAGGTAGAAGACCACCCACACGCGGCCCAGGAGTTCGAGCCAGCGCTGCACCGCTAATCGATCAGCGCAGCCGCGTGCTGCGTGTGGTCCGATGCGCTCCAAAGAGACTCCACCATCCTCTCGCGATCAAGACAGACTTGGCCTACGTGGCACTCCGCTTCCCTGTGCCACGGTGAGCACCGCGGTCATACGCTCCCCTTCTTCAAAAAATCCCCTCTCCACCCCTTGACATTCCATTCGACTGGAAGGTGTATGCTCCTCGTGAGATGCGTTGTAGCGACATATACGTCGCTCAATACCATTGCTATGGAGGCAAAGAGATCATGATAGAAACATCGACATTTGAGGTCATTGGGGAACAAAAGATGAACTGTGAGGGATGTGAGAACGCCGTCCAGCGATCCCTCACTCGACTGCCAGGGGTTCGCCAAGTTCAAGCCGACCATCATATCCAGCGCGTGGTGGTCCAGCTCGACGCAGCCCAAACCGATGCTGAGGCTATCAAGGCCAGGTTAGTCGCATCCGGCTACCAGGCACACCAGCTTGCTGATCCGACAGCAGAATGACAAGGCGCGCTCTGTGAGGCATGAGTTCGTGCCTCGTGGCTAGTGCCATTTCCTCTCGAAAGGAGAACAGACCATGCAACAAGGTGGAAGCGTTCAACTGAGCCCGGAGATGCAGCAATGCATCCACCTGTGCCAGGATTGTGAGACCACGTGTCAACTGACGCTCATGTATTGTCTCGGACAAGGGGGCGCGTATGCTGAAGCAGCCCACATGCGGCTGCTGCTCGATTGCATCGCCATATGTCAGACCTGTACGGGCTTGATGGCACGCGATTCGGAGTTCGCCGGGCGCTACTGCACCCTGTGCGCCGATCTCTGTGATCGCTGTGCGGCAAGTTGTGAGCAATTCGCCGGGGACGCGCAACTCACCGCCTGCGCGGCATCCTGCCGCCGATGTGCGGAGTCTTGCCGAGCAATGGGCACGTAGACCTGGCAGAGGCACTCCATTTTCTCTCGCGGAAGAGACGCAGTGGACTCGGCCCACTGTGCTTCTACGCACACGCCGCCTGCACCTGTCCAATGCAGGCGAGCGACGAGGTATTCCTATGAACACAGTAGAAAAGAACACACTTCCAACAACTGAACCCTCCTCCTCCACTCCGTATTGGGCCGAGGAGTTAGACCCGAGGCACGCACGTTTCCGCGCCAAGATCGGGGGGCTGCACTGCTCGCTCTGCACGGGGACGCTGGAAAAGGCCCTCGGGCGGCTGCCTGGGGTCGAGAAAGTTGCCGTGAGCCTGACACACGAACAGGCCTTGGTCGAGTACGACCCCACCGTGGTGCACCCGGATGACCTCTTGGAGACGCTGCGTGACATCGGCTACACCATCTGGGACCCGCGCAAACTGCGCCCGTTCGAGGAGGAAGAGGCCGCACTCGTGCGCGAGGGCAAGCGGCTGCTTACGGCCATCGGCTTCAGCCTGCTCACGATTGGCCTCATCCTGCAGGTCACAGGCATCTGGTCCCTCATCGTGCCGGTGGTGATCGGAATCACGCTGCTGGCAACCGCCTTCCTCATCCTGCGAGGCCAGAGAATCTTCACAGCGATCGTCGGCGTGACAGTGCTGGGCTTGCTGCTTGCCGCCGTCCTGGTGGCCAACGCTCTTGGCATCGCCAGGGCTGCTGTCCCCTGGGTGGTCGGGGCGTTTGCCCTCATCGTCGTTTTCGGCGTCGCGCAGCACATCCTGGTCATGGCCTGGCAGTCCCTGCGGCGCGGCATCCTCAACCAGCACGTCATGCTGGAGGCCGGGGCCTTTGCCGGCATCGTCGGCGGCCTCATTGGCCTGCTTGTCCCGTCTGTCGGCTATCCGGCAGCGCCGTTTTTCGCCGTCTCGGTGCTGGTCGCCACCTACCACATCTTCTCGGAGTGGCTCTCGCTGCTGGTCAAGACACGCAGTTCGCAGGCCGTCAAGCGGCTGCTCGACCTGCAGCCCGACACGGCCCGCGTGGTGCGCGGCTCCCTGGAACGCGAGGTCCCGATTGGCGAGGTCGTGGTCGGTGACCTGGTGCGGGTGCGGCCTGGTGAGCGCGTGCCGGTGGATGGTGTGGTCGTCTCCGGCCACTCGGCAGTGGACCAGGCCCTCGTGACCGGTGAGCCGGTTCCCATCGAGAAACAGCAGGGCGACCAGGTCATCGGCGGCTCCATCAATGGCACGGGGACACTGCTGATCAAGGTGACAGCAGTGGGCGCAGAGAGCTTTCTCCAGCAGGTCATCCGCCACGTGGAGGACGCGCGGGCGCTCAAGCCGGGCATCCTGCACCTGGTGGATCGCATCCTGCGCGTGTACACGCCGACCGTGCTCGCGCTCTCGTTGCTCTCCCTGCTTGGCTGGCTCGTCGGCACCGCTCTCGTAGTGGGTCATCCCGATGTGCAGCGGGCGGTGTTCGCCGCCCTCTCGGTACTGGTGATGGGCTATCCCTGTGCCGTCGGCATCGCTGCACCGCTGGCCATTGTGCGCGGCGCAGGGTTGGCGGCTGACCAGGGCATCATCATGCGTACGGGCGAGGCCTTCCAGGCGTTCCGCCAGGTGACGCGCATCGTCCTCGACAAGACCGGGACGCTCACTATGGGCAAACCTACCGTTCAGGAGATCGAGGCCGAAGGCGACACCAATGCGTTGCTTGCGGTGGCGGCTGCCGCCGAAGCGTCCTCGGAGCATCCCCTGGCCCAGGCCGTGCTCAACGCGGCACTTGATCGAGGGCTGCGTCTGCCCCCGGTCGAAGACTTCGAGTCGTTTACCGGGCTTGGCGTCCAGGCACGTATCGAGGGCACCCAGGTGGTGGTCGGGCGTCCGCGCTTCCTGGAGGAGCGAGGAATCGACCTCTCCGCGCTTGCCGCTCGCATCGCGGCACTGGAGGAGGCGGGGCGCACCGTCATTGCCGTGAGCCGCGACGGGCAGCTCCTCGGGGCCATCGCCCTGGGCGATGAGCTGCGGCCCGATGCCGCCGAGGCGGTCGCCGCCATGCGGCATGCTGGCATTACCCCCATCCTGGTGACGGGGGACAACCCGCGTGCCACCCAACGCGTGGGACGCTCGCTGGGCATTGATGACGTGCGGGCGGGCATCCTGCCAGGGCAGAAGGCCGAGATCGTGCGCGAGCTGCAAGCAGAGGGGCGTGAGCGGGTCGCTATGGTCGGTGACGGCATCAACGACGCGCCGGCCCTGATGCAAGCGGATGTGGGCGTGGCGATGGGCAGTGGCACCGACATCGCCATCGAGTCCTCCGATATCATCATTGTCAGCAACCGCCTGATGTCGGTGCTCACCGCCCGTGACATCAGCCGACGCAGTTACCGCAAGACCAGGCAAAACGTTGTGCTGGCCTTCCTCTTCAATGGCATCGGGGTGCCCCTGGCTACGACCGGCCTGGTCTACCCGGTGTGGGCGATGGTCGCCATGGCACTCTCCGTCACGTCGATTTTCGTGAACTCCCTGTGGGGGCGGCCCGACCTGTTGTTTGAGGCGATCCTGAGCGTCGGTCGGACGGCTTCCTGGAAGCGAGCACCTGCCCGCAGCTCAAAGCGCATGAAGATCAGGGAGGGAACACATGAAGCGGATCGTGCGCATAGGTCAAACAGCCATCGGCGTCGTGGGGGCGTTGGGCACCCTCGCCTGCATGGGCTCTATGGTGCTGGCTGTCGTCGGGATTGCCGGTGTGGGAACCTCGGTTGCGATAGCTGGCATGAGTACGGGCGCACCAGGGCAGGCGGGAGGCTTGCAGCAGTTGGGCATCCTGGCCTTCCTGCTGCAAGCAGGACCGGCGATCCTGCTCGTCTCCATTAGTGCGTTCGCCTTGTCCCAGGCTTTCAGGCGATGGGTGGCTGCCATCCCCGCCCTGCTGGTAGGTAGCGTCATCTATTGGGGCATGTACGGCCAGCCGCGTTTGCCTGTGATGTACGTCACGATGGCGTTGGGCCTGCTCGGCTGGGCTGTTGTCTTCCTCTGGGCCCGTAGCTTCCCTCTCGCCTTTGACGTGTTGATGAGGAGTGAACGGAAGGAGACGAATCATGGCGACAATTGAGCCGCTCACAGCGAGCGAGCTGGAATCGAAGGTGATTGAGGCACCAGGACAGGTGGTGCTCGACTTCTACCAGGCGAGCTGCGCTCCGTGCCGAGCACTGGAGCCTCGCCTGGAGCAGATAGCCCGAAAGTCAGCCGGTCGCCTGCCGGTGTATCGCGTGGATATCGACCGTGACCTGGCCGTGGCGGAGCGCTTTGGTGTCAGGAGTATCCCGACAGTGCTCATCCTGCGAGCAGGGAAAGAAGTGGAACGCCTGGACGGGCTCATCAGGGGGGCAGACCTAGCGAACGCATTCGAGCGAGCCACGTATGCCTCGTGAGCAGACCGAGGTTCGCGCCGTTTTTTCCGCAAAGCGGTACTGCAAATATGTGTACCCATCAAGTGAGCAGTGGGCCATTGTCTGAGAACAGAGCTTCTGAAGCGGTTTCCTGAACTTGATGATTGTCAATTCACGACAGAATGAGGGGGAAATTTCCGTCTCTGCCGTGTAAATTTGGCGATGAAACGGGTGGAATCTTCCCCATTATCCTGTGGATGAATTGTCCCCTCAGCCTTCCTTTGACCAGCTTCCCTTTGTGGTTGACACTCTGACGGTGATGGAATCACCGCTGGTCCGTTCGATGGCAGGCGAAATCTCTTGGGATGAAGTGGAACTCCTTTGCTCTTGACATCTCCCAATTATTCAAGTATTCTATTGAATAGTGGAAAATGAGGGGAGGCAATTGCTCCTCGTGCTCTTGACCACAAGGAGGGCTCTATGCAGACCAGTGAGAAACGCACCTTTAAGAATCAGCTCTATGAGCAGTTTGCTCGCGTTGGCAAGGCCCTGGCCAGCCCCCATCGCCTCGAACTCCTCGACGTGCTGGCTCAATGTGAACGCACCGTGGAAGCACTGGCCCAGGAGACCGGCATGTCGGTCGCCAATGCCTCGCAGCACTTGCAGGTACTGCGCACGGCACGCCTGGTCGAGACACGTCGCGAGGGCACGTCTATCTATTATCGTCTGGCTTCCGAGAGCGTCTCCACCCTCTGGCTGTCTCTACGGGCGGTAGGTGAAGCGCACCTGGCCGAGATCGACCGGGTGGTCGAGACCTTTTTGCACGATCGGGCGCAGTGGCAGCCCATCACCGCTGTAGCGTTACTGGAGGAACTGCGCAACGATCAGGTGATCCTGCTCGATGTGCGACCTGCCGAGGAATATCAGGCAGGACACCTGCCCCAGGCGCTGTCCATCCCGGTCACCGAATTGGAGGCGCGTCTCTCCGAGGTGCCTCTGGATAAAGAGATCGTCGCCTATTGTCGCGGTCCTTATTGTGTCTTTGCCGATGAAGCGGTGGCGCTCTTGCGAGCCCGTGGATACCACGCCCGTCGGCTCGAAGAGGGCGTCGCTGACTGGCGTCAGCTTGCACTCCCGGTCGAAGTGTAGAAAGAGAGACGCGCATGGAACCGATTGCTGTTGAGACCTTGCGAACGTGGCTGGAAGAGGGACGCCCCGTCACCATTCTGGATGTGCGACCGGCCAACCAGCGGGCGGATTGGGCTATTCCTGGCAGCGTGCATCTTGATGCCTACCGTGCCCTCAATGAGCACGATCCCCACGCCCTCGACGCCGCAGAGGTGGCCGGTGATGCACCCGTCGTTACGGTCTGTGGCGCTGGGAAGACCAGTCAACTGGCCGCCGAGCAACTTACGGCGCGAGGCGTTCCCGCGCTCTCCCTCGAAGGAGGAATGAAGGCATGGAGCCTCGCCTGGAATACCGCCAAGGTCCCTCTCGAAGATCATTCGACGCGTGTCATCCAGGTGCGGCGCACCGGCAAAGGGTGCCTCTCCTACCTCATTGGCGCAGGCGCGGAGGCGTTCGTGATCGATGCCTCGCTTGATCCACAGGTGTATCTCGACCTAGCAGCAACGTACGGGTGGCAGATCACCAGTGTCTTTGACACGCACATCCACGCAGATCATCTCTCGCGCTCGCGTCAGCTCGCCGAACGAAGCGGAGCGATGCTGTTTCTCCCGGATCAGCGTCGGGTGTCGTTTCCCTTTACAGCCATGCGCGATGGCGACACCTTCGCCACCCCTCAGTTGAGGCTGACCGCGCTGCGTACACCGGGACACACGCCGGAGAGCACCTGCTACCTGCTCAACAATGCGCTGCTTTTCACGGGGGATACGCTCTTTCCGACCAGTATCGGGCGTCCAGACCTGCACGCCGATGAGCAGGAAGCGCGAGCGCGGTCCTCGCTGCTCTACCACAGCCTACACAAGCTCCTCGCGCTACCGTCGGAGACGCTCGTCCTGCCAGGACACGCAAGCCAGCCCGTGCCATTCGATGGCAAGCCGGTCGGAGCGCGGCTTTCTGAGATCGACGAGCAGGTCGGCATTCTTCACGCGACGCAGACGGTGTTTGTCGAAACCCTTTTGAAACGGCTTCCCCCGACCCCGCCCAACTACGAACGGATCGTCACACTCAACGAAGCGGGTCTGGTGCCTGATCACGATGTCACCGAACTCGAAGCAGGAGCAAATCGCTGTGCTCTCTCCTGATGTCACATTCCTTCCTTCTCACTACGAAGAATGGAGAGCAAGGAGCCAATACTGTAAGGAGGTCATGATGAGTGACAGTCTACAGACAGAACCGAGTCTTGACCTGGATCGCCTGCGTCAAGCCATCCAAGAAGAATACGCCGCTGTGGCGCGAGACCCTGGGCGAGGCTATCACTTCCACACGGGTCGTCCACTCGCCAGTATGCTTGGTTACCGCGATGACTGGCTGGAAGGTCTTCCCGAAGGCTCGGTCGCATCGTTCGCCGGCACGGGCAACCCGTTTCGCATCGGCCACCTCCAGCCCGGTGAGCGGGTCGTCGATATCGGCAGCGGTGCTGGCATCGATAGTCTGATCGCCGCGAAGATGGTCGGGCCATCCGGACAGGTCATCGGCGTCGATATGACCCCAGCCATGCTCGAAATGGCGCGGAAGAGTGTGAGCGAAGCCGGGGCAGGCCATGTGGAGTTCCGCGAAGGCCTGGCAGAGTCGTTACCCGTCCCGAATAGCTGGGCCGATGTGGTCATCTCCAACGGGGTCCTCAACTTGCTGCCGGACAAACTCGCGGCCTTGCAGGAGATGGCTCGCGTGCTCAAACCCAGCGGCCGCCTCCACATCGGGGATATCCTGGTGCAGCAGGCGGTGCCAGCGGACGCGAAACAGCAGATCGATCTGTGGACGGGCTGAATTGCCGGTGCTCTGCTGGAAGCAGAACTGAAGGCCACGGTCGTGGCGGCGGGATTCGTTGACTTCGAGATCACCTGGCAAGCGGACGTTTTCAGCGGTGCGCCTCAAGCGAGTAGCGCCGCAGAATTCGGGACACAGGGCATCAACTTCCGCGCGCGCAAGGCGGCCGATGAGCAGGAGTGGCATGCGGCGAGGTCCTCGCTCGCCTGTGAAGTACCCAGCAAGCCCACTGCTGCGCGGGGTGCCGATGCCTCCTCAGGTGCAGGAGACAAAGGCGAGAGAGAGCTTTGAGATGCTTTTGGAAGTCTTTGATGTGAAGCAAACAGGACACAGGAGCGGACCGCTGTGCCATTTCCTCACGTGAAGAGACCACCCCTGGAAGGGGCACAACCCGTCGTACAACTTGGCCTGGGCGCCAACTGGCAGCAGTTCACCCTGCTGGTGATCATCAATGCCTTCGTCGGTGGTATGGTGGGCCTCGAACGCAGCATTGTGCCACTGCTCGGCCACCAGGTGTTCGGTCTGGCTTCGACGTCGGCGGTGCTCTCCTTCATTGTGAGCTTCGGTATCGTCAAAGCGCTGGCGAATCTCTTCGCAGGCCGGCTCAGTGACCACATCGGGCGCAAGGGCGTGCTGGTGGCTGGCTGGCTGGTCGGGCTGCCGGTGCCGGTGCTCATCATCTTTGCCCCATCCTGGAGCTGGGTGGTCTTCGCCAATGTGCTGCTGGGCATCAACCAGGGCCTGTGCTGGTCCACCACCGTCATCATGAAGATCGACCTGGTGGGCCCGGCGCGACGTGGGCTGGCGATGGGGCTCAACGAAGCGGCAGGGTACGGTGCGGTTTCCCTGGCGGCCATCGCGGCTGGCTACCTGGCTGCCACGTACGCGCTGCGGCCCCAACCGTTCCTGCTGGGTATCGGCTTTGCCCTGGCGGGTCTGCTGCTCTCGCTCTTCTTCGTGCGCGAGTCGCATGGGCACGCCCGTCACGAAGCGGCCATGTTCGCCTCTCCCGCTGGACAAGCAGCTGCGTCAGCAGACCAGACACCCCTACTAGAGCTGCAGGCCGCACCACCCTCGTTCAAAGACATCTTCCTGTTCACCTCTTGGAAGAACCGGACGCTCTTTTCGGTCAGCCAGGCCGGGCTGGTCAATAACTTGAATGACGGGCTGGCCTGGGGGCTGTTCCCCCTCTTTTTTGCCGCCCGCGGCGTGAATCTGGCGCAGATCGGCCTGCTGGCGGGCATCTATCCGGGTGTGTGGGGCACGACGCAGTTGCTGACCGGAGCGCTCTCAGACCGCCTGGGGCGCAAGGGCATGATCGCGGGAGGCATGATGCTTCAGGGCATCGCCATTGGCCTGATTCCTTTCACTCAGGGATTCGTGTGGTGGGCCGTCGATCTGATCCTGCTTGGGCTAGGGACTGCCCTGGTCTATCCAACGCTGCTGGCGGCGGTCTCCGATGTGGCTCACCCGGCCTGGCGCGCCTCGGCGGTCGGCGTCTACCGGCTCTGGCGTGATAGTGGCTATGCTGTCGGGGCGGGGCTTTCCGGGGTGCTGGCCGATCTGTTCGGGGTCTCCTGGGCCATCGGTGCCATCGCTGGCGTGACCTTCCTTTCCGGGATCGTCGTCTCTGGGGTGATGCGGGAAACCCTGCCTCGCAAACCGGTCGCGAAGACCCCTCCACACTAGTGGAAGTTTCACAGCGTTGTCTCTCTGAAGAGCAAGCGGAGGAGGGCAGATGCTCGATTTTGTAGCCCATCCCCTGGTAGAACCGTCCTGGGTAGCAGCGTACCTGGACGACGATGTGCGTGTTGTGGATGCCCGAGGGCTCGGTGATGGGACAAGCCGGGAGCTGTACCGGCAGGGCCATCTTCCAGGAGCCGTCCACCTGGACTGGCAGCGTGACCTGAGCTGGACGGATGAGCGAGGAGTGGAGTACCTGCTTCTGCAGCCCGAACCATTCGCGGCGGTCACGGAAGCGGTCGGGATCGGTGACCGGACACGCGTGGTCGCCTACGCCGAAACGGACCACTCCGGGGCGGCTCGGCTCTGGTGGGCGCTGCGCTACTACGGACACGAGCGGGTGGCAGTCCTCAATGGAGGGTGGACCAGGTGGGTCGCTGAAGGGTGGCCCATCAGTACTGAGGGAGGATGGCTTGCTCCAATCAGGTTCACGCCGCGCCCGCCGTTGCTCGCGCGGGCCAGCGAGATTGAGCAAGCGTTGCACGAGGCAGATTCCAGGGTGCACCTGGTCGATACCCGTCCTCGTGAGCAGTATGCGGGACAGGCCATCTGGACGCCGCATGGCAGCCTGTTTCTGCCGTCCGGCCAGTCCTGGATAGCGCTGGCAGATGGGCGGGTGATGCGAGCAGGGCACATCCCCGGAGCCCTGCATCTGCACGCGTCGCGACTCTTGAACCCGGTCGATTGGACCTACCTGCCCCGTGAGTCCTTACAAGCACCCGCACGAGGAGCGGGCCTGGGGCCGGCACAACGCGTCATGATCTACTGCGGTGCTGGCATCTCGGCCTCGCCAGGGCTCTTTACCCTGCCCCTGGCCGGCTACCAGGACATCGCGCTCTACGAGGCTTCCTGGGAAGAATGGGGCACGGATCCGGCCTTTCCCGTCGAACGGGGAGAGGTGTAGGACTGCAACTGCGAAAGCAAAGAGAGAAGACTGGAGATATCAGATGAAAGAGCAAGCACGAGCAAAGGCGCGACAACTCGCCCAGGAATTTATCCAACGTGGGGATGCAACGGGCTGGTTTGAGCAACTGTACACGCAAGCTCAGGGCAATGAGCAGGCTATCCACTGGGCGGATATGGAAGTCAATCCCAACCTCGTCGGGTGGCTGGATCGCCGAAACATTCAGGGCAAAGGAAAGCTCGCTCTCGTGGTTGGGTGTGGGCTGGGTGATGATGCCGAGGAGCTGGCGCATCGGGGCTTTGAGGTGGTCGCCTTCGACATTGCTCCCACGGCCATTGCTTGGTGCCGGAAGCGGTTCCCTCATTCACCGGTCGCGTATATGGTTGCGGATGTATTCGATCCTCCCCGAGGGTGGCGAGGGAGCTTTGACTTTGTCCTGGAAGCCTACACCTTACAGGTCTTACCTGCTGATGTGCGCAGCAAGGCAGCCGCCTGTATCGCTGGATTGCTCGCGAAAGAAGGCACGCTGCTCGTGATCTGTCGCGGGCGTTCTCCCCACGAGCCTCCTGGGGAGATGCCCTGGCCGTTGACAGAGGAAGAGTTGGAGGCGTTCACGAGCGCCGGGCTCCGGCAAGTGCAATGTGAAGATTATTTCGACCAGGAAAAGCCGCCAAAGAGGAGATTTCGGGTGGAGTATCAGCGAGCTTCATCCTCTGAAAGCTGAAATGGGGGATTCCCTTGTGGCTGGAGATAGCTTGCGTGATACTGTACCATTGAGAGACGCAAAGAAGCACACGCTTGTTCGTGTTATAAACGATGTAAATGGATACCCTATTCCAGATGGGAGCACGGTTGCTATGAGTATTTCGTCGTCTGCGCACGAGCCGAAACGGGTGGCAGCTACCACCTCGGAGGAGGGCGCTATTGCTCCACCGATCACGTTGAGCGAACGCAGTAGCACCGGTCTGGCGCTGCTGCGCATAGTGGTGGGCTATCTCTGGTTCCAGCAATTGTTCTGGAAGCTGCCGCCAACCTTCGTCGGCCTGTATGGATACGTCGTGCGTGAGTCACAACACACCATTCTCCCCGGCTATGGCGCGCTGCTGCAGCAGACCTTTCTGGCAGCTGCCCCAGTCTGTCATCGCCTGCAGGCTGCACAGCCTTTGTGCCCCTGGCGGCCTGCGTCTGGACGGCTGAGCTGCTGGTGGCCATCAGCCTGCTGTTCGGCCTCTTCACCCGTTTCGGGCCATCCTGGCGACCGTCCTCTCCGTGCAACTTTACGTGGGCCTGGCCTATAGCGAGTGGATTTGGACGTATGGGATGTTGGTGCTGCTGGCGCTCGTCCTGGTGGCTGTTCCGGCAGGACGCAGGCTCGGCGTCGATCTTTGGCTGGCGCCGCGCCTGCAGGCGTCGGGGCAGCACCACCGAGTAGCGCGCATCGCGAGCTGGTTCGTGTAGTGTGAGAGGGAGAGTAAGACGATGTACACCTTACGCAGGGGATTCCTGGCAGGGGCTTTGGCCAGCCTGGTGCTGGCCCTGTTCGACTTCGTGACAGACGGCGCGCCCGGAAACGGGTTCCCAGCGGTCTTACGCTGGTTCGGCCTCACGATTGCCGACCCCACGATCAGCCGGCTTTCCGGCTTGCTGCTCCTCCTCGTGCTGGGAGGAATCTTTGGTCTCATCTGTGGGGCGCTCCAGCGAGGCAGGCCCAGCACCACCGGTCGCGCGCTCCTCACCGGGCTGGCGCTCGGCGTGCTCTGGTGGCTGCTCTTTGAACTGGTGCTGGCGAACCTCACCAACCACGCCTCATCGCCGTTGGGCCTCAGCTTCGGGCAATTCCTGGCCTCGTTCCCCTTAGCTGCGCTCTTTGGCATCTTGATCGGGGCGATTTCCATCCAATGGCAGGGACACCATGAATCACATCAACCGTCTTGACACGGCGCCGCTGTTCGCGTCCAGGGACTACGAGGCTCCTTCGCTGTTCACGCCGCAGAACCTGTTACGGGAGGCGCGACGGCAAAAAAGGCTTCCCGAAGGCCGCGTCCCGGCAGTCTGCGTGTTCGATCCCGACGGGGACCTGGTCGAGTTCCTCCAGGCCACCGGTCGCACGCGCCGTCATCCTACCTGGGCGTGCTACCACACGGTGCTCAATATCTTTGTGCAGGACGAGATCGAGTACGGCATCATTGGGCGCGTGGTTGGCGCTCCCTTTGCAGTGCTGGTGGCCGAGGAACTCTTCGCCTCTGGCTGCCAACTGCTGATCAGCATCACATCTGCGGGGCAAATCCTCCCGGTGGGCCAGCCCCCTTACGTGATTCTCATCGAACAGGCCCTGCGCGACGAGGGGACGAGCTACCATTATGTGCCACCAGCTCCCTACAGCTATCTCGACCCTGCGCTGCGAGAGATGGTTAGCGCACATTGGGATCGCGAACTGGTTCCCCTGCACCTGGGCGCGAGCTGGACGACCGATGGGCCGTTTCGGGAGACGGAGGCGATGATCGCGCAGCGTCGCGCCGAGGGTATCCTGGCGGCGGAAATGGAGGCGGCCGCCCTCTATGCACTGGCCCAGGCCAGGCAATACCAGATCATCTGCTTTGCTCACGTGACAAACCAGATGGGACAGACCGAGGGAGATTTTGAAAAGGGGGAAGCCTCGGGAAGCGAGACCGCCCTCTCCGTCGTCAGCCAAACGGCTCGCTGCTGGAGACACAGGCAGACGGACTAACGGGTGGAAGCACTCGCCTCTCTGCCGAGATGCATCGCGGAAGAGAAGGGCACCAGTGTCAAGTGAGCCCGTCAAACAGGAGGCTTCGGCTGTTTCCCCCAAGCCAGATAGAAGAACCCCATCCAGAACGGCTGCCGCTCGACCTCGACCAGGGACTGCTGCATCGTGCTCCAGACGATCTGCCAGGGGCGTCGTCTGACCACCTCCCTGGTGATACCATAGCGAGAGAAGCGGAAGAAGAACAGCAGGTAGTGCAGCCACAAGGGCCACGAGCGAGGCCAGGCCATGTCCAACACGACCCACCACGCTCCAGGCGCTAAAGCCTGGCAGCCGTTCTGGATCACCAGCTTCGTCTCTGGGATAAAGGTGAGGGCAAAGGTCGCGAGAATGCCGTTCACCTGGGCGGGGAACTCATAGGAGGCGGCATCGGCTTGCACGAGTTCCACGTTCTTCCAGCCCTCATAGGCCTCGCGACGTCTGGCCTGTTCAAGCATGGCATCGGTCAGATCCACCCCAATGATTCTGCCCTGCGGGCCAACCGCTTCCTGCAACCAGGGGAAATTGAGGCCAGTCCCACAGCCAATATCCACCACCAGGTCGCCGCGCTTCAAGTCGAGCCGCTTGACCGCTTCTCTCCTCAAGGCGTCTAGCCCATGGATGCCGCTCTGGTCATAGTCTTTCGCCTGTTTTTGGTAGAGAGCAATGAGTCTGGCGTTCTCTTCAGGCACGCTCTTCCTGCTCCTCTCTCGATCACTCGACACAGCACTCGCAGATGCGTTTCATCTGGCATGCTGGTGCGCCTCACAGCGTTGCTGCTCTCTCCAAGCAGAACGGTTTTATTCTTTGCAGGCTTTCATCTCCCCCTGCGTTTAGGGACGTCTCGCATATATGAGCAGCAGAGGCTGGAGCCCCCCGCTGAGATGGCGGACCTGCGTGGCCCGGAAGCCAGCTTGCAGCACCATCGCTCCCGTATCGCGGTTCCAATGGCAATTGCCCATGCAGCGGGTCGAGAGTGGCACGAGCGCATCCTGCACCCAGGCGGTAACGCTTCCTTGCGCGCGCACATGTTCGAGGAGCAAGAGGGTCTCTCCCGGCTTGAGGACGCGCCAGATTTCACGCAGGCCGCGCTCGTGATCATGTACGGAACAGAAGACGAGGGTGACCACCACACTCTCGAACTGTGCATTGGGGAATGGGAGGGACTCGACTGGGGCACAGGGAAGTGTGATGGGAACGGGAGCTGCCGAGAGAGAGCGTCTGGCCTCGACCAGCATGGCCTCGTCCGGCTCGACCGCCTCCACGCGCTCCATGCGGGCCGGATCGTAGAAGGGGAAATTCTGGCCTCCACCAGCACCCACTTCCAGCACGATCCCGCGTGCCTGGCCGACAGTCTCGCGCCGCAAGGGATCGAACATCCGCCGGACCACAGGCCGCCCCATCATCCAGTTGTAAAACGCGGCAAAACGTGGGGAGGAGATGTCCTGTGTGCCTGGAGTGTCTCCCACATCGCTGCTCATTGCATCCTCTCCTCGTGCGGAGATAAAGTATGCCGCTCGACCACCTTCACCTGGAAATGGTTCCCTGGTACAGGAGTGGGATGCTCTTCAATGACAAGCTGATAGTCGGGTGGATCAAACTGCAAGGGGTATCTGGAGAGTAAGGTGGCCATGGTGACCATCAACTGCACCTCAGCGATGCCCGCCCCCAAACAGGTATGATCTCCCAGGCCAAATGGCGCGTAGGCACCCGGTTTGCGATGCTCATTGCGCGGTGGGCGGAAGCGCTCGAAATCAAACTGCAAGGGGTTGGGATACAACTCCTCCAGGAAATGAGGCACGGTCATGGCCACCTCCACCTCCTGGCCCGGTTCCAGGCGATAGCCGCCAAGAGTCAATGGCCTGGCGACCCGTGCCCGGTGGCCGCCCGCGACCGGGTAGCGCCGTAAGGTCTCCATCATCGCCCCCTGGAGGTCTGGCATCTGCTTGAGCTGCTCCCAGGAGAGCGTTCCCTGGCTCCAGACCGCATCCACCTCTGCTTGCACCCGCTGGAGCACCTCTGGATGGGCGAGCAGGGCATAGAGCATGAAGCTCAAGGAGTTGGCCACGGTGTCAATGCCTGCCAGCATTGGCCCCAGCGCCACATGCTCCAGGATGGCCCGGCGATAGGCTTCCGGGTACTGGGCCGTCTCTCGCATGGCATCGTCGATCATATCCGGTTTGCCGGTGGGTTGAGGATGCCGCAGGTGTGCTTCGTAGGCTGTGCGGCCAAACTCGTTCACCCGTTGGACAGCCCGTTGATATGCCGGAGAACCGAAGCGAGTATCATTCTGGCTGCCAACCTTGAGTGTGTTGACAATCGTGGTGTTGAGGTAGGCGACAAAGTCATCGAGATAGTCTCCCGGTGAGACGCCGAGCAGCAATCTCCCTAACTGTTCCGCAACGAGACGCCGCATACTCGTATGAACCGCGATGCGTGAGCCAGGTTGCCAGTCATGTGTGCTTTCAAGGGTGATCTCGACCATTTGCGGGATCTGCTCCAGGATACGAGCACGCGACCACTGCCGACTGCTCTGCGCTCGACGCCTGCGGTTGGCCTCACCATCGCGTGCTTCCGTCATCCCACTTCTGGGCTTTTGGCTGATCACGGCATCAAACTGTTCCCACTGCTCTCCGGTGGTAAAAAACGCCTCCTCATGACGAGCCATGAAGACGTTGATCTGTGGGCCTGCCAGGATGATCTGTGGCGCTTGTCCTGCTTGGGGAAGCTGGAAGACTGGCCCGTAGGTGCGATAGAGAGCCGCCAACAGTTGCTCTTCCTGTGTCACCCTTGAAGGGTCCACGAGCGGTGGCAAGGGCGCAGCACTTGCACCAGGTTCCCAGGGAAGCGTCTGTTGTTCGGTCATACATTTCCCCTTCCTGTCGAATGGCACTCCTTGTGGGAGGTCTTGTGACGTCATGACTGGTTGGCTTGCAGCTCTTCAAGCCAGGTAGCAATCCAGTGATATTCGTGGCGAACGCGCTGGAGATGAAAGGCGAGGACGCGCTGGGCGTTGGACATCGAGATGCCCGTGCCGGGAGCACAGTTCCCCTGATCGGCCATCTCTTGCATACGCTGGAGATAGTCCAGGCACCCCTGCAGGTAGGCCAGGCGCTTCTTGAGGATCTCCTGCCGCTCCGGCGGGTCAAGAAACTCGAAGAACGCGACGCGCGTAAAAAACTCGGCCTCATTGCCAGCTTGCTCAGGCGGAAAATCGCACAGCGAGGCGTGCAGCAACGCGATGCCACGCTCGGTCAGGTGGTAGAGATGGCGATTGGGTTTGCCTTCCTGCTGCACTACTTGCCGCACGACCGCTCCCATCTCTTCAAAGCGCTTGAGCGTTGGATACAAGATCGTATTATTGAGGGCGACTGTCCCGCCAAACACCTGCTCGATGCCTTTTTTGATCTCGTAGCCGTGCTGTGGCCGTTGGCGCAACATGGCCAGTATCACGATCTCTGCGTACATATGTCATATCTTTCTATGTTATTTTAACCTATAAAGAGGTTACCATAAGGGAGAGGTCGATGTCAAGTGAAGCTTGCTTTCGGCTTCTATGACGCGATATCCTGCCGACGTGGGGAACCGGGGCGCTGCTTTGTCCATGCGGGCAATCATGATCTCTTGGCTTGACTGTATAGCCGCTTCGTTGTCATCCTCTCTCTGAGAGGGATGAGCGCAGTCCTCCTCTCTAAGGTGCTCAAGGAGAAGGTGTCAGACAGGGAGATCTCTTGTGTCTGACAACGTGGCGACTCTTTCGATCTTGTTAGACACTGGAGGTGCAGATGGGCATCAACGCTCTCTGCGTCAGTCCACCCACCCTGGCCGTCTGAGGAGGAGCTTTGTCGATGTCGATCATCGTGAACGTGTGTGAGGATCTGTTGCTCTCATGAAAAAGTTGGATGAGCTCAGAATGAGCATAGAGAGTAGATGAGGAGGGGGAAAAGGCGTGAAGAAAACAAAAATACTAGCCGATGGCGTGTACTCTCCATCGGATGAGCTATTCTCTATGAGCAGACGAGCCAGGAGACTCGTTGAGGATAAGGACAACGGGATGCCAAACATGGATCAAATTCTCTCATACGTGCTTCGCCGATGCCGGTGAGCGACAGACAGTGGTGCTTGTGAGGCATCCGGATCATACTGTTGGACAGGCTCGGAGCACTAGCGTCAAACCGATCTCTGGCATTGCCCTCTCCTGATAAAAAGGAGAGCACTTTTTCATGGACAATGGTGCACGCCAGCGCATGAATTACTGTGGGGAAAAAAACCTGATCGAGCGGGCATACACCTTGGCCGAGCCAGAGAGATTGCCCGTTTGGACACAAGATGAAGCGGGCCCCTATCAGACCATCCCCTATCCTGGTCAGCATTGGCAAAAAGACGGGAGAACCTGCCAAGCAGCCCCACGAATATGCCAAGAACGGGACAGCCAAACTGCTCACCCTGTTTCATCCCGCGACCAGCAAGGTCCACGTCAAAGGCGTCACCACCTGTCCCAATACCGTTTTGCATAGTTGGCTCCAACAGGAATTGACCCAGATCCTCGCTATGCTCCCCCCCCCACCAGAACTCAGCCCAGAGGACACCCATGCCCAGTGGCAACGATGGCAGGAGGGCTTCCAGATCGCGCCGAGGATCGGTGAGGATATGCCTCCACTGCGTCTGTTACTGGTGCTGGACAACTTGAGTGGACACCACACACCCAGTTTCGTGATGTGGCTGTGTGAACAGGGCATCATGCCGCTCTACACCGCTCTTGGCGGCTCCTGGCTCAATATGAGCGAGTCGATCCAGCGCATTCTCAAACGGCGCGCCTTAGATGGAGAACATCCAACCACGCCACAACAAATTATCGACTGGTTGGAGGAGACGGCCGAGGGCTGGAACGCTGATCCCACCCCCTTCGTCTGGGGAGGCAAACGCAAAAGGCAGCGGGACCGAGCAAGAGATCGACGACATGCTCTCGACGGCAGTGGAGCTTACAGGAGCCTCCCACTTCGCCGTCAGCGCACTCGCGCTCAACAAAGGCCAGGGGCGTGACAAGTGGCCCACTAGAGTACCAGTATGATTGTTGCTGATGAATAATTCAGCGACGATCAACACAGCAAAGAAACCGTAGTTGAGGATGCCTGCGGTTTCTTTACTATACACATGGTGGGGTTACAGCAGAAGCTCTACAAGGTAAGGGATCTGATGCTTTCTTTCCCACACAGGCTTCAGGAGAAAAGTGGTGAGCATCTTTTCATGAGAGCCCTGATCATTCAATGGGGGACAATCGCTGCCAGCAGCGATGAAGCATGAGTAACAAGCAGCACCCATTCCTGTGGCAGCACACCGCTCACCAGCGTACCTATCCCCAGTACAACGAGCGCCAAACGCAACCCCCTTGACTCCCGCCGCAACGGCTTCCCAGCTGAGGAACGTAGGTACATTGGCTCGAGTACACGCACGTAGTAGAAGAGCGAGAGCGCAACGTTTGCCAGCATGACGACTGCCAGCCATGCCCAGCCTGCTGCAAGAGCCGCACCAAAGAGATAGGTTTTACCAATAAAACCACCAAAAGGTGGAAAGCCTGCCAGCGAGAGCAGGCACAGCGCCAGCACAGCGGCCGACAAGGGAAGATGTCTTCCCAGTCCGGCGAAGCGTCGGATATCATCCGATTGCAACTGTCGCTCGATCGCCTCCACAGCCAGGAATGCGCCCAGGTTCATGAAGAGGTAGATGGCCAGGTAGAGCAGCATACCGGGCACTGCCAGCGCACTACGTTCTGCTGCCGCCACCCCTACCAGGATATAGCCAACCTGCCCGATTGACGAGTAGGCCAGCAGCCGTTTCGCGCTCGTCTGCCGCAAGGCAAAGATATTGCCCACCGTCATGGTAATCGCGGCTAACACCGCAAAGATTTCTGCCCAGTGCCCAAGGTTATGCGGGAAAGCGACTACCAGCGTGCGCAGCAGCACCGCCAGTCCCGCCGCTTTCGGTCCGACCGACAGAAATCCCGCGATGGGCGTGGGCGCACCCTGATAGGTATCGGGTGCCCACGTGTGAAAAGGTACCAGCGTTACCTCGAATCCATAACCCGCAAGTACCAGGAAAAGCGCGGCGAGTGTCGTTACCACGGGCATAGCGGGTAACTTCGCTGCAAGCTCCGGCAGGCGCAGCGTGCCCGTCATACCAAACAACAGCACCATGCCGTAGATCATCACCGCTCCCACTGTTGCCGAAAAGAGGAACATCTTGAATGCCGCCTCCACTGCCAGACGACTTTCTTTGGCGATACCTACCAGGATATAAGAACTTACCGTCACCAGTTGAATGAACAGGACAATCAACGCCAGATCCTGACTCGCAGCCAGGCCCATGATGCCAAGGCAGGTGAGCAGCAGCAGCGCCGGAACTTCTCCCTCGTGTGGTCGCCCGCGGAAATGGCTCTGCGTCGCCAGCAGCACAAAAGCGGTTGCGGCGACAGCGAAGAGTTTGAAGTAGACCGCGAACTGGTCAACCGCGTAGGTATCGAGGAATATGGGCTGCGTCCGAAAGGAAAGCATGCGCAGGCTTTCTGCAGCCACGACGACCAACCCTACAAGCGCAATCCATGTTGTGATATATTTGCGTGCTGGCGGTAAAAACGGGCCGAGAGGGAGCAGCAGCAAGATCAAACCCGCGAGCGTCAATTCCGGCACAAGGGCCCACAACTCCATACCGCCCTGCATACCCATCGGCTCACCATCCTTTCAGCAAGATGCTGGGCGCCATACCGTGCAGCGCTCCACCGATGATGTTCACCAGTGGCTCTGGGAAAATGCCCAACAGCACGATCAGCACGATCAGCGGCACCAGTGTGGCAAGCTCCCTCTTCGTCAGGCGCGGCAGCCTTTTCCACTCGGGAGGTACCTTGCCCATCAGTACGCGCTGAAGCGTCCACAGGAACATGGCGGTCGTCACCAGGATGCCCAGCAGCATGCCAATTGCCGCCCAGCGATAGACTCCCAGCGTGCCAAGCACGATCTGCACCTCGGCAGCGAAATGGGCCAGGGCCGGTAATCCGAGCGAGGCGAACATGGCAAACGCCAGGATCGAGCCATAGAGTGGGAGCGCCGTCCAGATGCCTGAAAGACGGCGAATCTCGCGTGTCCCGGTACGATCAGAAAGGATGCCGACCAGGAAGAAGAGCGCTCCGGTTACCAGACCATGGGCCACCAGCTGATATGTTGCTCCGCTGGCCGCCGCCGCGCGGTCAGCGGCGCTCGCTGTTGCCACCGCCGCGACAGCGACACCCAGCAGCACATAACCCATGTGGTTGATGCTGGTGAAGGCGATCAACCGCTTCAAGTCTGTCTGTGCCATTGCCACCGCCGCACCATAGACTGCCGAGATTACGGCCAGCGCTGCAATCGGCACCGCCCAGGCGTTGAACGCATCAGGTACCGTCGGCAGGGCTACCCGCAGCAGGCCGTAGCCGCCCAGCTTCAGCAGCAGTCCTGCCAGAATCACGCTGCCCTCCGTCGGTGCCTCCGTATGCGCATCGGGCAGCCAGGAGTGCAGGGGTATCACCGGAAGCTTGATGCCGAAACCGACCAGGAAGCCCAGCAGCACTAACGAGGCTCCAACCCCGGCTCCCAGGTATGGCCGGGCAGCAATAATGGTTGGTAGATCGAAGGTATGCGGGTTCGTCCCGAGGTACAGCGCAAGGATCGAGAGCAGCACTGCCAGGCTTCCCACCCGTGTGTAGAGAAAGAACTTCAGAGCAGCTTCGACTCGTTTCTCATGCCCCCATATGCCGATAATAAAGTACATCGGAACCAGGGCGATCTCAAAGAAGACGTAGAATAGCAGCAGGTCCATCGTGCTGAAGAAACCGATCAAGCCTGTCTCCATCACAAGATACAGCGCGAAGTACTCGCGAGGAAATTGCTCCTGCCTCCATGCATAGAGCAACGCCAAAAAGGTCAGCAGCGCCGTCAGCAAGATGAGCGGGAGCGATAACCCATCAACGGCGAGGTGATAGCTGGAGCCAAGCGTGGGAATCCAATCAACACGTACTCCAAATTGCAGCCTCCCACTGCCCCAGTTGAAGAGGAGAGCCAGGACAACCCCTACTCCCAGTTCCAGCGCACCTGTCATCACGGCTATCCAGCGCCACGCCGCCGGTTGCGGAACGAGGTAGAGCGCAAGCACTCCCACCAGTGGAAGAAAAGCGATGATCGTCAGCATTACATCCATACTCCCTTATCGCACAATCACGGCAAGAACCGCTATTGCTACCACACCCAGGCTCCATACGAAGACCGCGAGCAAGTAATTATCGATGCGTCCCGTCTGCAACGCTCTCACCCTTTGACTGAAGGCAAGGATACCCTTGCCCAGGTCTCTCACCACCGCATCCAATCTTTGTGCATCGAAACGCCCACTCGCTCGCACCAGCGCGAGTGTTGCCCCTGCTAAAACCCCTGCAAACGCATCAAATACCCGTCGATCAAACACGCCTGACCCGTCGACTATCCAGAATCCAGGCCGTGTGAGGACGCGGTACAGGGCTTTGAAACCAAATTCGCCTGTGAACAGTTTCGTCACGGGTTCAAGCACCGGCCACACCACAAACCGCGGCCAGACCTGGCGCGCCCATAATCCCGCTGCAACTCCGGCAACAGCAACCGCGAGCCCCAATGCTGTTGCCAGGGGAACATCTGGAATACCTGCCCCAAGCAGTCGTGAGAGTGGATGACCGAGCAGGGCAGCATCTGCCAGTAATCCCAGGGGAATCAGTGCTGCCATTACCAGCAGGGGTATGAGCAGTCCACGCTGCGCTTCGTGTGCCTTCTGTGCGGGTTCCGAAGGTGTACCGAGAAAAACCAGGCCAAAGGCCCGCGTGCTGTACAATGCGGTAAGCAGACTTGCCAGGAGGGCTGCGATGAAAAGGGCAGTATTTGCTTGCCAGGCAGCCGCCAGTACGGGATCTTTCGGCGGCAAGGCAAGCGTTACGGGCAAACCCGCAAGCGCGGCTGCGCTGAGAGCAAAAGCAATCGCGGTGAGCGGCATGCGCTTCGCGAGTCCGCCCATGCGCGCAAAAGCAGTGCCCCCAACGACGTGGTCGACGGCTCCGGCTGCCAAAAACAGCGCTGCCTTATACAGGGCCTGCGCCAGTAGCAGCAGCACTCCGGCCAGCAAGCTGCCGCTGCCAAGGCCGACGAACATCAACCCGATCTGGCTCATGGTCGAGTAGGCCAGCGTACGCTTCAAGTCGCTCTCAACCAGTGCCGCCGCACCTCCCAACAGCGATGTGAGCGCGCCTATCCAGGCCACAACTGCCAATGATTGGCCGGCAGCCTGGAAGAGTGGGTAGAGCCGTGCCACCAGAAACACGCCTGCCGCGACCATTGTCGCCGAGTGCAGCAGCGCTGAAACGGGTGTGGGACCCAGCATGGCATCCGGCAACCACCCCTGAAAAGGAATCTGGGCGGATTTACCGGCAGCGCCGGCAAATGCCAGCAGTGCAATAGCCAGCAGCAAACCCGAGGCGATTTTTCCCTGTGTGGATGCTGCCAGCACGAGATCGATACGCCCGCTTCCGGTTGCTCCGATCAGCAGCAAGACGCCTGCTAGCAGGGCAAGGTCGGCCAGGCGCGTCAGAAAGAAGGCTTTTGATGCAGCCGCGGGCACTCCTGGTCGCTCAAACCAGAAACCGATCAGCAAATAGGAGCACAGGCCTACCAGTTCCCAGGCGATAAACAGGGTGATGAGGTCTGCCGCGAGCACCAGCGTCAGCATCGAACCGGTAAAGAGGCTGAATTCCGCAAAAAAGCGCCCCACGTGAGCATCTCCGGCCATGTAGCTGACGGCGTAGAGAAAGACGATCAACCCCACAACGGATACCAGTGTTGCCATAAGCGCACTGAGGGGATCGAGCCAGAGGCTGAGCAGCAACTGGCGTCCTCCCACAGTAAGCCAGGGGATCGAGACAAGGGCGTGCTTGCCATGGGCAGCATCGATCAGCCCGGCCAGCGAGACAAGTGTTGAGCCTGCCATTGCGGCCACAGCCAATCCTGCCGCCAATCGGCCGTAGCGTCCCAGGCCGACGGCAAGCAGCACGAAAGCCGCCAGTGGCAGGAGGGGGGCCAGCCAGAATAGTTGCACGCCGCTCATCGTTTCAAATCCTTCAGTGCATCGACGTTCGCACTGCCACGCTGCCGGAAGACCAGCAGGAACAGCCCCAACCCCGCCGCCATCTCAACCGCTGCAATCGTGAAGATGATGATCACAAACACCTGCGCATCAAAATTGTCCGGTTTGACAAAGCGCCAGAATGCAACCAGCGTGAGGATGGAGGCGTTGAGCATAATCTCGATGCTCATCAGCACCATCAAAGCACTGCGCTGTGAAAGGACGCCCACAACGCCAATGCCGAAAAGCAGCGCGCCCACGATCAGGTAAGGAAGAAGACCGGGTCCATTCATGCGTGACCTCCATGCGGGCTCTGCCCGCTGGAACCAGACGTTTCCTCCGCCGGAACCAGGCTCATGCCGCATATCGGGCACTTACCTGGCTCCTGCTGTCGAATCTCAGGATGCATCGGGCAGGTGTATATTTGAGCGCTGCTCTTCGCCACCCCGGCCCCCATGACCTCGGGCTCCTGCACGGGTGTGCGCTCACGTTTGGCCAGGATCACCGCTCCTGCTATACCGGCCAGGATCAGGAAAGCCGCGCCCTCGAAGCCGATCATGTAACGTGAGAGCAGCAGGTTACCAACAGCGTTCGTCGCATCCTGCGTTGGACCTGCAGCGGCTTGCGGCCAGGGTGTCAGGATCACCAGTACGATCAGCAGCAATGCTGAAATCATACCGAGCACAATGGCCCAGGGAAGCTGTGTTGTTGACATAGCCATATCCACCATCATGTCGTAGTATTGGCGCGGAGTCATGCCCATATTCGACATATTCATGTCATGGCCGGACATCTGCACCTGCTGGTCGCTGCTGCTCATATTTGACATATTCATATCATGGCCAGGCCTGTTCATTTCGTGATCCCCATCGCTCATATTCGACGTATTCAACTCGTGGCCGCTATGCATAGTATGAAAATCTTGCTCATCACTCTGCTGATGCATGGACATAGACAGACCCTCATGACTATCCGATTGACCCGCTGAGGCCGGGTCCTGTGCCGGAATAAGGGCCATACCGCACTTCGGACAGTTACCGGGGTGATCCTGGCGCACTTCAGGATGCATAGGACACGTGTATACCTGTGGCTGAGTTACAGCCTCATGCTCAGCTTCTCCATTGGCTATTCCGGTGCGTGGAATCAACGACATGCCGCACTTCGGACATTTTCCCGGGTCCGGCTGGCTTACCTCTGGATGCATGGGGCAGGTCCAGTCAGCGGTTTGAGCAGCATGCTGCTCATTTTCTTGAGATGGTTCCTCTTCTGGTGGTTTGCCCCGTGGCATACTCATGGAGAAAGCCGCGAGACCCCGTATGTGCATATCGCGTTTCATGTCCCACATCATCTCGCCGCCAGGGTCCATCATGATCATCACCATGAAGAGCACCATCACAAGCATGCCGCCCACGTTCATCATGATCTGAATAGCGGCCAGCAGGTCGGCTCCCAGCAGGATGAACAGGCCGGCCAGCGCCACAAAGCTTGCCATCAGCGCCAGCCCTGCGCGATACATGCTCATCGTGAGGAGCATACCGGCGGCGGTGATCACGGCTATGAGCGAAAGCGCCAGAAAAATGATCCACTCCAGTATTCCGGTCATCTACCACCTCCCGGTATGAACAGGGTGAGAATACCTACGAGCGTGATATTGAGCAACGAAGCAGGCAGCAGAATCTTCCACGAAAGACTGAGTATCTGGTCATGCCGCAGCCTGGGGAGAAAACGTGCTGCCCACAGTACGATTCCTGCCAGCAGGAACGTCTTCAACACAAACCATACAGGCCCGGGAAGCCACGGCCCTTGCCAGCCGCCGAAAAAGAGCACGACCCCCATACTCATCAAGATCAAGTAGATGGCATCCAGGGCTATCTTGAAAAGCAGTAAGCGAGGGCCGGAGTACTCCGCAAACACGCCACCCTCCAACTCATCTCCAGCAAGGGCGCTGTCGAAAGGATGGCGAAACGTCACGAAAAGGGCTGCCAGCAGATAAATGACCAGGCCCAGCGGTTGCCAGACCACATACCACAACCCGGCCTGCGTCTCGACAATACGCTGGGTTGAAAGCGATTGGGCTGCCATCGCAGGCCCGATGGCGGCAAAGCCGATCGGTACCTCGTAACTGACCAGGTAAGCCGCTGCCCGGAAGGTACTGAACAACCCCTCCTTGGAGTTCTGGCTCCAACCGGCATTCATCAGCGAAACCACGAAAGGACTGAGCAGCACGACGAAATAGAAGAGACCAATCGATGGATCGAAACCAATCAAATGGGGTCCGAGGGGAATCACGAGAACTGTCAACGAAACCACAGCCAGCGCGATAAACGGCGCGGAGCGAAAGAGAAAGCCATCTGCCCCACGCGGCATCAAATCCTCCTGGCGCAGCAGTAGAAGAGCATTGGCAATCGGCCACTGTAGAGCAATACCGACACGGCGTGGCCCCAGCAGGATCAACTGCTGCAGCACGGCCATACCGTAAGCGCCGACGAGTAGACAAATCAGTACCAATAGTGCAAGGACAATCGTATTCATCCATCCGCCTCCGCCATTGCCAGGTCGAGACTCGCCACGATGGTTTCGGCATCCGTGAGTTTCTGTCCTGCAAGTATTTCTGGAAGCAAGGGCAGGAGCGCCTCCGATGGACGCAGCCATTCAATATGAGCAGGTCTCTCTCCACCATCACTTACCACGTGCAGGCCAATATCTCCTCGCGGCCCTTGCACAATCACGCTTGTCTCTCCTGCCGGAACATTCCATTCTGCTCCATGCGCAGAAGTCAACTCTCTGGCCGCCAGGACTTCAATTGCTCGCTCTAAATCGTCAACTGCGACATCCAGACGCGCAACGAGTCGGCTCTGTACATCTCCGTTGCCCCGCTCACTCGCTCTAAGCACAGGGCCGCTCACTCCGGCAATGCGCAAGCTCCGGGCTGACAGCACACCGATATCGCGAGTGCGTAACAGAAGCCATCGCTTCTGCTCAACGTTCTTTCTCAGTGCCTCTACGCCCCTCAAAATCTGTCCCAGGAGATTCATTGTCTGGCTTCTTCCCACACTGTATGACGTGAGATTCTGTTGCGGCGCAATCCATATCTTCGGCGGTTCCTGCCAGAGCAACGACCTGCACTCGCCAAGCGCAGTTGCAAGTCCGTAGAAGCGTTCTGTCAGGGATGCATCATCCAGTAATCTCATAAAACGCGCTCCCCACCACAGGACATTTTGCACGCGCTCAAGTGCGACAGCGGCTTCACGCAGCATCGTCACCTGGACAGGGGGCAGCCAGCCCTGTAGTTGTTCAAGAGCTCGCGTATAGGCAAGCTGACAGACAAGCGGCGCAAGTGGATCGAGAGCGCGCGCAAGAACAGGTCCTCGCTGCCACTCTGCCTGCATCATAGCCTGTGCGATGCCGCGATACGCATAGCCTGACTCCACCCGCGCAGACAAAACCTGCTCGCCATCACAGATCAGGAAGAGACGCAGCGGACCTGCCGTAAACGGCTGAATTGGTCCCAGGCTCAGCACTACCAGCTCTGTCGCCATTTCCTGTTCTTCCTTCGGCGGCAACTGAATGGTCTCCTCCTGGGACTCTGACCTGTCGAGCGGATTCAATTCTGCCCACTGCCCACCATGCAGCACTGCATCAAGCACTGTTCCCACCGAACTCGCTGTAATCTGTCTTGAATCCGGCAGGCTCTCCTCCAGAGAAGTGCTCTCTATTCCTGGAAATTGATCCAGTTTATTCTCCCCTGTTCTGACGAGTAGTGCGTGAGCCGGGCGCGGGAGCGCTTTTGCGACTTCAATTACCGCCGGAAGCAGCTTCTGGTTGATCGGCTCCACAATGATGAGCAGATTGGCATGGCGAGGCGAGGCAACCGGCCGCACGTACGGATTGCACCCCGCTAAAGCCGCCAGCAGATGCCCTCCACTGCCGCCATCAATCGCAAAATAGTGGTGCGGCATCCGCGCCAAATGGGAACGCGTACCTGTTGTTCGCTCTACTACCGTTCCCAATCAAACACCCCTTCCTTCCATGCAAAGAAGATCGCGGAGGCCAGTATGGCTACAAACACGAACATATCGAAGAATGCGACCAGCCCTACCTGTTTGTAGACCACGGCCCAGGGAAACATGAACACCATCTCCATGTCGAACGCGACGAAGAGCAGAGCGAGTACCGCGTAGCGCAGGCGAAACTGCACCCAGGTTTTATGGCCCGTGCGACCCCCATGTTCGGGTGGCGGATTTTGTTCCGCAGGGCGCGGACGCGGCCCTATGAAGCGACCGAGGCCGAGCGCGAGAAAGCCCAGCAAAAGCGCCAGCACGAGCATCACAGCAGCGATGGCAAAAGTGGCGGTGACGTTGGTGTCCATTGAATGCAGTACTCCCTCCTGGCTCTCCTCTGCTCATCACTGATTATGAGCTGGCATTAATCGCCTCATGCATGCCTGCCTCATAATGTCCGGGAAGATGACAGGCGAACTCTAAAGGTTGCTTTGAAGCGGACGCAGGAAACGTGTATTCGAAGCTTTTCGACGCTCCGGGTGGCAATTGACTCGAATCAACACGATAGAGGGCCATCGAATCCATCTGGCCCATCGACATATCTCCGGACATTGGCTGCATCACCATAAATTCGTGATTCGTGTGTCCGTTGTTCGTGACAACGAAATGGTATGTTGTGCCCGGGGTAAAGTTTGTTTGAGTTGATTGGATCTTGAATTCGGAAAGTGTCACGTTTACCTGGTTCGGGCTGCCGGTTGTACCGCCACAGGCGGCCAGAAGTACCGTCAGCAGCAGCACGAATAGTCCAGGAATTACTCGATGGTTCATCAAAAATGCGGCGTGGAGACCCTCACACCTTTAGGTTGAGGGAGGAAACGCCGCCTCTCCTTTCTACTAACAAGGCCGAAGCTTTCTGGACATGCTTGAGATGTTTGTAGTTCGCACTGGCATGGACCCTGGTTCCATCAAGGGTGCGCAGATCGAAGTAGCCAGAGCTTCTTCTGCCAAAGACAAAGCAGGTAGTGCCAAGGTAGTTGACACAATCGAAGAGGCGAAAGCCATGCACATATTTCGGTGCGGTATTGTGTTGCCTCTTGCCACCCTTTCTGATCGTGGTTTTATGGAGTTGCCGATTGTTTCTCCTGACCATCTTGATGAGATGCCATGTACCATCTGGCGCGGCTTTCGGATTGCCACTGATACAGCGAGCGTCGATCAGGTGCGATTTTTCTAGCTCATGAGTGATGCGTGTATGCTTCGTGAGGTAGCCATAGGTCAGACATACCTTCGGAAGGAGCACCTTCGCTTGCCGGTAGATGGACCAGCGGATGATGCCCATCTGCGTTGCATCACGAAATCCGCGTGACTTGCGCTCGATCTTGTGCTCCTGGTGGGTTCGGTGAATGAGATCGTGACAGGTCCCGCACAACGTGATCAGGTTATCGGGCCTATCTCCGCCAGTCCTGCGTGACTCGATATGATGGACATTCAAGATGGGGTCTTTTGACTTGCCTTTGCACCATTGGCACCGATGGCTGTCCCTTGCCAGGACATATTCACGCGTATTCCAGAACCCCAATTGCGGCCCTTGTTGGTACTCCACGCCCTCGATTTCAGGATTTTTGACCTTCTGCACGTCAAATTGTGCGACCTCGATGGTTGTTTTGTTGACTGGCAAGAGTTTATGAACCAACCCAATTATTTTGAGGTGACCCTCAACTTTGTGCTCAACTGAAGGGGGAAGCCAGCCCTCTGGCTTCTTTCTATTAAGGAATCTCGCTTTTCTGTAACGGGTCTTTCGGCTTCTTCGCGCACGGCGAAACTGACGGCGCGTTGCCAATAATTCCTGTATATCAGTTCGCGGTTGCACTTCTGCCTCAAAGAGCACTCGCTGCTCAGTGGTCGCTGAGACGCCGATATGCTGTGTCCCGGCGTCAATGCCAAGCGAAACCTCTTGTTTGTAGCCAGCACTCCCATAGAGCAGTTGCAGCGTGAATGGAACCATTTTGACCACTTTGGCCCTGCCTGTCTTGAGCAGCAATCGTGCTTTCCGTGGTTGGCAGGGCATTAAGGGGTGACCGTGACGATTTAACATGTAGACGAACATAACGTCTACCTCCTTTCGGAGTACGGTACTCTTCGCCAATGTTGGATGAGCTTGTTGTGTCTCCAGCACCGTTCCTACCCATCAGAACTTTTAATCAGAAACGATAGAGCTTGCAACTAGAGTAGGCATCACAAGGTATCATGACCCACCCAACGTAGTTTACACTCAGGCTAGTCAAGCAAGCTTGTTCACACAAGCCTCTCCCGTTTTACGGGAGGGGTTCTTGACTACAATATATCTCCCATTGTCTTGTCTAGCACAGTATTCTTCGCTTAACCGGACTTCTCTTCCTCATTATGTGTCACAGGAGCAGGGAAGAAATCTTCATGTATGGGTTCGCCATTGGCCTCTCTCCTGGCCGCCCTTTGCAGGTGAGTGTAATGCCTGAGGACATCCACCATCTCGCGCACTTTCTCCTCTCCTTTGCCCTCCTGGACAGCTTCGGTCACACAGTAGCGCAGGTGACTTTCCATCAGCAGCAGCGACACCTGCTCGAGCGCGGATTGCACGCTTGCGACCTGCGTCAGAATATCAACACAGTACTTTTCCTCTTCAATCATGCGTTGCAGGCCGCGTGTTTGACCCTCTATTCTACGCAGGCGCGCCAAAATCTTACTCTTATCGCTGCCGTAGGATGCCACTGTCTTGATATCCTTTCACCGTATATACCGATGAAGATGAATAGTATGGAACATATACCCCCTGTGGGTATTTTCACTTGTAATTATAGGAGCCATATACGAGATCTTCAAAGTTATGGATAGAGCCGCCGTGAGTGTGAGTTAACCCGGTCTATAGGTTGTGATGAAACAAGTGCAGGGACAACTCCCAGCTCGCAAAGCTGTTATTCAGTTGTTCCTGCAACTTCTCAATAACCGTACGTGCGGCTATTTCTCAACGGTGTATCCAACGTCGTCGAGCACTTCCTCGATCTTCGCCAGGCTGACCTTTTGAGGATCATAGTCGATATGCACCGACTTTGTAGGAATATCAACGTGAACGTCGCGCACTCCCTCCATTTTGCTTACAGCGCCCTCAATGGCATGCTGGCAATGCTCACACGAAATGTCGGGTGCGACAAGGGTCGTAGATTCCATGGTATGTTTATTCCTTTTCTTTCTATTACATGCTGTACATTCAACGATTACCTGCAATCGTATAAAGTTGGATCAACTCCTGGATAACTTCTTGCTCGCGATCTCCTTTGATGCCCTCGGGAACACAGGTCTGCAGGTGCCCCTCCAGGATGATCGCCTCCAATTTCTCAAGCGCCTTGCGCACGGCGTGCGTCTGGCGCAGGATGTCGATGCAATACTTATCCTCTTCCACCATCTTGCGTATGCCTGCAATGTGTCCCTCGATGTACGAGAGACGCTTCAGCACATCCAGCTTTCGATCATCTTGCATCTTCTTTCCTCCTTTCGTTTCCTTGCTCGCTACTCGCCTTATCGTCCAAACCGCCGCAAGCGCAGCGAATTGCTTACCACAGTTACCGACGAGATTGCCATAGCAGCCGCCGCAAAGATCGGGGCACTCTCACGCAGGAACGGAATCAAGGGCGAGAGAATGGCGGTCGGTATCAGGATCACGTTGTAGGCAAAAGCCCAGAAGAGATTCTGCTTGATGGTGCGCATCGTCGCCCGCGAGAGGGCTAACGCCGTTGCCACGCTCTTCAGGTTCCCCTTGACCAGCGTGATGTCCGAGGCCTCCATAGCAATATCCGTGCCCGTTCCCATTGCAATGCCGGCATCGGCCTGTACCAGTGCCGGTGCATCGTTAATGCCATCGCCTGTAAAAGCCACGACCAGCCCTTGCTCCTGTAAGCGCCTGACCGCGTTGGCCTTCTCTTCCGGCAAGACCTCCGCCAGGACATGCCCGGCAGGAATGCCCACCTGTGCTGCGATAGTCTGTGCCGTTCTCTTGTTATCACCGGTAATCATCCAGACGGAGAGCCCTTGCACCTGTAGTTGTTTGACGGCCTCCGCCGAACCAACCTTCACCGTATCGGCTACGGCCACCAGTCCGGCAGCCTCACCATCAAGTGCGACCAGCATGGCCGTCTTACCCTGTTGCTCGAGGGCTTCCAGTTGCTCTTGCAACGTGTCATATGCGATAGAGCGCTCACTGAAGAGGCGGCGTGTGCCCACCAGTACCGCGTGACCCTCCACCATCGCTTCCAGTCCTCGCCCGGCTAACGCTGTAAAACTTTCTGGATAGGTGTGAAGCGTCAGTCCTTGAGACCTTGCTCCCTCCACAATGGCCGCTGCCAGGGGATGCTCAGAACCCTGTTCGGCCCCGGCAACCAGCCGCAGCATCTCCTCTCCCGATTTTCCGGGAGCGGTAATCACATCGGTGAGTTCGGGTCTGCCTTTCGTGATAGTACCCGTCTTATCCAGCAGCACGGCCCGCACTGCCTGGATGCGCTCCAGGCTCTCACCACCCTTGATCAGGATGCCCTGTTCGGCTCCTTTCCCTGTACCAACCATGATAGCCGTTGGTGTCGCCAGCCCTAATGCGCACGGGCAGGCTACCACCAGCACAGCCACCGCCGCTACGATGGCAATGATCCAGGGGTTGCTGGCACCCTGCATGCCGCTGGATGCGCTGGCCGCGCCGACGTTGCCGACAATCGTCCAGGCGATGAAGGTCAAAGCGGCAATCACCAGCACCACCGGCACGAAAATGCCCGCGATAGTATCGGCCAGACGCTGGATGGGAGCCTTTGACCCTTGTGCCTGCTCGACCATGCGGATAATACCGGCCAGCACTGTATCGGCTCCCACTTTCGTAGCACGCATATGCAACAGCCCGCGTTGGTTGATCGTCGCACCAATCAGTTCGTCATCCGTCGACTTTTCCACGGGGATGCTTTCACCTGTAATCATCGACTCGTCAACGGATGAGTTGCCGGAAAGCACGACTCCGTCGACAGGAACCTTCTCTCCAGGGCGCACGATCAGTTCGTCACCGACGCGCACCTGTTCGATAGGAATCTCGGCTTCTTTCCCTCCACGCACGACATGGGCGGTACGAGCCTGCAAGCCGATCAACTTTTTGATGGCCTCGTTGGTCTGCCCCTTCGCACGCGCTTCCAGGTACTTGCCCAGGAAGATCAGCGTCACAATCAATGCCGCTGTATCATAGAAGGTAATAGAACCAACAATTTGCGGGAAGAATGTAGCTACCACGCTCATGACATAAGCGGCGGTCGAGCCAACCGAGATCAACGTATCCATGTTGGCGCTGCCGTGGCGCAGTGTCTTGATGGCTCCACGGTGGAACTCCCAGCCCACTATTGCCCATACAGGCGTCGTGAGTGCCAGCAGCAGAAAGTTCTCACCTGGGAAGCGATTCATAAAGAACATGCTGAGAATCACGACGGGCAACGTCAGCACGACTCCTACTATCAACAGGTTGCGCTTGCGCCGGATCTCCGCCTGTTTGCGTCGGCTCTGCTCGTCCTCTTTCTGCATGGCAGCGGCAGGCGCTTCCATCGTAGCTGCAACCTCACCTGTTATTTCTGCCGATCCCCGTGCGACCTGCTGCATTGCCTTATATCCTACCGACTCCACCTTCTGTACCATCTGCTCCACGTTGGTCAGCACCGGATCAAAGGTAACTGCCGCCTGTTCGGTAGCAAAGTTGACGCTGGCGTCCTTTACCCCCAGTACCTTCTTGAGCCCCTTTTCGATACGCATGGCGCAGGAGGCACAGGTCATCCCTTCCAGGTCGAGCGTGACATGAGACTCGCTATCTGGTTCAGGAATAGCGGGCTTCGATGTGGGCAAGACCAGGGAAACTGCCTTGTACCCCACTGTATCTACTTTCTGCACCATCTGCTCCAGTCCCGTTTGGGATGGATCGTAGGTTATTGTAGCCTGCTCCGTAGCGAAGTTGACGCTCGCATCCTTCACTCCTGGTACCTTCTTGAGTCCCTTCTCGATGCGCATAGCACAGGAAGCGCAGGTCATCCCCTCCAGCGCAAGAACGGCGCGGCTCTCTGCAGCCTGCTGATCCTGGGATGCGGATGCACGTTCATCTATACGACGAGTAGTTTCTGTAGCCATGATGATTACCTTCATCTCTATGTTCGATTTTATCATACCCCTACCCGGGGGGTATGGATAGTATAGCTTATGACTGTTCGATTTGTCAAGGTCAGTGATACAACGATACAAAACGATATAACGGGACTGGTATGGAGGAGATTCCCATCGATGACGCTGCTCATGGCGCTTTCATGACGCTTCCTCCTCATACTTACAGGAGAGGTGTCGAGGAGCGGTCGATTAAAGTACCGGTAAGTAACATTGTGGTAGCAGTGAGCGCACGAAAATATAGAGTGAGGGAGTGATACAAGAGAGATGTCTTGGAGAAGGCAGGTAGGTTTCGCTGGGGTATGCATGGCTTTGATCATGCTCCTCATGGCCTGTGGGAGTTCTACTGGAACCTCCTCAACACAGAGAAGTGCATCAGCCACCATGCCAGCTTCAGGCAATGTGGCTCCTGAGTGGCTCGTCGTGAACGGTCAGTACTCCGATCAGCGGTTCATTGATATGATGGTGCCCCATCACATGATGGCGGTGCAGATGGCTCAGCTTGCACTTCAGAAAGGGCTGCATCCGGAGATCAAACAGCTTGCTAGCAGCATCATCTCCTCGCAACAGCGGGAGATACAAGAACTGAAGAATCTCAAAAAGCGCCTGTACGGGACTGCGGACACGCCTACGATGATGAACGCGGTGGATATGGCCAACACGGGGATGCTGATGCCAGATCAGCTGGCTCAGCAGCACCCTTTTGACCGGGCATTTATTGATTCCATGATTCCACACCATGCCTCGGCAATTGACATGGCAAGTGTCGCGCTCATGAGGAGCACCAATCCAGATATCAAGCGGGTTGCCCGTGCCATTGTCGACGCACAGAGTCAGGAGATTGGCCAAATGATCCAGTGGCGGAAGCTTTGGTATCCTGGCAGCACCGGAATGGCTGGTAGCATGGTGGAAGACCCCTCTCCTGTCGATGTGGGTGCTCTACCAGAAGCATAAGTTCACCGTGACTGCTTCACCAATCTAGAATTGAAAGGGGAGAGAAAATAGGCATCGTCGATCAGATCAGTGATGAAACGGTGCGCCTCGCGCTCAAAAAAACTAGGATGGCAAACTTGGGATGAAGGTGGTCAAGTCCACCAAGATCTTGTGAGTCTTCATCATCGTTGGCTCACTCAAGAAATTTGCAACTCATTTGCCCAAATGATGGTCGTCTGTGAGACAAAGGACATGGCTGTGCACGAAGAGATCCACAACCGCGAACACGCTGTTTTTTACCAGCCTGATCAACTGTCCACTTCCAACCGATATCACAGGATCATCACACAGAAGCCATGCCCTTCATCTTGCCCTCTTTTCTCTTGACTTGTGCCCTCTCCTCAGTTATTATCTAAACAGATAGATAGTCAGTAGATAGAGAATGCAGAACGGGAGATGAGAAGAGCATGGCAGAAGCTGAGACGAGACCAGGACGAACACGTGATGCGGAGCGAACACGCCAGGTGATTGTGGACGCGGCAGAAGTGGTCTTCGCAGAGCACGGTTACGATGGGGCACGCATCGATGTCATCGCGCAGATCTCGGGCTACAACAAAAGCCTGATCGGTCAGTACTTTGGCGATAAGCTCGGCCTCTATACCGAGGTCCTCAAGCGAACTGACCGAGACTTGACCGCCCTTCAGACACGTGTCCTTGTCCCCTTGTTTGAGTATGACGCTGGCGTGATGCCTGCCCAAAGGTTCAGAGCCTTCCTCACCATTGTGGTACAAACCATGTTTGATTATCTCCTCAACCATCCCCACTTTCTGCGCATCTTGACCTGGGAGATGGCCGAGGGCTGGCAGACGTACCAACAGATCGTCTCCCGCTTGCAGAGCGAGGATCGCGATCAGTTCGAGCGGTTTTTTCAGCAGGCAGAGCAAGCCGGGCTGCTGCGCTCCGGGTTCACTCCGCTGCTCCAGTTGGCGATGATCACCCCGATCTGTCAGTCCTATCTTGCCTATCTTCCTCTGTACCAGGTGATGCTCCCGGAGGAGGAGGTGTCCTCCAAGCCTGCGCTCTCCCGCGCACGCGAGCACCTTGTGACGTTCATCGTGGCCGGGATGCTCGTCGATCCACAAGCGCCGAACTCATCCGCAATCACAGCATAGAAAGGAAAACCAAATGGCAACCTACCTCTTTTTACCGTATCCTGCCTCTGGACCGGTGAACCCGACGCTGGCGATTGCGAAGGCCCTGGTCAACCGCAGGCAGACGGTTATCTACTATCTGCCAGAGGAGCGGTCTGAGACCGTGCAGGCAACGGGGGCTCTTTTTCGTCGCTATGAATCGCTGATCAAGCCGAGTCTCGCCACGAGAGAGCCACAGCAGGCGCAGGAGGGTCGTCTGGTGCTGCCGCAAGTGCTGGAGCGGATGCGCGCGGATGCGCCAGACGTGATTGTGCATGACCCTTTCAGTGCCTGGACCAGCATCGTTGTCCGGGTGCTTGCCCTGCCTGCGATCTTCTTTCATTCCAGCTACCCCATGAACGAGCGCTTCAACGTGTCTTCCCTGATGGCCCACCTGCCAGGTGCCAGCGCTCGTCTCGCTCAGATGCGCGAGATCATTGACAAAGAAAACGCCGAGCTAGCAGAGATCTGCGCCAGCTATCATGTTGCGCCAGTGAACTACGTGAGTCTGGCATCCTCGGCTGAGCCGCTCAACATCGTCTTCATTCCTCAGGCATTCCAGCCGAGAGGCGAGACCTTTGACGAACGCTATCTCTTCGTTGGTCCATCACTTCGGCCTCGCTACCAACCTGTGCCGTTTCCGTTCGAGCGACTGAGCGCCGAGCGACCACTGCTCTACACCTCGCTGGGCAGTCTCTTTACCAATCAGCCCGTGTTTTTCAAACAGTGCTTTGAAGCGTTCGGGGAGCAATCCTGGCAGGTCGTCTTCTCACGAGGCAGGCAGCTTGACCCCGCCGAACCTGGTCCCATCCCGGATAACTTTCTGCCCGCAGCCTACGTGCCGCAACTGGAGATCCTGCCGCGTGCCCGCGTCTTTGTCACCCATGGCGGAGTGAACAGTGTGATGGAGAGCCTGTATGATGGTGTGCCGATGGTAGCGATCCCCCAGGAGACTTTGGATCGAACCGTCACGGCACGACGCCTGGCCGAACTTGGGTTGGGCCTCGCGCTCTCAAAAGAAGAAGTCACGGTCGGCAAGCTACGTGAGGCCGTCGAGCGCGTCGCCGACGACGAAGCTCTCCACCAAAACGTCAGGCACATGCAACACCTCGCACGCGAAGCGGGTGGGTATCAGCGTGCCGTGGAGGCGATCATGCAGTTTACGCAGGAGCAGACCTGCAGGTAACACCACGAGGAAAACGGTCGTGGTCTGCCTCGGAGCCAGCGCGACCGTGCTCGTCGTGCAGCTAAGCACGACAATAACTATCATCTAGGAGGAGAAGTGTGAAGAAACCCGACAACAACCGACAAGAGACACGAGGGATGGGGATGATCACCATTCTGGGGTGGGTGTACCGCCCGTTCCTGGGACTCGCGAGGAGAAGCCGCCTGCAAGGCACGAAAAGTGTGAACGTGACGGGGGCCAGTGCTTCTACGGGAACAACTGTCGTGGCCTGTCTGGGAGCCAGCGCAACTGCGGCCATCGGGAGCTACGACTGGATACGAGACTTGGCGCAGCGGTCCGATCTCGCGTCTTTTCGCTTTTTCCGGTTCGCAGAGGGAGGTGATCTCGCTTACAACGGGCTTGAGCGCCTGCCCGCTATCATCAACTGCTATCCCGACTATGTGATCATTCTGCTTGGCGAGAACGATGTGCTGGCATTGATTTCAAAGAAACACGCCCAGTTTGTTCGCCTCACGAAGCATCTTCCGAGGAACCCTTCACCGCAGTGGTACCGCGAGACGATGCAAGCCATGGTGCGTCGCCTCAAGAGCGAGACGAAGGCAGCCATCGCCCTCTGCTCGCTGATCCCCATTGGGGAAGATCCTGGCGAGGCTTTTCCCTTCCAGGCCGAAGCCAACCGACGTATTGAGGAGTACAGCACCATCCTCAAGGACATTGCGCGCGAGGAAGCGGTGAGCTACCTTCCCCTCTACGAGCGGATGCACGAGCTCATCCTCGCCTCTCCTGGACGTGCCTTCACGAGCTTCGACTTTCTGCCATTCTATCGCGATGTATTCAGACAGTTTGTCTTGCACCAGAGTCATGATGAGATTGGACAGCGAAATGGCTGGCGTCTGCATCGCGACGGCCTTCACCTGAATAGCCGGAGTGGAACAATCCTGGCCGATCTCGTGCAAGAGTTCCTCAGCACGGGAACAGGTGTGGACAGCCCCAGGTGAGAGTGAGCTCGGGCAATCGGTCCGCGCAAGAGCCACGAAATCGAGTGAGGGTGACAAAAGCACGAGGCAAGCACGAACAGGAAGCACGAAAGGGCCATCCAGCATGACGCGGCATCCGCCATGGCGAAGTCTGCCAGCATGATCAAATGCCACCAATGGTAATCCTATCTTGATGACGCAAGGATGTCTATCACCTCTGTCATGCTATCGTCGCAGAAGACCAAGGCTATCTGAGACAGCTTGCCCACTGCACAATGAGCAAGAAGCCGCCAGCAGAATGGCAAAATGGACAAGACGGCATCTCCAGGTAGGGGGCTCACGGAGCAAGGCTTTCGCAATTGGTTCTGTCTTCACTCTCACCACCTCTATCGGACTTCTGGAGAACATATATGCTCATGCGAGCGTCTTAGAGCGCAATGCTACGTCATTCTGGCTCTCGATGGCTTGCAGCCGAGGTTTGGCAGGAGATTTTTGATGGCACGAAAACAAGCTCGTCTCAGGGCCTCCCACCAGGTGACGTTGGAACCGGTTCAGACCACTCTCGTTCAAAACGAGCTTGATTTTTGAATTCGCCACCAATATCACTTTAAGTGTGCCTGCTTGCTCGGCGGAGGAGGTTCTCTTGTGGTAGAATGCCCGCAGTGAAATCCCTGTGAGCCATCTGGAGGCCTTCCCATCGATCTTTCTCCTGTGTTTGCATTCCCTTCAACCCTGAGCCTTGATAGCATCGAGGTGCAGGATCAGACGGTCATTGTCCATCTTCATACCACCGCTCCCACTGCTGCTTGCCCACAGTGTGGAACGGCCGGTTCACGGGTCCACAGTCGCTACCAGCGGACCCTTGCTGATGTCGCGTGTGGCGGGCGATGTTTGGTGCGGAAGCTTGCTGGTACGCAAGTGGATCTGTCCTCTCGCTTCGTGTTCCCGACGCATCAAAGCCTCACGCTTCCCCGGGCTGGCTCAGCGCTATGCACGCATGACCGATCGGTTGGGTGAGGCGCTCCAATCAGTAGGAGTGCCTCATTGGTCGCAGCGAGTGCTGATGCGCTCCCATTGAGATGAGAAGGAGGTCTCGTACGCCGAAAAGAAGTCCATCGCAGCAGGTCCCCAAAGACAGGCAAGTGACTCTGAGTAGCAAGCGAATTTATGTATCCCACGAGATACGCAACGAGATGAAAGCAAGCAAGCAATAAGAGGGGCGACGACATTTTCATGAAGGAGAAAAACGGCAAAGTGCCGTGGAAAGAAGAGATCAAAAGATATTTGAGGATATTGAAGGCACATTGAACAGAAGAGATCCGAAAAAAGAGAAGCGAGCGGTGTTTTCGAGGAGTTAAGCAGCCATCACCACATCAAAGCCAAATGCTTGAGCAAAGCTGACCGGGAGACCATGAATGGTGACCTCAAGTGGTGGGGCGGTAGGGAGGCGAGCATTGCGAGCAAGACGTTGCTCCCAACTGAGCCGCCAATGGGCTCGTTGGGCACGGGGAAGCACATCGGGGAGGGGAACATCCTCTCGCGCCACGTGCTGAACTGAGCCAAAGGTGAGCAGAACGGTTTGTGTGCGCAACAGATGGAACCAGTGTCGCCGGAGATGACAGCACTCCCAATCGCCCCAAAGCACCGGGCGAGAAGGTGCTGGCTGATCGGAGAGCGGTTCATCGGGCGGTGACGTCGTGGAAGTCCGTGGCCAGAACACCGCACTCACCCGTCGCGGTTTCATGGGAGCGCCGGTTTCTTGACACTGCGTGCGCAGAGGACAGGAGCGACAATGGCCAATGCGGGCGGCATAGAGCACCCGCACAGAGCCGTCCCGCTCCGCTCGACGCTCTTGCGGGTAGAGCGGGTAATCAGCCGGACAACGCAGCGTTCCATCTGGGAGCAGAGCGAAATCGGCTCCGGCAAATCCTTTGGTGAAGGATCGGCGTGCCCATTGAGGAGGCCCACAGCAGACCGGCTCATCCGCTTTCGCCGGCTCACTCGCCTTCACCGGCTCATGAAGCTGAGAATAGGCGAATTCCGTCACACGCATGCTGGGAGCAGACACCTGCAGCCCGAACTCCAATCGAAGATTCCAGATCCATTGAGCGATGATTTGCCAGAACTCTTGCCCGCCGGGCGTATGAGAAACCCAGCGGTCCGAGTCTTGTTCCTGATCTTCATCGGCAAGCACCGTTTCAAAGGACCCGCGATGCAGGTAGAGATCAAGCACATCAGCGGGCGTGAAGGCGTGTGGCGGGACGGTGGTGAAGAACTGTTCATAGACCGTCCCGTTCCGCAGTGTGCCGATAGAAGGGGAAGAGCCCGCAACCTGACGTACAGCCAGGAGCATGCGGACCACCGGTCCTGTGGGCGTGAGCGCAATATTCGGGCAGTCGTAGAGTGCCCGACTGGTCCCTGACGAGAGGCATGCCTCGTCTGTTGATCTGGGGGGAGCTGCAACTGCGCCCTCACGGCAGGGAGGTCCAACAGGTGATAGTCCTTCCCGCGCACGACCACCCCAGGCCCACCAGGGGCGAGCAGATCGGCAAGCGGAGCGGCATTGCCGTACAAGCCATCTAAGCGCACCAACACGTGAGAGAGGGGGAGAGCAAGCCGGGTGGCATAGCTCGAGATCACCTCTCGTGCCCGCAGCAATTCTCCCCGGTAATCGCCATTGCCTGCATTTCCGAAACTGGCCAGCCACTGATGGGTATGCGCTTGGAGTACGGTGGTTCTCGTGCGCACGACTTCTCCCCGCTTGCGTCCCAGGTACCCGGGAGCAGAGACCAGATCAAAGCGGCGATGAGGAGCAGGAAGATCTGCTGTCTGGGGAAGGGCCCGAAGGCTTCCAGCCTGTTTTGTTCCATCGACATCTACCACTGTCCAATGCTGACCCTGTCGGTCCCACACCCCACCTGGTGGGGAGGCGAACACTGGTCGTGCCACCAGATCGTCTTGAAAGAGTGTGCGGAGCGTCTCCACGGACCCTTGATCAAGGGCCGCCAGAAAGCGGGAAAGCGTTGCAGGATGAGGCAGGTTCGCTCTCCCAAAAAGCGCCATGAACGGCTCAGCAAACGGAAGGAGGCGTTGATAAAAGGCCGTAAGGGTTCGTTCCCCGCTCACGGCGTAGCCAATGAGCATCACGACAAAATCGATCACCTCGTAGTCCCCCATCCGAGCGCGCGCAAACCGCACCCGCTCCTCGATAGCTTTCTGCAGACCCAACTGGCTGAACACATGAGCCAGAACGGCTACTTCCCCTAGCCACGAAGGCGTGGAAGGAACGGAGGTTGGGGTGATTTGGACATGGACTGAAGGGTGTGTCATACTTTTCTGTATCTTCTTTCTTGGGAAACGTATGCAATAAGGTGTTTCCCTTGTAAAGAAGACACAGTTCTTGTCTCTTTTGCCAGTTTCGAGACGATTTACCCTCTATCAATCCTCGTTACACAACCTCGTTGCGTATCTCGTGGGTGTATGGTGTCCAAGAGCCGAAAAGTGCAACACCCGCATAGGCGTACACGTAATACTTGAGGTGTATCCCTTTCTACCAAATAATGACTCTAGCTGACAGAAAAAGGAGCAAGAGACGTATGACTTCCTCCCTGAGTTCCCTGGTTGGACAACCATTGACCTGGGTTCCCACCGCAGCATTGAAGGCACGTTACGATCTCATCGCACCAGACAAGACAACCCTTGCGACATTGGATATGAGCAGTTGGACCTCGAAAGCGAAGGCTCTCGTCCCGGAAGGGACACTCTTCATGCATAAAGAGGGCTGGTCTGGTCTGAAGGTAGCTATCTATGCGGTTGAGCAAGGCCCACTTCTTGCCACCTATCAACGCAAATGGACCGGAACAAGCGGCCAACTCTTCTTCCCTGATGGACGCGAGTTCAGGTGGAGCAAGGTCAACTTTTGGGGCACACAGAAAGCCTGGACAGATCCTACTGGCACTACTGCCTATGTACAACTCTCAGTTGGTGGCTTCTCGCGCAAATCTCGCGTCGTAATATATCCGCAGGCCGCAGAGATACCTGAACTTTCTTTACTCCTGGTACTTGGTCTCTACAACATGCTTATTGAGAGACGCGATGCTGCGGCGGCAAGTTCATCTGCCTCCGTTTAGGAACATCGCAAGCAGTAGGGATCTCTTTTATTATGTAGACACTTTGGCAAAGTGTCTACATAAAACGGGTTGATGTAGCACAGATTGTCTTCGACAACTGTCTACATAACCCTATTTCTTTTTAGGATTTCCGCTCCCCTCTTATCTAGCATCGCTCTCTATTGAGGGAAACCATGCTTTCCACCACGTCCACACAGTGGTTTGACGTACAATGACGGCTTATTCAGCAGAGACAAACACAGCTGAATATACTGTTTTGGTCAATCGTGATCCTCTCCGCAGGACGAGATTGCCCATCTAAGCAACCTGGCACACTGAATATGTCCCAGAACCTGAAACTGGCAGAGACCGCAGCACTATCTGGCCCTTCCCCTTTGAGCGTTTCCAGGTTGTTGCTCGGGTGGATCTGCCGGTAGAGTGGGCGGATGGTCTTCTTGCGCAGCATCTGGTGCTGCTGCTCGAGGGGAGCGAGCCACTCCTGTTCCCGACAGACCTCGGCGAGGCCTCTGCGCGAAGTCCAGGTACTGATTCTCAGCGCGCGTCGTGGGTCACCACCTCTGCGGCCAGGTCAACAAGTGCTTCCACCCAGTCTCCTGCACTGTTTGCGGCCTTGCCACTGACCTGCCACTGCTCGCGAATCTTCGCCACTCCGGCTTCCCGCACGCGTTGTAGATCATACCAGTGGGTTCGCATCCAACGCGCAGCGGGGGCAAATGGGAGGGCTTTGACCTGCTCTTCCAAGCCTTGCCAGGCAAAACAATCGATCGCTTGCACGCGATTCTGAATGGCACTGATGAGCGTAGCTAAGCGGTCTAAATGCTTCCAATGAAAAGTTGCGGATTCGGCGTTGCTTGCGGCGGCTTGGTCTGAGGCAGTTATTCCGCAACTTCAATATGGAAGCATTTAGCATGAGAGAAGATGACTACTCCTCAGCGGACGCGCCACGTAGACGAAGCACTGAAACCTGGAAGCGTATATGTTTGTAGGGGGCATTTTGTATCACAGCGGGTTACTCCCCAAATGAGTTTATTTTAGCGTCACGTCTCAATCGAGGACTGTGGCAGTCGAGAGCGTTCTCACAGATAGGAGGAAATTCATGACACGTCTGGTGCGTCGTTTATTTAGCGCCCTGGCGCTGATCACCCTTGTATTCGCTCTATCAGGGACCGCACACGCCGACGTTGGTGTCGGATCAGGAGGTGTCCCACCCGGCACGTCGTCAAACTTTGTGCTTGTTGGACAGAATCCACTTTTCAATCGCGGCATGAATGCCGCGCTGGCGATCTTCGATCACTACATCTACATCGGCAACCGCACCGATGGCTCGAGCACCTGTGGGGTCGGCGATCCTCGCGGACCAGGTGCAAACTGCCCGCACCCGCACCCTGGCGTGTTGATCGTCGACGTCAAGGATCCAACGAATCCGACCGTCGTCGGTGAGATCGGGCCGCCTTTGGAGGGCAGCGTCGGCATCACCTCGCGCGAACTGCGTGTCTTGCCGCAGCACAAGCTGCTGATGGTCATGAACTTCCGCTGCAGTTCCGTCATTCACGCCTGCCCGGCGGGCAACGACACCACCTTCCCTTTCGACATCAAGTTCTTCAGCCTGAAGGACCCCGTCCATCCACAGTTCATCGAGAGCTACGTTCCCACCTCAAAGGCAGGCGTCAAGGTGAAGCCGCACGAGATGTTCCTGTGGGTCGATCCCAACAACGATGACCGGGCACTCCTCTACCTCTCGACGCCCACGCTGTCAACTGACCCGACCAAGCCCAACCTGATGATCGTCGATATCAGCCAGGTGTTCCAGGGTGGCCCGATCACCGAAGTCGCGGAGGGCAACTGGAACAACCGCTACCCGGGCGCGGACAACCCCGCCAACTACAACTTCAACCTCTTCGTCCACTCGATGGGCGTCTCGGCGGACGGCACCCGCACCTATCTGGCCATGGAAGCCGGAGAGTTCCTCGTCCTAGATACGAGCGACATCGCTACTAACGTGCCCAACCCGCAACTGCGGCTGCTCACGGATCCGGCGAACCGCCCCATCTGGGGCAATCCGGCGCCTTGCTCGAAGGCTTGTCCCAATGGCCACTCGGCGGTGCAGGTGCCTGGGCGTTCGTTTGCCCTCACGACCGACGAAGTGTATGGAACCTTTACCGATCCCAGCTTTGGCTGTCCCTGGGGCTGGGCGCGCCTGATCAGTGTCTCTGATCCTACCCACCCGACCATCGTCGGCGAATACCAGATCACCCAGGATCAGCAATCGTTCTGCGGAAGTTCTGGGGATGATCCTCAGACTGAGCAGTTCACCAGCTACTCCTCACACAACCCGACGGTCCTGCCCGACCTGGCCTTGATCGCCTGGCATTCTGGAGGACTGCAGGCCATCGACATCTCGGATCCGACGCATCCCAGCCAGAGTGGCTGGTTTTCGCCAACGCCGCTCTCCTCGGTGGCGAACGAGGACCCGGCGCTGAGTCGTGGTCCGAACAAAGTGGTGATGTGGAGCTACCCGATTATCTCCAAAGGGCTGATCTACGTGGTCGATATACGGAATGGGCTCTATGTACTCAAGTACACCGGGCCGCAAGCTGACGAGGTGCAGCACATTCATTTCCTGGAGGGGAACTCGAACCTCGGTGATGCGGTCGAGCTTGGACAGAGCTGAAGAGTTCGTCACTGATGACGGCCTCCAGGAAGGGCAGAACTAAAAAAGGCGCGCATGGTGCATCCGGCACGTTCTCTACCGTTTTGAGGAGAACTCTCCGAACACCTACTCGTTGCTTCCCCCGCTTGGGAAAGCGGATGGGATGTGCCGGATGCACCATGCGTGTTGGTTCTGATCCACATGCTGCGGTATCCCTTTGCAGGGTGACGCCAGGTACCCTCCTCGTCTAGATGCGTAGGTTGGCTGCTGGAGTGTAACCCTGATTAAGTAAGCTGTTACCTCTTCATCCCTTAGTCTTGCCCCAATTCAATGCATTTGAGTACTGCATCCACGCTCATATCTCCAACGCTTCCAACGTAGTAGGACCGAGACCAGAAGGCACCACCCTATAGTTGTTGCCTGACTTCGGGAAAGCAGTGAAACACGCGGCGGGCGGTAACACTCTCAATGTGTGAGCAACTTGTGAGGGAGCAACGCTTGGGGAGCACTCAGAAACAGATCCACATGATCTTCCTGAACGTTGAGAGCACCAATCGTCCAGTGATTCGCTTCACACAAGCCCCGTAGTTCATGTCGTACTCAATTTCTGGGCTTTGTTGTGTGATCCCTGTAAACGCGAAGCGCCTCTCCCAGGGTCTACGTGGCAGCGTACATCTGCGATGAGGTGGCTGGCGGGGAGAACCACTACGAGGGCGCCTTTCCCTCTCCTGCCCTACCGATGCTCCCCAGCGCAAAGCCGAGTCCAGGGAATCCCGAGAACCGTGTCTCCCCCGTTTCGACCTGCGAGAAACCCATTTCCTTCATGAGTGCAGGCTGATCGGCAATGCGACTCTTCCATGGGCCTGCGGGGCCTTTCATATCGACAACCAGCAGACGCCCCTCTGGTTTGAGGACGCGGACGATTTCCGCCAGTCCTTGACGCTTGAGATCATCAGGCAGGTGGTGCATCATAAAGGTACTCAGCACGACATCCAACGACTGGTCAGGAAACGAGAGTTGCTCGATCACACCGATCTGAAAATCAATTGTCAGGCCAGCTCGCTCCGCTTTGCGGCGGGCGCGGGCGATCATCTGCCGGGATGGGTCAATGCCGGACACGCGGCCCGTTTCACCAACGCGCTGTCTGGCGATGATCGCCAGCGTTCCAGTGCCACACCCCACATCCAGCACCACCTCTCCAGGTTGAAGTTGAGCCAGGTCTGCGATCGTGCGCCGAAACGCCTGCTCTCTGCCGAGTGTGGCAAATCCTATCAAAAGATCATAGCGCCAGGCCCAATTCCAGACAGATCCTCGCGTCTTAGAGGCCATCGTCTCGCCCGGTTTCCAGTGATGATGATGCAATCCCATAGATTTTGCTCCTTTCAGCGAGATCCTCTCATCAGTCATACCGGCACTCTGCTATGTTGTTAGGACCCTTCCCAGGAGGCCGATAGATCCGGTTGATCCTCTGACAAACACGTTCATGGCTTTCCCGTCTTCGAGGCACTGAGCCTTGTTTGGCTCAGTGCCTCGTCGATAGCTTTGATTGGCTCTTCGATGCGCCTCGCGTCATGCGTCTGGGGTAGCCATGTCGTGACCCACGTCTGCTCCGACTCGTCTGGTTTGCACTCAAAGACTGAGCGCGTCCATGAGTTCCTTTGCAAACTCGGCGGGAGAGGACACGAAGCCGAGGTGTCCGCCGGGGAAGTCGACAATATCGAGGCCCAACTGCCTCGCCAGCACCTTGTTCGGCTGGTAGGGCAACTGGTCCTGGGCGTCACGTCCTCCGGCGAGCACGAGCCGCTTGGCATGCATAGCGAGCGCAGCGAGATCAAGCTCAACCCGTGGATACTGGCGCAACTCGTGCTCCATCCAGTACGTGGCATTGGACAGGGTGTACTCGTTCGTATGCTCGCGCATAGCGCGATGCATCAGCTGGTGGTCGACGCTTCCAAATGCCCCGCCGGCAAACTGGTGCATGGCTTCCGGAATCCCCTTCTTCCGGTAGGTGTCGTAGACCCCGTCGAAAAAGGCTCGCCATTTCGCTGCATCGGGCAGCAGCGAAACTGCCGGCGGCTCGTGGGCCACCACGGTCTGAGCCCGCTCAGGAGAGTAGATAAGGACCTCAAGCGCGACAATCGCTCCGGAGCTGCTGCCAAAGACGGTCGCCGGTTGGTCCGTCAGGTGCTCGATCAAGCGCCGGACGTCATCAGCATCGGTATCCAGCCGGTGATCATAGTCCTGAGGCCCGTCGAGCGAACTTTGGGAAAAACCACGGCGGTCGTAGATCATCACCTGGTACTGCGCCGAAAGGAGGTGTGCGAGCGGGCGGAAGACCTCTCCCTCTCCCTTCGCTCCTGGGATCAGGATCAAGAGTGGCCCATCGCCGCTTGCCTCATAATACAACTGCGCACCCGGAACCTTGAGTGTACTCATACTCTTTCCTTCTTTCCTCTTTTTTTTACAAGTATTTTCCCTTTTGTGTAGGCTTCTAGCCTTTTGGCATTTCCCGCGTCGACTGTTTCTTCTTCCTGTGCATAAAACCCAAGAAATGTTTGAACTTGAAGGGAGCAACGACAAGCATCAAACCGATGATGAAATAGAAAATCGGATTAGTAAGAAAGGATTCACCGAGGCCTGATTTGAATATTGAAATGGCGGCATCGACATGCAGAATGACTACTACGATTATGACTAACACGATTGCGACGAGCAGAACATGCCTCTTCCACGCATGATTGTTAACAGTATGAATTTCATTCAAATTGAATCCTGTAAACTCTTCAGCGCGTATGTTCTCTTCACTTACTCCCGAATCTGTGAGCATGGTTTTCATAGCGCTAACCATTTCCGGCAGTCCTGCAAGGTAATAGATCGGGGATTTTAGATCATCCACATACCTTTCAAGCATGGAATGATCTATGTATCTGGTTTCTCCTCGCCATGTTTTTGCTGACTTTTCGGGCTTGGTCATAGTTGCGATCAATTTGAAAGAGGGATTTTGCTTTGCCACTTTTTCCAGCTCGTCTAAAAACGGCGCATCCTCTGGTCGGCGGTTCGAATAGAACAGGAAAACCTCGTGTGGCAGTTTTCTTTCAGTTGCGTCTTTAATCATGGAGAACACAGGAACGATGCCGATCCCTCCGATGAGAAAAACCGCAGGTTTTGATGGATCATCATGCAGCGTAAATGATGCGTGCGGACTTTCCAGGAGTATTTCTATGCGGACTTTGTCTCCGATTTGCATGCGTCCCAGAACTCTCTTGAATGCCGTATCCCGCATTCTCATAGCGATAACCAGATCTTTCTCTTGAGGAGAGTTGGCGAGTGAGAAAAATCGACGATTGCCTTCGCTGTCCGTTTCGGGAGGATGAATTAAAGTCATTCGTATATGCTGACCAGCCTTAAAATGAAATCCGTTCGGCTTCTCAAAAACGAAAGCGATTGTGCCTTCTGCTAGTTGTTTTTTCTCTTTCAGAGCGACTTCATATGCCACCCTCTTCATTGAAGGCCGAACATGGTTAAACAGAAAGGTGCCATGCATGTTGTGGTTACTTTGGAACATAGAGTTTTTTTTCCTTTGCGCTTACTTATAAACCTCGTACACGTGAGAGGTATCTGGCTCGTTGCCTATACGCACTCGTCTACAGAACGTTGCGTATCTTTACTTCTGTCCCTCTTTCGAGTATGCTAGAGAAAGCACCACCAGTCAAGAAGCAAAAGCAGCCGCTGTGTAGGATAAGCGACATCAGAAGGGAAAGTGTCGATGAAGACGTCTTTTGAGCAAGCAGATTTACGGGTTCGACGCACTCACAAATTGCTGTGGGAAGCGCTTATGGCGGAACTTTCCGAGCGAGCCTTCGAGGAAATTACCGTCAAGGACATCTGTGAGCGGGCCATGGTTCATCGCACGACATTTTACAAGCATTATGAGGATAAGTATGCCCTGCTTGAGCAGGGGATGCAACAGATGTATGATGCTCTAGTGGCAGAAGTGGTGCATGCGCCACCCAGCGCGTTCTCTGCGGATCATCCTCCTCCCTATTTTGTGCGTGTGTTTGAGCATGTGGCAGAACACCAGCAATTCTACAAGCTGATGTTGTGTGGGGAAGGCATTGGCCGATTTCAGAAGCTGGTCAAGGATTATATCGCAGAACAGGCTTCGGCCAAAGTGCGCGAATTGACCCCGGCCAATCAGCACTTCGCCGTGCCACCTGCTATGCATGTGCAATTTTTCGCGGGAGCAGTTCTCAGCCTCCTGGCCTGGTGGCTTGAGAATGAGATGCCTCTTTCTCCTCATCACATGGCGCAATATTTGCTGTCGGTCTCTGGCACTTCGTCCTATCATCCTTGACGAGCGTTCGGGAGACGACCACATCATCATTGCTTCCTCTCTTTTTTGTTTTTCAAACGTGAGGGATGATCAGCCATGTCGAGCTCCAAACGACCCACCGGGCGTCAGGCCTATGACCGGCTTCCCTCACCTGGAAACACGGGAGGCACGATCAGGTAACTCACGAACCAGCCATCGACTCCGCCCAGGACAATGGCTCCCGTCCACAGCGGGATCGGCCACCACACGCCGCCCAACAGCACCAGGGTCAGGAAGTACAAGCTAAATAACTCGACTGGCACCAGAGCCGCGAAGAGACGTACCTGACCAGGGCGCGCTAGCTCTGGCCGCAGCCCTCGATAGAGTAGCTCAGCGACGATCCCCGCCACAATCGCCAGAGGAACCACCCAGGGATCGCCATGGGGCACACTCATCGCCGCGCCATTGAGCACGAGAACAGCGACAAATGACCCAACGGGCAGATGCGAGCCGAAGCGTCGGATGGCGAACAAGAGCAGGGCTACCAGAATACCGCTCTGGAGCGCAATACTGCTGGTTCCGACTGCCTGAGCCAGGTCCTGGGTGCTCACTCCTCCGGAGCCTATAGGCGGAAGCCCCAACGCCCTGTTTGAGATCGCCATGGGGCGAAAGCGCGTCCAGGCCCAGGGATGGTCAAAGGGATGGAACTCGCTCGTGAAAAAGGTGAGAATGCTCAACATGAGGACCAGCGAGAGCACCGCCGCCCACAGCGTTGACCGATCTGGCAGTTCGGTGTGCCAGGCCGCGCGCAGTGGACCCGTTGCGATCAGCAGTCCAGCGGTTGCCAGCACCAGGTGCGGCGGGCTATATTCTGCCGACAGATTGGCTTCGATTCCCAGAAACGTGTGCCAGATCAGATCCGCTATGCCCCCGACGAGGAAGAGACCCACGCCAAGCAGCGAGAGGCCATAACCAGCAGCCATCGGCAGGTGACGCCTGAGCCTTTGCACGAAAGTCGCGACCAGAAACAGAGCCTGGAGCAGGAAGCCACTGTAGATGACCCCATGTGAGGCGCGTAAAAAAGGTATCAGGGAGCTCGTGCGTATGCGCCCACCCATCCAGGTAGAGTCCGGTCCCAGACCAAGCTGAGGAGAGAGCCACACCCCAGGTGAGCAGGCGAGACGCCGGGATGGCTGACTGATGTGACGTCCCAGACGACGCCGGAACGTCAAAAGTTGTTTGTCTCATGATCAGATCCTTCTCTGTGGTTGTCTTTGGCCCATCCCAATGGGGAAGGGTCAAAGACAACTAGGTGATTTACAGAACGAGCTTGCAAAAAAAGGAACATGCCTATTTGGAGAGAAGAAGTCTCAGCGCAGGCCAAAGAGCCAGAACGTGGTGACCGTCACAGTCACTGCAAGGGCGGCCCCTCAGATGGCCTGAAGCGGGGAGTGCGCCTCCAGCTTGCAGCGTGCCCAGGCGATCAGCATCACCAGGGGAGAGAGCGCCAGAAAAATCGGGCTGGTAAGCAGGCAACAGACCGTCACCGCGCCTGCTGCCGAGTCGATGTGAAGGCTGATCTTGTATTTGGCCACGTGGGTGATCAGCGTGGCCGCAGCGTATGAGATGATGACAGCCACAAGCGTTGCCACACCCACGGGTTGCGCAACGAGATTATAGCAAGCAAACTGTATAGCACGAAACGGCTTCATGAGCAATCTCGCTCACATTGTTTACTCGGCTTTCAATGTGAGAGAAGTTCCGCCTCTATGCAAATACTATGAATGCAACAAAGCACGTTCCAGAGCCACTTCGCTTGGGATGTACATCTCGTTGCGCAACCCGTGGGCTGTTCCATATGCGAGAGATCTGCGGTTGCCGCAATCTCTATCTTGAGCGATACTTGTACCTGCATGAGGGAAATCTCCTTCTGTGAGTGAGTAGGTTTTCATTTCCTTTCACAGGAGGAGTTTCTCTCTTTTTTTCTACAGCGGTAATCTTTCCTTGATGAGTTTATCTTCCAGAAACGCACGCCCAGTCTCTGAAGTGGCAGAGACCAGGTCTTTCCGGTGATGGAAGAGCAAGAAGCTGCCTAGGACAACAGAGAGGAATCCAGGACCTTCACATTTCGTGGCGGTGCTCCTCTTCACGTTCAGCCCAGCGACGTGCCCAGTCGTTGAGGGGGGTAAGGGATTGGAGAAGATCGAGACCTTCTCGCGTCAGGATGTAGGCTCCACCCTTGTTCTGCTGGACAATGTCCGCCTCCTGTAATTCCATGAGCCGTTGGCTCAGCACACTGGGAGACATGGCATCACAGCGCTCTTGAAGCGCTCGGAAGCCAAGGCTTCCTTCCCGTAGTTCCCACAGAATACGTAGCGCCCACCGACGACCAAGCAAATCAAGCAGGGCCATGATGGGACGACCCGTTTGCGATCCCCGGACGGGTTTTCCCGGTTTTGGTGTGGTCATCTTGTGCTCCTTGCGCTTCGATTTCCGAAGTGCTATACTGTAGATGCTACGAAATTCGTAGCATCTACAGTATAGCATCGTTTTGAGCGGGATGAAACACTGGAACTGCTCTCTCAGGGAGCGAGAAGAACAAGGAAAGGAGTTATCTATGACCACGAACCGTTCCCCTCGTATTGCACCACTTGCACCGCCATACGAACCTGAGGTCGCCATTGCTCTTGCCAAATGGATGCCTCCTGACTCAGCACTTGAGCCACTCAAACTGTTTCGCACCTTATATCACAATCAAGAGATGAGTAGTCGCATGCGTCCGTTGGGAGCTGGTATTCTTGGTGCTCACAGTTCCCTTGATCCACGAGAGCGTGAGATCCTCATTGATCGGACCTGTGCCCGTTGCAGATGTGAGTATGAATGGGGGGTCCATGCCGCCGTCTATGGGAAGGCTTGTGGACTCTCTCGTGCGCAACTTGAGGATACTGCCAGTGGAAGCGTCGCACAAGAGCTGTGGTCAGAGCGTGAGTCTCTCCTGATCAAACTGGTTGATGAACTCCATGAGACAGCCACCCTCTCCAATGAGGTGTGGGAGCAGCTTGTGGCGAACTGGAGTATCGCACAGATTCTCGAAGTGATCATTATTGTCGGATGGTATCACCTTATTTCCTTTGTCGCCAATACAGCACAGGTGGAACAGGAACCCTGGGCTACCCGTTTTCCCAACACAAGCAAGGAGCTTTTCTGATGACAACTGCGGCACAAGGTCGAATTATTGACGCATTACATACAAAAGCCAAGATAGATCCAGCAGAAGAAGTGGCTTTTCGGGTCAAGTTCTTACAAGACTATTTGACACATTCGCAGAGGAACGGCTTTGTTCTCAGCATCTCGGGCGGTCAGGATTCGTGTCTAGCCGGACGTTTGTGCCAAATGGCAGTCGAGAAGCTGCGGGAACACACAGGCAGAGCGTATGTGTTTATTGCTCTTCGACTCCCCTATGGCATACAACATGATGAAGAGGATGCACAACGCGCTTTGCAATTTATTGCTCCCGATAAGACGTATACGGTGAAGATCCAACCTGCTGTAGTGGACTGTCACACTTCAAGTGAAGGGTAGAGATGCTTGAGCTTAATGCGAGCATCGGCGGTGGTAAAGCGCCAGTCCACCGTGACAGTTTTGGTATTGCGTGCCTCTTGCCAGGCGCGCACCTCGCGTTCCACGCTGGCTTGATCGCCAATGCGTGGCTTCAACGGGTGCCCAGCCAGTACCGCGAGCTCGATCTCGGCCATATTCAACCAACTGCCATGCGTGGGAGTAGCATGAATTTCCAGCTTCTCCCACAAACGCTCCGCTTCCTGCGGGTCAAACGCCTCATAGAATGAGGCAGGCGAATGCGTATTGAGCTGATCCATCACCAGCACGATCTTCTCCGCCTCGGGGTAGTGCACGTCGATCACCTCCCGCATAAATTCAGCCCAGTCTGCCCTGGTTCGCCGCGTCGTCACTTGGGCAGAGCGCTTGCCTGCCAGCGGTTCACAGGCCAGAAACACATTGCACACTCCTTCTCGCTCATATTCATAATCGATCTTTTCGATGTCGCCTGGACGCATGGGCAAGGACGCTCGTTTGTCTTTCACGAGTTGCTTCCCGATCTCATCCATGCACAGTTGCGGGAAGCGTGGGTCGTAGGGGCGCGTGGAGACGCCATTGACTCCAACAAAATCGGAAAGGGGGTTGCCAAAGCCCACGGGTTGCGCAACGAGATGCACCTCTCAAGTAAAACGGCTCAAGATCGTTCTTCGTTGTATTCATGGTTTCTGTGACTCCAGCGAAACTTTTACAACGTCACCAGCAAGCGGTGTGACCGAGGTGACTTTTGAGGCTCCAGCGAAACTTTTACAACGTCACCAGCAAGCGGTGTGACCGAGGTGACTTTTGAGGCCGTTCCGTACTACACAACCTGCTTACTGTCATCTCGTTGCGCAACCCGTGGGCAAAGGGAAAAAAAAGAAGGAAAATCCTTTCAAAAGATCTTGGTAAAACTGAAAGGAGGTCCTTCTGATGACCCATGATAGCGCAAACGAGAGAGCGAGGCAACTGCCCATGCCCACCCAGCAACAATTGGTGAGCTACGTGACCGAGCAGATGCAGGCGTTGGTGCCAGCGGTGCGGCGGCGGGGCAAACCGGCCAGGCTGACAGCCCTGCATTTATGTCTGGGGATTGTGCTGTGTGGCTTGGAAGGCTTTGGGTCGCAACTGAAGCTGTGGCGGCGCATCTGTCTAGAACCGATCGGGCCCTTTGCCCCGGTGCAGGTGGTCGATCAGGCCATCTACAACCGGCTGGCGCGCGCGGCAGGAGCGATGCGAGCGTTCTTTGAGCAGGTCAGCGGCTGGATGGGTGAGCAGTTGGTGGGGCTGGAAGAGCGCAGTCTGGCTCCTTGGGCGAGCCAGGTGCTGGCGTTGGATGAGAGCACCCTGGACGCGGTGGGACGCTGGCTGCCCGAGTTACGCCAGGTGCTGCCGGGCGATCCGCGCTTGCTGGCCGGGCGCATCAGCGCCTTGTTTGACCTGCGCCGGCAACAATGGGTGCGGGTGGAAGTGTGGCAGGAGGCGGTCGCCAATTGCAAGCAGCAGGCGCGCGTGCTGCTGGAGGGATTGCAGACCGGCACGCTGCTGCTCTTTGATCGGGGCTAGCCTCCGTTTTCCGTGGTTTGACGAGTTAACCGAGCGCAAGCTGTGGTGGATCAGTCGCTACGCCAATCACGCCAGCATGCAGGTGCGCCATCTCCTCTATCAGGGCGACGGGGTCCTGGATGCCATCGTGTGGCTGGGCCGCTACCGGGCCGATCGGGCGAAATATCCAGTGCGGTTGGTGCAGTTTTACCACCACGGACGGCTGTATCGTTACCTGACCAATGTGCTCGATCCGCAGCAGCTCTCGCTGGCCGACATCGCTCAGTTGTACGCGCGGCGCTGGGATATCGAACTGGCCTTCGGCGTGCTCAAAGAGCACCTGCAGCTCAGTCAACTGTGGAGCGCCAAATGGGAGGTCGTCCAGGTACAAATCTGGTGTGCCTTGCTCCTGGCGCAGCTGTTTCATGGCCTGCAAGTGCAACTGGCCGCCCAAGAGGGCGTGGATCCTTTCGACGTGTCGATCGAGCTGCTGGTGGAGCTCGTGCCACGGCTGCTGCAACGGGGCATCGCTCCGTTGCCTGCTCTGGGACGGCGCGGGCGCGAGTTGGGCCTCATTCGGCCCAGCACGCGCTTGCAGATCCAGGTGCCGTTCGTGGATGCCACCTGGATGAGTCCAGCTCCGCCAGAGGCGTTGCAGCCGCGTGAGACGGCTCGCTACGCCCAGCGCAAGTGCGAGCCGGGTCCCAGGCCCAAGACGAAGAAAGCGGGATAATTGATGAGCTTTTTCAATTTTGTTGGAGTGAATGGTGTAGACGCGCAGCACATCCTCCATATGGTAGACAAACTCGGCATTGTGCTTGGGAGGAATGCACCACTGCTCCTTCAGCCACGGCTTGAGTTCGTTTTTTTTAGAAGCCGTCGCACCGTTTCATAACTCACCTCATCGACCTCGTGCAAGACCACCAACTTGTTGGCTAAGAGCCGCAAGCTCCAGCGTCCCTCGCCCTCCGGCTTCTCCCCACAGGTGAGGGCAATCAGGTGGGCTTCCACTTCTCCAGAGAGTTTACGCTTCTCTGGCCGTGCGGGCTGCGGGCGCCGAGTGAGCGCCTGATCCAATCCCTGCTCCACAAACTGCCGACGCACGCGCCAGATGGTGGCTGCTCCCACGCCAAATGCCTGCTGAATCTGCTCGTCTGACCAATGGGGTCCAGCTTGACTCTCATCGGCTTTCAACAAGATATGGGCATGCATGATTTTGCGGGCCGGGGCCTTTCCACGGCTCACCAACTGCTCGAGCTGCCGACGCTGTTCCTTGTTCAACTTCACACCGTACTTTTTCATTTGGGCTCCTTCTTCAATTCTTGCTCGGTTCTTCTTGAAGGATACCCCTTTTCCCTCTCTCCTTTCAAATGAGCTGTGACAGTCCAGTAGATAGTGCGGTTGCTTCATTTGAAGAGGCAACCGGCCTGGTGTTGACGGATTATAACAAAGGAAACCAGAAGGCGCAGGAACGTATGACCGTCCATTACCGCTTTGCCCATCAGTTTGATCTCCTGGTGGTAGGCACTGATCATGCCGCGGAAGCTGTGACCGGTTTTTTCACCAAGTACGGCGATGGGGGGGTGGACCTGACTCCACTCAGTGGACTCACCAAACGACAAGGTCGTGCATTACTGAGCTATCTTGGAGCAGATGAGCGCATTTACACCAAACCACCGACCGCTGACCTTCTTGATCAGACGCCGGGGCAGCTCGATGAAGACGAACTCAGGATCAGCTACAAAGTCCTAGACGACTATCTTGAAGGAAATGAGGTTCCCTCTGAAGACGCCCAATGCATCGAGCATCTGTATCAGGCCACCGAACATAAACGACATCTGCCCATCACTCCGTTCGATACCTGGTGGAGAGAAGGAATACTTCCTCCTGGTGGCCGTATTCGGCTCAATGGGACGTGAACCGTTGCTTCATGACAACTGACGGAGCAAGAAGCTCCTGATCTCACTGAGTCTATGGCCGAGGCATCCGCGCGATGAGAGAAGGTGTCTCCCTCCTTTTTGAAAGGGACCGTTTGATGGCAAGAAAAGCATGTCGCTCTGCTGCGACGACGGAGCAGGTACTAACTTGTCTGTCTACTCGATGTTGCTTCTGTGGTCAACCGATATGGGTGGCTTACCACACCCAGCGGACCATTACCACATTGCAGGGGAGTTGTCGTCTCACCCTTTGTGTTCGCCGTTGTCGCAATCCACAGTGTGAGTGGTATCATCGGTCCTATCGGCCCGAAGAAGAGGGAGGATGGGCCTTACCGCACGGCGAGTTCGGTCTGGATGTGATTGCCCTGGTGGGTTCTCTGCGCTATACCTCTCACCGCAGCATTCCTGAAATCCATCAAGCGCTTCGTGATCGAGGTGTTTCGATCTCCGAACGGACCGTCACCCACCTGCTTGAGCGCTACGAGGAATTGGTGACCCTCTATCTGAGAGATCCGGCTCGGTTACGCAAACGGCTCAATGAGCAGGGTCAGGTGATCCTGGCTCTTGATGGGTTACAACCAGATGTAGGCCATGAAGTTCTGTGGGTCGTGCGAGACTGTCTTTCTGGGGAAGTGATTCTGGCTCGGAGTCTGTTAAGCGCGTGTGAAGCCGACCTGGTGAACCTCTTGCACGAAGTGCAACAGGCGATTGACGTGCCCATCCGTGGGGTGGTCTCAGATGGACAACGCTCCATCCGCAATGCGATTCAGACCGTATTGCCAGACGTCCCTCACCAATTGTGCCACTTCCATTACCTGCGTGAAGCGGCCAAGCCGGTGTACGAAGCCGACAAACACGCGAAAAAGGAACTGAAAAAGCATCTGCGTGGGGTCCGTCCCATTGAGCGGGCCGTCGAACGTCGTATGGATGCAGAGGCGGATGCCATTCGTGGCTATTGCCTGGCGATTCGCAGTGCCTTAACCGATGATGGCAGGCCGCCGTTAACGGCTCCCGGCCTCAAGCTGCATGCCCGTATCTCTGCTATTGCCGCCTCACTCACCCGCGTCTCTGAAAAAGGGGCTTGCCGCGTGAGTTAGAACGCATGCAGATTTTTCTGACGAAAGGACTCGCAGAAACCGCTGCTTTGTGGTCAGATGTGAAGCAAGGATATGCCTGGGTGCATCGTGCCGCCCACATCCTCTCCAATGACGAAAAGCTGTCGGCAGCAGAGGTACGTCAGACCTACGAAACGCTCTTGATAGAGATGGAGCACACGCCGACGTCCTCTGAGCCCCTCGCCACGATGCTCTCGACGTTTCGCAAAGTCACCGCCAGTTATTGGCCTGGCCTCTTTCACTGCTACGATCTCCCTGATCTCCCACGCACCAACAACGAGCTGGAGCAGTATTTTGGCTCAGCGCGCTACCATGAACGGAGAGCGACAGGACGGAAACAGGCTTCTCCAGGCTTGGTAGTACGTGGCTCGGCGAGGATTGTTGCATCTGTCGCTTCCCGTCTACATTCCTTTTCTGGGGAAGAGCTTTGCCCAACTGATCTCACCCGATGGCGTGCCTTGCGGAGTGAACTGGAGCATCGCCATGGAGCACGGTGTATGCAATATCGCTTCCGCAGGTCCCCTGAAAGCTATCTTGCAGCCCTCGAAGATAAACTCATCAAGGAAAGATTACCGCCGTAGTTTTTTTGCAACCCTAGCTTTTTGTCAGAACCCCAGCATAATAGGACACAAGGAGTTGCACCTCTTCGTTGAAATCAACTCCTGCTCCATGTAGGAGATTTTCTGCAAGCGTCTCAGCGATAGCCTGCATATTCTCCTCGGTTAAGGAATTGATCTGCTCGACACGAAAGCCGAGATCACGAAGGACAAGTCTACTGATACTCAGGACTTCGTATTTGCGGTTCCAATCAAGGGAATCCATGACGGTTCTCTTTTCTAGGGGATAAACTGCAACAATTGTTAAAGAACAACCTAACCAAGCAAACAGATTGCTTTGATAAGCCGATTGTTGGGAGTCGGTCGATTATGACAAATGGAAAGCAGCGCTGCAATCACGAAAAATACGAACAGGGGAACAGCGGCATGATCCACCCTGGCAACCGGAAGGAGCTGAGGCAAAAGGGGAGAGGAGCAGCGTGAAGCCCATACGACCTTGACTGCGTGTTAGGCTTGAAGCGCGAAAGCGATGTGGTATCTGTTATTCACCCAGTATAACCATCAGTCGCTTTCGGCGAGAGCCGTAAAACACGCAAAGTCAAGGTGGAGATGGGGAGCTGCCAGGGGGAGGGGAGAGCGATGAAAAGCACGAGGAGGCACGCTGGCACTAGCATGCTGCGGTGAGGCAAAGAAGAGGAGGCAAGAGCGGAAAATACGAACTTGATGGGTATGGTGCACTTATAAAGCAAAACAAGCGGGAAGAGGACGAGAGGTCCTCTTGCACTACAATGGTTCTGCTTCCTTTGAGACCCTGCATTTTTTGAGGAGGATGCGCGTTTGGAGGAGCAAGCGTTCCAATTCTTCCCTATTTGTAACCGAGGAGGATAGACAACACTATTTCGGGCCGAATTTCTCCCCAGATTAAAAAAATTGGCTCGGTGGCGCTTGAAACAACGGCTTTTAGCTTGTCAAATGGAAAGTGGTCATTCTTCGGCAACTCGGCAACTATCAAACTTGACGTCTATCAAATGATATGATAAAATGAATTTATATAGAGCGAAACTGCAAACCGTCA
>WNGK01000272.1_pt1 | contig 59987 bp, 48 predicted proteins | sample 5400601 | NCBI WGS metagenome assembly WNGK01 (sample SAMN13153376, study PRJNA577476) | soil metagenome | isolation source: 60 cm soil or saprolite under Garry oak tree replicate 1 | place: USA:California | collected 2016-06-15
AGGTCCACGCCGGCGGGGCTGGTTGTCCACGTCCGCAGGCCCTCCACGGACGGTCAATAGTTAAAATGCGCGGGACTGACCCGAATGGCCCTTAGTTAAGCTGCAAATCTTTGGGAACAAGTCACTTAAGAAGGTGGCGGTGTCGGAGCGGCGCAACGACACCGCTCAGTTCGCCAGGAAATCGACAGGCTTTCGAATTCATCCGTTCTTGAAACGGTCGTGCGCTGTTTCGTAACACGCTCGCCATCAATTAGTTGGGAGAGTGATTACTTAACTAAGTGCGATTCCCGTCAGGAGCGCCAACTTCCTGGGGCCGAGGATGAACGATGGTCGGCGAATAGGCCGCCCACTATGGGGCTTGAGCTTCGTTGGCTTTGGTTGCTACAAGGATGGCGCTCCTGACGGAGCTGGGGGCGGTCAGGGAGAGGGCTGGGGGCATTGTAAAGAGTTAGCTGAGACACAGTCATAACTCCTTCTGGGCGTGGGAGTTACCAAATTTCTCACTGTGAGAAATTTGGTGCTGCGCACGGCCACCGGGGGGGGCCGAAGCGCCGAGGGTGTGTGATCCAGGGGTCCGCGGGATGCGCGACATCTCGGTGGCGGATTGCCGGTCGGCTCCGGCGGCAGAAGGGAGCAGATGGGGCTCAGCAGTAGCTTCGCCCTGCCGGGTCCCACGGCCGGGTCCTACGGACGGTCACTATAATTGGGAGGGGCGATGGCGCGCCTGGCGGCCGCCGGCACCGGCAGGCGGGGGCGCCCGCCCTACAGCGCCAGCGGCGCGGCATCCCGGAAGTTCGCGCGCCGGGAAATCCGAAAGCTCCGGCAGAGCGACTTCTGCCACTATGCCGTTCCTCACGGAGCTTTGAATTGATTGCGCTTCGCACAGCTACAAAGATTTCGCCCCGCTGGGGCTGCCGGTGGCGGATTCGGCGGGGGTTGGACTGAAATCGACTCCTCCCCCGAAGCCCTCACCCCCAGCCCCTCCCATCCGATGGGCGAGGGTGGCGCCTCAGTCGCCGCAGTTCCGGGGGGCAGATTGGGGAAAGGTAGAAGGCAGAATGAAGAATGCAGAAGGTTTGCTGGCCGGAGGCGTGAGGCGGTTAACCGCTAATCTTCGCTAATCTCCGCTAATGGCCTCAGTCGCGGCAGTTCCGGGGGGGGCGTGAATTGGGAAATGCAGAAGGCAGAAGGAAGAATGCAGAAGGCAGAAGCCGCCGTCGCCGCAGTTCTGGGGTCGTGAGCAAGGGGGCGCGGACGGCCCGGAAGCCTGCCCTACCATGTCTGGCGCCGTAGGGCAGGCGTTCCGGCCTGCCAGTTCGAGCGGCTTGCAGCCGCGCCTTGGTGTTCGATTATCCTGTCGTTCCGGAAACTTGGGGCAGGATGCCCCAAAAACCGGCAGGCTGGAAGCCCGCCCTACCATGCCGGAGTCGGCGTTGGAGGGTCTGACCGAGGGGCGCTGCGCGCGGCCACCGGGCGGTTCGGAACCGCCCCAACTTTGTCCATGCCCCTGCTTTGCGGAGGTCGCGGTCGCGCCTGGCGGCATTGTAAAGAGTTAACTGAGACATCAACGTAAGTCCTTGTGGGCGTGGGGGTTATCAAATTTCTCACAGTGAGAAATTTGACCTCACTCTGCGCTGGCGGCGGAGACAGAAATGGAACCGTCCACGTGTAGCCACTTTTGCCACTATGGCCACGTCGGACCGAGAAGCGGTTGGTTCGGGATTCGGCGAGCTGAGGAGGACGATCTCAGGATGGCGAGCAGATCGATCGGTGCCGTTCCTGGCGTCGTCGCAGTGAGAACTCGGCAACCGGCCGGTCGGCCGCACGACTGGCGAGGCTGGCGTTGTGGGTGCGCCGGGCTGTCGTGTGCCGCCGTTGCGGCGATGCAACGGCTTGTAGCGCAGGCCGTTGGATCAAACGAGCGCGGACGAGCCTCGATTTGGGTCGAGCGCGTTGGATGCGGGGAAATGCTGAATGGATGAATGGGAAAGCCAAAGGCTTGAGCGATCGTAACACTTGTATCACTTATGACACGGATGAACGCGGATCGGAAAAGGGGTCAAAAAGGGGTCCCGCAGAATAGACAGTTTTTGAATTGACCGGCATTGGCGCATTGCCCCTGGCGGAAGTGCTCCCGCAACTGACACTGTCAATAACGCCTGATCTTCATCACGCCGCAGAGCAGAGCGCCGAAGACAAAGCCGCCGATGTGCGCCCACCAGGCGATGCCCGCGCCCTGGCTGGGATCGCCCAACAGGCTTAACGCGCCGTTGAAGAATTGCAGCAGGAACCACCAGCCCAGGAACACCACCGCCGGCACGACGAAGAATGGACCGAAGAAGAAAGGGGGAATGAGCATCTCCACGTTGGCGCGCGGATAGAGCCGGAAGTAACCGCCCATCACCGCGGCAATCGCGCCGCTGGCGCCAATGGTCGGCACGTGCGAGGCGGGGTTGGTGTAGATGTGCACCAGCGCCGCGGCGACGCCGCCCAGCAGGTAAAAGCTCAGAAAACGCAGCCGGCCGAGGCGGTCCTCGACGTTGTCGCCAAAAATCCAGAGCGACCACATGTTGCCGAACAGGTGCAACCAGCCACCGTGCAGAAACATCGAGGTGAAGAACGCCAGGAGCTGCTCCGGCCGGGTGAGCAGCCCGGCCACTTCCGGCGCGGTGTAGCGCACCGGCACGATGCCCCACACCACCAGGAACGCTTCCAAATGGCGCCCGAGTCCCAGTTCGTGGAGGAATGCCGCGACGTTCACGGCGATGATCGTCACCGTCATCACCGGATAACGCCGGCTCGGAACGTCGTCGCGCAGGGGAAGCATGATTCAACTCTCGTTCAAACCGATTAGTCGATAAATTGCCCAATTATCGCCCCATCGGATGGTGAGCGGGACCTGGTGAGGGGCCGTTCCTGGTTTCCTCGCGTTATAGTAAAGCCGTGACAGTTACAGCACGCTAGGCCGCCGGGCCGCACCCGTCAACTCTTTCAACCGCGCTCGCTGGCCCTCACCGGCAAGGCTTGACATGCTTCTGGAAAGGGCAGCTACTCCGCATTGTGCCGCCGCAGTTCAACGATTTTAAGGAATTTACCGAGAGCGCCGAGGGCAAGTCCTGGGACGAAGTGTGGCAATGGGCGCGCGAGGAAAAGTCCCGGCTGCTGGTTTTTTTTTGAATTGCCGCTCCAGCAACTCATCGAACACCCCGAATATGCCGCCAAGAGCGCGTATGAGAACGCCATCCGACAATTGATCTTCTTCCTTCAGTCCGACACCGTTCCCCCATCGGTCACGCCGCACAATCGCCGGCTGCTCGAGCGAATTCGCAAGGACTTGAAGAGCCGAGGGCGTTGGCGTCCCTAAACTGAAGGCCAAGTCGGCCTCCAAGAGCGTGTTTTAAATTGTCGGCGGACGCCGCGTGAGGGCACGCGGCCTACGGGAAATGGCCAAAATCCTGAAGCCCTGTAGGCCCGGTCCCCTGACCGGGCGATTCTTAAAACACGCTCTAAACCAATGAAATAAGCGGCGGCCCCGAGCCAGTGTCTGGCGCGCCCCGGCGCCCAACCGGATGACTCATCCGCTTGAAAGCGCCTTCCTCCTCCAACCTCAGGCCGGGAGCGTCCGGGCCACAGACGCCAAGGAGGTAGGGGTTGAGGAAACCCCTCTGAAGAAACGTTCTGCAGCCCAGACTCGAAACGCGTAACCGATTCCAGTTTATCACGCAACAAATAAATTTAAGTTTTCACCAACCGGCGCCGCCGACTCCCCGCTTCGGGCGGTCTGAATTCATCGACACGCCCTCAATCGGCTATCGGGCGCCGTCGCTTTTGCTGTTTTTTTGCTCGGTGGCCAACTGTTCCTGCGCCTGGGCAAAGCGTTTGGAGAAGGTTGGATCGTCTGGCTCCATCGCCCGCAGACGCTCCAAGTGAAAGCGGGCTGAGAACCATTGCCGATTGGTTTCGCAAAGCTCAGCCAGGCGCCGATGCCAGGTCAAAACCTCCTCGCGGGAGACGATAAAGTCCGACGGATAGGCCGCATGCATCTGGTCCCAGGGACCTCGCAGCGCACGCTGCGCGCGCTGCGCGGGATCGCCTTCGGCATCGGTGTACGAAGCCCGATAGCCAGAGAGTAGCTGCGAGATCAACGCCAAATCGCTGCTCGGCCGGTCGTCCCGGGGCAAGTCCCACAACCAGGCCGTCCCGTCCTTGCCCGCCGCATAGACGCGGTAGCCCGCATTAACAAATGCGGCATGGTAAACCTTCCAAGGGTGTCGCAATGGCGGGCTGAGCGGCTCCCCGGTTTCGGCGTCCCAGACCCGCGCCGTTTGATCCAGGCTGGCCGTGATGATCCATCGGCCATCTTGACTAAACGAAGCCTCCGCGACCTGGTCCTCGTGCTGCAGGGGTGGCAGCAGCCGCTTGCCGCTCAAGGCACTCCAGACGGAGGCCGTAAAATCCTCACTGGCCGTAACCACCCGTTGCCCATCAAAGCTGAAGGCGGCATACAGCACCCCGTCGTGATGCCGCAAGACGTTGCCGACTCGCTTGCCGGAGATGGCGCTCCAAAGGTAGGCTTCGCGCTCATTCAGTGTGGGATCGGTGCTGCAAGTTACCAAAAGGCGGGAATCGGGGCTGAACCCGGCATGGCTGACTCCAGCGGGGTGCTTGAGCGTGGGGAATACCGCTCGGCCGGTGGCTGTTTCTCGGACATCGACTTCGTCACCACTGATAAGGACCAGGCGCTCGCTGTCCGGACTAAACGATGCTCGGACCACGTCATGCCGAAGTAACATTGGCGGGCAGAGTTGCTTCCCGGACGCGGCGTCATAGAGGCGGGCGATGTTTCCGCTAAAAGCGGCCAGAAAGCGGCCATTATTGCTCACGCAAATGTTAGTCAATGTGTCCGCAAAAGGGAGAGCCGGGGAGAGCGATTTCCCGCTCGCCGCATCCCAAAGCTGCAACGTCCGGTTGGAATCGTCGGCCAACGTTGTCGGCGCGGAAATCGTTGCCACGATTCGACCGTTGCGAGAGAGCTTCGCTTCGCGCACCGGTTGCGGCGTGACGATGCTCGGATAGGTCCGGTTGCTGGAGGTGGTCGGCCACACTTGCACCCCATCGTTGGTGATCGTCACAAAATGGCTCCCGTCGGCGCTTAACGATCCCCCGACCAGGCGAGGCAGCGCCCCCCGCCCAGCCAAGTCCCATACCCGAATCACTCCATCCACGGAAGCGGTGACGAGGCGATGGCCGTCCGGACTAAACGAGGCGTGCATGACACGATAGCTGTGCTTGAGAATGGGGTTCAGTTCGACCCGCTGCTGCGTGTTCGCGTCCCACAGTCGCGCCGTGGAATCCCAACAGGCGGTGACGATAAAACAGCCGTCCGGGCTGAACTCCGCGCTCCGCACTCCGTCACTGTGCGTCATGGCGGGAAGCAGCTCGCGCCCGGTGGCCACGTCCCAAACGCGCGCCCGCCGGTCGAAACACGCCGTCACGACCCGCCGCCCGTCCGGGCTGAACGAGGCATGGTACACCCAACTGTTATGCTGAAGGGGCGGGCCTACTCTTAGCCCGGTCTTTGCCTCCCACAGCTGGGCGGTCTTATCAAAGCTGGTGGTGACAATCAGGCGCTCATCCGGGCTGAAAGCGGCGTACCTGACCCAATGCCCGTGCGGTCCAAGCTCCAACTCCAGATTCCCCGTCAACGCATTCCAGACGTAGGCCTTATTGTCACAACAACCGGTGACGATGCGCTGGCCGTCGGCGCTGAAGGCGGCGCTGCTCACTCGATCGGGGTGCGGCAGTCGAAGCGTGTTCTTGCCGCTGGCCGCCTCCCAGACAAAGGCCGCTCTATGTTTCGTGCTGGCCGTCACGACCAGGAGTCCATTCGGGCTGAAGGCAGCGGTTTCTGAATCCTCGCCAAATGGGGCCGAGACTGCCTGACCGCTCAAGGCATCGCGGACTTGCGAGGGGCCGTTCAGTGAGGCCGTGACCACGCGCTGTCCGTCGGGACTGAATTCGGCCCAATTCAGGGGACGTTCCTGAAACCACATTTGCACCAGCTTGGGGCATTGGGCGAAAATGGCGCCGAGGCGGAGCCGGTGCACATCTTCACGTCTGGTGTCGCCCTGATCAAGGCGCAATGCTTCGACGAACGACGGGAGGGATCCGAGCAGATCGCCCCCCTCCATGGCGCCGAGGCCGTAAGCGACCTCCGAGCCGACTTGGCGCTGCCGCGCTTCGGCGGTCCGCTTCCGCTCGCGATTGATCTGGAACCCGATCCCCAGAAGGATCAGCCCGATCACCGCGCCGATCGCTCCAACTCGGGTGAGGCTGGCCCACCGTTGTTCGAGCAATCGCAAACGTCGCACCGATTTACCCTGCTGCAGGACGAGCAGGTCGGCGTGCATGTCTTCGGCGGATTGGTATCGTTTGCGGAGGTCGCTCTGACACGCTTTGAGGACTACCTCATTGAGTTCCAGGAATTGGGTCGGGTCAGCCAGCTCGCCCAACTCAACCGGCAATTGCGGGAAATCAAGGCGATCCTTCCCGGTGCTGATTTCGTAAAGGACTTTGCCCAGACTATAGATATCTGCTTGCGGCGTGCCGGGGCCTTCGGGCGGAATAAAACCTTCGGTGCCGACATAGGAACGGGCCTCGCTGATGTCGGCCACCAGACCGATGTCGGCCAGTTTCGCGATGCCATTGACCAGAATGATGTTGGAAGGCTTAACGTCTCGATGGATTAACCCGCGCTGATGGAGATGAGCCAAAGCGTTGCTGAGGGACAGGCCGATTTGCAAGCACTCCTCAAAGGGTGACATCCCGCGGGTAGTCAGTTCTTTGGCGAGGGTTTTGGGAGAATAGCTCTCCGGGTTGATCGTTTGCCCGGTCTGTTCGTCATCCCCGATCTCCATCACGTAATAGAAATATCCGGCCTCACGGTTTTGGCCCACTTGCAAAACGTCGATAAACCCCTCATGGGACCGGGAAATCGGCTCGAACTTCTGGATGCCGGCCAGTTCGCGCTCGAAGGGCCGGTCGTGTTGGAAGGCCTTGCGATGCACGATCTTGACGGCACGGTACGTTCCCATCATGGTTCTGGCCAGCCACACTTCCCCGTAGCTGCCCTGTCCGATCCGCCGCACTAATTGGTGGTCCGGGATTGACGCCGGAGCCTCCGGACCGCTGTCTGCTTCGTCGGACATTGCTTCAGTACGTGGGTAGCGTTGTTTGGGCGGATTGTAATTCTGCCGACACGCCGGCGCAATTGCGATTCTGTGCCTGCGAGAATTGGGGCCGCCGTTCGCTGCCTCCGCCGGGCCGTACTGGATTTGGTTTTGGATCGCGGCCAGTGCGCCCCCATTCGCCCGTCCCAAATCTGTTGCAATTGGGCGAGGTAACCGCGGCACTCTTCCTCAAACCAAAAGTCGTCCACCGACTGGTTTCGCAGAAAGAGATTCCACTTGTCGGTGTTCCGGTGCTGGAAGAGGCGGTGGCCCTCGAAGTCATGCTGGCACATCGTCCCGGCCAGCGAGTGAATGGGCTGGTCCACCAGCGAAAAGGGTTGGTTTAACTTTCGAAATGCCAGGTGGAATGTTTCTTTGTCGCCGTGCAGATACTGGTAATAAAAATCGGAGTTTTCATTGAACCAGAGACAGAGCCGCAAGGCCCGCCAGCATCTCATTTTGTCGAGGACGATCTGGCCGCTCTCAAACTCCGGGCCTTCCGGGCGCGGCAGGCCGCAACTGTCCCAGATGACCTCTGTTTTTTCCAGTCGGCCATAATCCGGCCAAAAGATCGCCCCGGTTTCCCGGTACTGCGAAGTCTCGAACAGAAACTCCGGATTGACCACCGGCACATTATCCGCGTCCAACAGCAGGACCGCCTGAAAAGGCGAGTGCAGGAGGGCATACGGCTTGAGCTCCCAACCGCCCAGGATGCGGGCTGGACGCTTTAGGCGCATCGCGGCGGCGTCGATGGTCTCGACATTGAGCGGCGCGACGATGGATTTCATGCCTTCATCCATTTCGTCCTCGCCGAGGTGCCAGAGCTGAATCGGCAGCGTGCAGCCCAGTCGTCGGAGCATCTGGATGCAGACCCAGGCGCCCGGGAAATACCTGACGCCCCCCGCGCAGATAACAATACCGCGCCCGGCGTAGCCACCAGGATAGCTCGGTATGGTCTTAATGAATTGCTCGCACGCCAGCCGGGCATTGGCGAGAGTTAATGGTTCGTCATCGTATTGGTTTGCGGCGCTAGCCCGGATCCCTCGTTCGGCTGCCTTGGCCTGGTTGGGGGAAAGATACCCCAGCGCGCCACCTTTGAAGTACATCTCGATTCGACCAATCACTTCCGCGGAGCTGATCAGATCCATGCAATGGGGCAGCTCGCCGATAACATCGACGCAGAGATGATCGGGCTGGTCGCGTTCATCGCCATCCCCCAACCGGATGGTCCGGTCTTTCCAACAGCCCCCGGTAGCGCAACAAGGCAGCGCGCCGTTGGTGTGAAGGAACTGGTGGCCCGGATAAGCCTCCCAATGGGCCGGCTCCCGGCCTCCGGCAACCACGACGCAGGGGCGCTGGCCGGGATTGCCGCCCTTGATTTCCACGGCCGCAGCCAGGTGCATCAGCGCCGTTACCGGACAGAGCACGCCCTGGGAATGATAAACGAGCCGGACCAGCTCACGCAGGCTGGTCTGGCCGCGCAAGTCGATCACACCCTCTAGCTTTGGATGATGGTGACCCAGCTCACCCACTTGCACGAACTGAATTTGCCCCCGAAAATAATCCACGACCTCTTGATAGCGGCGTGTCTCCCACCATTTGATGGTGGCGTCATACTTTCCCCCGGCGGCCACGATCCAAAAGGGAATGTCTTCTCCGGCCAACTCATGCACTTGCGAGTACCATGATTTTTCCAAGTGCGACAGGTGAATGTCCCCTTTGAAGACGGTGGGCTTGATGTCCACTTCAAGCCGCTCGTTCAAAAACTCGATGAAGCCGTGGAGGCAGTGGTAGGGGGCTTCATTGCACCGGTCGATCAGGGGATACGCGCATTCGAGCACCTCGACGCCGGGATCAGCCTCGCAAAGCGGCGTTAAATAGGGATTGTTTTCCCAAAGTTCAGGACAGGCCGTGCGAACATCGGTCGCAAAGCGGCCTGGGTTGCAGCGATGCAAGTCACGGACGGCGGCAGTCAACATCACAATGTCGCCGGGTGAGAAGCTGTTTTTAAGAATAATTTTGCGCACGGCCTGCGATCGGAGTAGCGGGAGCCTAAGATACCCTATGCGATGAATCGTGGACGGTTCGTATCGCCAACCTGGCAGTGGGGCTGGCGGGAATGGGATTCGGACTGGGGCTGGGGCTGGGGCTGGGGCTGGGGCTTTGGTCCAAACCAAATGCGCGTCGGCGAAGCGCCGGTTTGGGGCTGAAGCTGGGTCGGGGCTTTGACTTCGGATTCGGACTGGTGGCTGTTTCCATGATTGTGTTTTGGTTGTGCGTTGGTGGTTGATTTCACGCCTTAAGAAAACCCCCTTCCGGTGGCTTCTATTTCCCCAGGCGTGGGGTCGTTCAGAACGTCTAACTCGGCTGCCCGTTCCGGGGAAATACCTGTTTCGGCCCGCTTGCTTAACTCCCGGGCCAATTTCCGCATGATCTGTCTTCTGATCTCCGGCAGGGACGGGCCTGGCGCGAGCGTCAGATCACGCAATGCGGAGTCCGGCCGAAAAAAACGGTGGGTTGCCTTGCAATAGAAACCGTGGGCTTCGATCTTCATAGTTCATTCTCCAAGAGTCGTTTCGCTGGGTTACGTTTTGCGTTTAATCATCGTTCTCTTCCCCGCTCCCTCCGAGCTGCGCGGGTATGCCTTGAGACGCTTGATCTCTTTCTTGATCAACGCCGAAATGCGGTGTTTGGCCATATAGACCCGCCCGGAGCTCACCCGCAAGGTATGAGCGACCTTCTTGACCGGCCATTGCTGCAGAACATAAAAATCAAACATCTGGTATTGTTTGGCATCAACTAGGAGTTTCACCCGCTCCAGCGCCCCCTCCGTGAGGTTCTTTTCCCATTCCTCGTCCCAGACGGAATTTAGATCCGAACCCACAGGGTCGGGTATTCGTTCCAAGGTGGTTGTTCCCACCGGATCCTCGGCGCCACGCTTCTCCAAACCAACCCCGGGTCGCCGCTTGCGGAACTGGTCGGCGATCCGCCAACGGGTCAACTGCAGCAGCCAATGCTTAAAGGAGCCGGTGGCAGCCTGGTACTGGAAGTCGGGCATCACTTTTGCGAGCGAGATGACGGTTTCTTGCACGACGTCTTGCGCCTCCGCATCGTTCAGCCCGGCCTGCAGCGCGGTTCGATAAATCAGCTTCCAGTAAGTGTCGAAGAATTCCTTCCAGCTATCCCGGTCATTCCAGTCCTTCAAACGGCTCAGTAATGACTCCCGCGTCGGAATGAATTCGTTGGCGTCGTTCTGCACAAGTCTATGCTCGTTCTTCTTCCTAATTTAATACGGACCGACCGCTGCGTTTCTTTCAATAAATTTTATCTTTTTTTTCAGCCTCCGGGCCGCGTTGGCCGTTCCTCGGGCCTTAGAGCCTGTTTTAAAATTAGCTGGAGGCCTGCGGCGAGGGATTTTGGCCGTGGCCAAGGCGGCGAGCTCCGAGCATCCCCACCGCGGGCTGTAAGGAGCGAGCCAACGCCGGCCACGTGCAAAAGACCCGCCGCCCGGCCCCGCCGACTGCCTTCCAGCGTTGGCGCGAGAGAATTTTTAAGATTTTTGAAAGAATCGAGGTTTTTGGTCCGAATGGATAATATGAGCCTGAGCGGACTCCACCGATCGGAGGCCGGCCACGCGCTGCGACCGCAGCCGACGGCCGCTCCCGGCCTTCCCGGCCCCGTCCCGGCCGCCAAGAAACCATTCCGCTATCGCAAAGGAGCAGGGACAACGCTAAAAATGTATGAAGAGTCCACGCAAACCGAGAATACAAGTTCTTGTTATTGAGGATGATGGCGAGCTTCGGCAGGTGCTTTCCGAAAGCCTCTCGCGCGCTGGCTATGCGGTCACCGAAGCGGCCGACGGTCTCCAGGCGAGCGCCATCTTGCAGGCCAAGCCATTCGACCTGGTCATCACCGACCTCTACATGCCGCAGCGGGACGGCATGGAGGTCATCATGGAATTGCGCCAGCGCCAGCCGAGCGCGAAAATCATCGCCATCTCCGGCCATCCCACCCGCCAGCGCATGTTGCCCGCGGCCGCCTGGCTGGGCGCCAGGCGCACCATTCCCAAGCCCTTTACCCCGCAGGAAATGCTCGAACTCATCAAGGAAGTATTGGCGGAGCCGTGAACCAGGGCCCGCCAGGGAGGCCAACCATGCCATCCAAAGCGAGCTTCAACCGGCCGGGAAAAGGCGATGACGGCAGGCATCGTCTCTCCCGGCGCGCCGAATTCAGCTCGAAAAGGAAGCTCAACGAGCGCGAAATTCGGACGCTCGATCTGCTGGCGCGCTTCCTGGAAAATAAACAGATTGCGGATGAGCTGGGCGTGTCCGTGCCGGTGGCGGAAAAGATCCTTCGGAACGTATTCAAAAAATTAGGCGTCCACAAGCGGGCCGAAGCCATCCAACTCTGGAAACCGCTCGAATGAGACGATGCGTGTCAACATCCGCCGACCGAATCAAGGCGATCCCGGACGCTTGGCCGGTATGTAACCTCGATGCCAATAAAGCTGCCACAACCCTTCCAGTGGCACCAGTTCCGCATGGCCATCGTAGAACCCGATGTTCACGGCTCCCGGGAGCCGCCCGTTCGACGGCCACGGATTTGGAGCGCTGCTCGGGCGGCTGCCATGCCGTGGAATGCAAAACAGGTTCATCCCAACGCGTCCTCCGGCATCGCCGTCGAAAAGATTGGCAGGGGTAGGGCTACTTGCATATGGAGCTGCGTATAAAGCAACCCCATCACCAATCACTGGGGTCCCCGAAGTTTGCTCAATTTCCGCTTCTACTTGCAACATCCTCGCCCGTAGCGTCTCGGTCAAAACCTCCTCACTAAACACCCGGATGGTCATCCAGCCGTTGAGTGCATAGCTCCCTGCTCGGACGTCAGGCTTCAGCTCGCGGATAGGAAGGCCTTCATGCTCCAGGATACGCCCGCCCTCGAGACCAAACCAATCGCTGTAGTACCACGCTGAGTCCACGGCTCCAAAGGTCGTAGTACGGATTGATCGGGCGCGTGACGCACTCGGACAGAGCCAACATTTTTCTGCTACGCCCGCGTTATCGAGAACCCAGTTCGCTACGCCGATTCCATCCAGGCGCCCGTCGGCGTCGTCATCCACGGCTAGTTTGTAGGCCAGGGTCACTTGTCGGACATTGTTCAGGCACTGCACGCTTCTGGCCTTCAGCTTGGCCTGGGCCAATGCCGAGAGCAACAGGGCAGCGAGAATTCCCAGGATGGCGATCACCACCAGCAACTCGATGAGGGTGAAACCAAGCGACCCAAAAGAGGGTGAACCACGGCCAGTCATAAGCAGGCGCTTTTGCATAAAAGCTCCAACTTTTCAGAAAGCTCGAGGACTATTAGGCTCTTTGGCAGCTCGCCTGTCAACGGATTAAACAAGCAAAAATTGCGTTTGCCTCCGCTCGAGCCAGCATACGGTGAGCCAAAACCGCGGATTGAGGGGGTATGTTTTCATACCCTAGACAGATCCCGCCAGGCTGTCTTATTCTCGGCAGCGTGACAGCGCAGGCTCCAAAGCAACGAAGCCGGTCGGGGCTGAGGCTCAGCCCCGAAACCGGCGCTAAAAATGCGAAGCTGGGAGCCTGCCCAAACAAAAAACAACAGTCAAAATAAGGAAAAAATATGAACGGACTCAAAAAGTTGTTCAGCCCCAGCGCGCTGGCCGCGACGCTCGCCAGCGGAATGCTGCTGTCCTCGGCGATCGTAGCTTTTGCAGGGACGTCGGTATCCACCGTAACGTATCAGCCCACTTGCCCCTATGGCGACCAACCGTTCTGCCAGCAGTTTTACCTGGCTTGTGACACGACCTACTATTGGTGCTGCACCAGCGCAAATCCACACTGCGACTACGGACAACCCGCTCAGGACTGCCACCAAACCGTTTACGGGTATTGCAAAGTGGAACCCTGAGTAATTCCGGGGAGCCTTGGGAAACGACCCTTCGACGGAGAGGCGCTGTCCTGGTTTTGAGGCCGTAGCCCCAAAGCCGTTCGTTAGAAAAGGGCTCTGATTCAAAGAGCAAGCCGTACCTCTCTGCCATGGGGCTTTCCTGCAAAGGAAGCATGATTCGGCCTAACAGCCTGTTAAGAAAGTAGCAGCCGACGTGAGGAGGCTTTCCCATCGCTTCTTTTTCCGAGGAAATTTGAGCCTCGTCACTTCGGCTGCTACGGGAAGTGGCATTTTTCAGCGGGCTGCTAAGCGGTGGCAGCCCCACGTTGCGCTTTTGGCGGGCATCATTATTCTGACGTCTGTAGTACGAACAAATCTAAGGAGCCAGCACGCCGCAGAGCTTCGAGGAATTGGAAACAAGGCACGAGAGCAGCGCTCTCTTGAAATTGAGGCGCAGTGGCAAGCGCGCGCTTATTCAAATGCCGCGGGCGAGGATTTCATTGACGCGTTCCTGGCGAAGATCAAGTGGTCATCGTTGGAACTTTCGGATTTCCAAAAAGCGAAATTGCGGAGCCGCTTGAAGGAGCTGCTGCTTTACTTCCAGGACCCGCGCTTCGACGGATATTATCGCCTAAAGACCGAACGGCTTCACTATCTAATGGCCTTAAGCCCATGGGGAAAAACACTGGTGGAAATATCCACGTCCAAAGATCAAGGCGGCGAAGCGCCAGACCCGCAGAAAACGCTGAAGGCGATTTGGAACAAATTTCACGCGGAAGGCGGGACCGGACACCTTCCCAGGGTCTCCGCGGTGTGTCTTGATTCCATTGACTCGGCGGTGACTCACACCAATTCACCGGACTCGCTCCTCCGAGGCACGGTGCGCAAGGGAATGACGGTGGCGGTGGAAGCCGCCAATCCGGGGATTCGCTACACAGGCGATCTGCCCACATCGACGCCGAATCCCGATCGGAGCGTCTATTTGCATATCAGCTTCCTGGCCAAGGCCAACGGCTCAGACAACGCGGGGCCGGTCTATCTAAGCCTTTGCTGGCTGGAGCAAGACCAGCAATGGGGCTTGAGCCGACTGATCGCCGATCAGTGGGTGGGCATCAAAACCGTATTCTGAGGATCGTCTCATGGTGCGCTCTATCGCAAAGCACGTCCCGACGATTGTCGGGCTGCTGTTTCTTTATTCTGGTGTCTATAAACTGCTGTATCCGGGACAAGCCACAGCCGCGCTGCTGTCGTTGGAGGTCAATAGCGGGCTGGCGACTCTCACCATTGTCGCCGTCACCATTGTGGAGCTTTACCTGGGGATGATTCTTGTTCTGCGAATTGACGTTAAATACGGCTTGGCGTGTGCCGCCGCCTTGCTGTTTCTGTTCAGCCTCTTTCTCTGGTATCTCTCCACCCTGGCCAATCCACCGTCTTGTGGTTGCATGGGATTGACCGCGGTGTTCACATCGAACAAGCATAACGCGCTCCTGGGATTGTTCCGGAACTGCGTCATGCTCTGGCTGCTCAAGCTGGCTTATGATTACTACTCGGCAAAAGACCAGGCATCGGTTCGGCCTCAGCCCGGCGCTGCCTCTTGAACACGGGTTCGCACCGATTCCTGAATCCACCCTGGCGGCGGCCAGGAACAGATAGATGAGTCTCTACATCCTTGGAGTTCCCGGAAACATTGGCGGCGCCTCGACGAAGATGGCGCACTTGATTCGCCTGTTGCACAAGGACTTCAAGATCACCGTCGTGGTGCCGGAGATAGGCTTCGTTAAGGACAAGCAACTGAAAAGGTTGTTGGAGACTTACGCCATTCCTGCGCTGATGCTGAAAGATCTGCCGAAAAAACTGGATGGCGTTGCGCTGGCAATCTGCGACCGGCACTTCTTCAGCTCGGGCGCGGCCCGCGAGGTGAAGACGCGCGGGTTGCGGCTCGTCTGGTCGAACGAGATGATGTTTGGGTTCCAAGGCGAAGCCGAGGCCGCGAAGGAGGGGCTGATCGACCGGGTCTTGTTCGTCTCGGAATTTCAGGCGAACAAGTTCGCGGACATGTACCGAGGCGTGCCTGCTTTCCAAACCGGGAATTACATCGATCCGGACGATTACGCCTGGCGCCAACGAAGAGATCCGATCTTCACGCTGGGCAGGCTCTCGCGGGACGATCCACAAAAGTATCCGCTGGACTTCCCGGTCTTCTATGAGGAATTGGGACTGAAAGAAGTGCGCTACCGGGTGATGGCGTGGAGCAAGGAGGTCGGCAGGCAGTATCGCTGGCATCGGTTCGGTCCGGAATGGGAGCTTCTCTCCGCGAACAAAGAACCGGCGCGGGAGTTTCTTTACAGCCTGGACCTGTTTCTCTACCCGATCGGGCATCGGATCAAGGAATCGTGGGGCCGGGCGGTCGTCGAAGCGATGCTGACCGGCTGCGTGCCGGTGGTGCCGGCCGGACATCAATTCCACAAGCTGCTGGTCCATGGCGAGAGCGGTTTCATTTGCCAGGAATATCGTGAGTACAAGGCGTGCGTGCGGGAACTTTACGCGAACCATCCGTTTCGGCGAAAGATCAGCCGGCAATGCGCCGAGCACGCGCGCGCCCGGCTCTGCGATCCCGAGGCGCATCGCCGGACCTGGCTGGAGGCGCTGAGTTTTTGAACGGAAGGTGATACTGCGGTACTGCTTTTGGTCGGTTTGCGACGGCGCTTACGGCGCCATGATGGAGCATTGCGTGCGCACGGCGCGCCAAGCCGGCGTGTTCAAGGAATTTCACGTCCTGTGCGATCGTCCGCTCGAAGGCTGCGAATGTTACGACGCCTACAAGCTTGAAAAGGCGCATGGCCTGTTCAAGCTGCACTACCTCAAGGTTGGCATGAGCCGGCTTAGCTTCGATTTTTTTGTCTGGCTCGACGCGGATACCGTGTTTGTGCGAAATCCGGTCGATCTGCTGGGGCCGATGAGCAAATCGCCGATTCACGTTCCTTTAGAGGCAAATTTATCGGCTCTCAAAGAGGATTGCTTGTGGAAGAGTGTGCCACTGGCGCGCTTACTCGAGTTGTGGCGGCAGGAAGGCGTCGCGAACCAAATGTACGCGAGCCAAAGCGCGTTCTGGATTATCCACCACGACGCGATTGAGACGGTCTATGACCTCGCCATGGGTTTTTGGCACGCGGCGAGCAATTCGGGGCTGACCGTGGACGTATCCGCGGCCCTGGGCTATGCGATGCAGATGCTTTGCGCGGACCCGGAGGCGCACTTGCTGGTGAATCATCCTGACCTATGGGCGAGCGATGATGCAGGACACTTTCGTGAGAGCCTACCCGACGCGACCGCATGGCGTTGGCGTCATCCGCTCCGACCGGGTCTAGTCGAGCTTCGGCCCTCGATCATTCACCTGCCGAAAAGCAAGGAGCTACTAGCGGCGCCGCGAATGCCATCAGCCGGATCCGTCTATTAGACCTGACTGGATACGTCCAAATACGTCACGCGGCCGGCGTAAAGCCGGGCACGATGTCAAAGCGGGCGGCGAGTTCGCCGACGCGCGAACCGCTTACCGCGGCGAAATCCACCGTGACCGCGGCGCGCGCCTTGGGGTCTTTGATTTCCCGGTAGATGCCGTCGCGCTCGTTCTGCGGCTCGCCTTTGACGTAGCACTGCGTCGTCCATTTTTCGCGTCCCTTCATCTTGAGCGCGAAGTGAATGTGGCGGGTGCGGCCGGGATAGAGGACCGGCTTGATGGTGCGGAAATAATAGTCGCCGGTGGAACCGGTCAGGAAACGGCCGAAGCCCTGGAAGTTTTTGTCGCGCGCCGCGTGCTGGTCATGGCTGTTCAAATAGACGCCGTTGTTGTCCACCTGCCAGATTTCAACCAGCGCGTTGCGAATGGGCTGGCCTTGGGCGTCTAGAATGCGTCCGCTGAGGTGAGTGATCTCGCCGACGGCGGGCGTGAGGCCGTCGTTGACGATGATGAGGTCGTTGTCGGTGTCCAGCGGGAGGTGATCGGGATAGAAAGGCCCTTCGGTCTGCCGCGGCGTGCGCACGAGTTCCTCGGCGAAAGCGCCGGGAACAGTGAACAGAGCGGCGCTAAGACTTAGACTGCGGAGGAAGCGGCGACGGTTTGGCAGAAGATTTGGATGATTCAGATTCATAGTATGGTTGGATTAGTGGTAGGTGGCGATGGTTTGGCTTTCGCGATTTTCTTCATTTGCCCGGGCCGGAGGAATCGAGCGGCACGGTCTTGCGCGGATCGTAAGGCGGGGCGTCGAAAGTGAGCAGCAACGCGCGGCCGCCGCGGGCCGGCACGTCGTAAGCGTGGCGAACACCTCGCGGAATGATGATCAGGTCGCCGACCGTGGCGGTGCTCGTGTTGGTGCCGGCGGTCACGACGACGCTGCCTTCGAGGACATAGAGCTTGTGGTCGGCGTCGGGATGGAAGTGCAGGCCGCTGCGGCCCGCGACCTCGACGTAGTTCATGCGCGAATCCGCCGTGGCATGGAGCGGCCAGATGCGCATCGCGGCGGCGCTGTTCGGCGAGCGGTCGCGAAGCACGTCGGCGCGGTGGATCACGGTCGCGGCACCCTCGCGCTCGCCGCCAGCACTCGCCGGCGGGAGTTGCTCGGCAGCGGCCGCGCGGTCCAGCCAGAGGCCGGCCAGGAGCAGGCAAATCGATCCCACTGTAAGATGAAACCAGTGTGCATTCATCGTCTATTGCAGGCTCGCATGTTTTCCATGCGTTTCCCACCACTATTTATCCGGTTCCCGCTACTCACGAGTTGGCGCGCCGGGTGGAGGGCCAAAACCGGGACCGCCGGGCGGGCCGCCGCGGAAAGGCGAAAGGTCCTGGTTGATGCCGGCGCGCAGTTGTTCGCCGGTGAGCACCCCGCTCTGGTCGGTGTTCCAAGCCGCAAACCATTTGGCGAAACCCTGTGTGAATTCGTCGCGAGTAACCTCCCCATCCTGGTTGGCGTCCAACGCCTCCATAAAGACCCGTCCGAGGAACCTGCCCGGGCCGAATCCACCCGGCCCGCCGCGGCCGCCGAAACCGAATTCACCCAATGTTTGACCTTCCGATTTGCCGGCGACTTGATCTATCACGGACTGCGCGCGAATTTTCACGAACGCCTTGATCGGTTTGGCTGGCGGCATGAAACCGCCCGGCCCGCCAAAGCGCGGGCCAGCTCCGCCTTCGCCGCCGCCAGGTCGCGGACCGCCCGGAGGACCGCCGAAGCCCGGCGGTGCGATCGATTCTCCGGCGACCACGGCATCGAAACGCGCCAGTTTGGCTTCCCCCTCTGCCTGGACGGCGGGCCGGATCGCGGCGGCGAGTTCGTCCACCTGCCGGTAGAAACGTTCGGGCTGGAAAATCGTTACGTTGAACTCAGCCAGCCTGGCCAGATAAAGCTGCTTGAACGCGGCGACCTTGAACACGCGTTCGAGGAATCGATTCTCGCCTTGCCACGGCTGCTTAATGCTCAGGTTTTCGCGCTGCTCCTGGGTGCCCCTCATCCCGAACTGGCCGAACGAGTGGTCGAGGTCCCACGGGATAAACTGAAATTGATGGGTCTTGGGAAGGAGATATAGGTAGAGGTTTTGCCCGGGACCGAGAATGCCGTCCAGGTCGGAGAGCCAAACGGTGACGGCCATGAACCGCGCCAATTCACCAAGGTCAACGTAGTCGCCGAGCCTGGCGGCGAACTCCGCGTCGCCGGCCTGGGTGACCAGCCGGCAGAACGCGATCACGCGCCGGATGTCCTGGTTGGATAGCTTGGTCTTCGGGTCGTAAGTCTGCTTATACTTCGCCCAATCCTCGCCCAAGTAGGCGAACAAGTTCGGACTAACCGGCTTGAAGATCGCCCCTTTTATGGCGCCAAAGTTTTCCTCGGCAAAACGCTTGTCAACGTCTTCGACCAGCGAGTACAACCCCACATATTCCTTGTCATACTTGCCCTGGACGGTGAGGAAAACGCGCGCATAAGCCGTGCGCGGCGCCGGCACACCCGCGTCGCGGAAGAGCCGGTGCGATAGCACCTCGTTCATCCAACTGGCATCAGTAACATTGTTGTGGAAATTGAGCTTGGAGACGCCGGCCAGCTTTTGGCCTTTGGCGAAGTGGTTGAGGTCCACCTTGAGCGAGCGCTTCAACGAGCCTTGGGATTGCATCCAGGTCCCGTTGCCTTTGTAGCGGACGGCCACGTCTTTGAGAAGCTGGCCTTCGATTTCCAGGTCCGCATGAACGTATTTGAACTCGATCCCGGCCGCGGACGACAAGCCGTTGCGCTTTCCCTCCGGGCCTTGCAGGTTCATCCCCGGTCTGCGTCCGCCTGGTCCGCCTGCTCCTGCCGGGCCAAAGTTGGGCGGAGCCAGGATCGCACTTAGCCCCGCGCGCAATTGGTCGCCATCAAGTTTGCCGCGCTTTTCCTTGTCCCATTCGGCGAACCATTTCTCGGCCAGCGCGCGGAATTCGTCCCTGGACAACTTGCCGTCGTGGTTATGGTCCCCTTGGCTCAGAAAGCTCGGCGCGATGAACAGCGCGGGCCCGAATCCGCCCGGACCGCGGGGACCGCCTGGCCCACCGAACGGCGCGGGGCCGCTGTTTTCTGGTTCCATTGCCTGCCACTGCTCAGGCGTGAACTTAAGGTGGACGGTCCAGACATTCGTGATGGTGAAAAGCTCGCCGGGCGTCCTTGGAACCGGTTCCTTTTTCGGTGCGGCCGCGAGCGTAAGGAAGCTAGCCAGGATAATGATTCCCGGCAAAATGCACCGCGGCATTACGAATAAGAGCTTGTTTTTAAATTGTCGGCGGACTCCGCGTGAGGGCACGCGGCCTACAGGAAATGGCCAGAATCCTGAAGCCCTGTAGGCCCGGTCCCCTGACCGGGCGATTTTTAAAACGCGCTCTAAGCGAAGTGGTTCGGCCAGTCGCAGGCCGCGGCGTGGCTTCCATACCACGGCGCTGGAATTCTTGTTCATGCTACCAGAACTTCTCATTTCACGCGAGGCCATGACACGGCTTCGTTTCGATTCGCGTCGATGACCGATGCTTGCGGCCCACCCGACGCCCAATCGCGCCGGCCGGTTATTTCTCCGCGAGACAATAAAGATGCTCGTGGCCGCGCAGGAACAATTCGTTGCCGGCGACCGCCGGTGAAGCATCGAATTTTTCCTCGAGCCGATTGGTCGCCAGCACTTCCAGCTTGTCGGACCGCTTGATCACGAGCGTTGCGCCGTTGCGGCCGGGGAGATACACCCGCCCGCCCGCGCCGACAGGCGAAGCATAGACGCCCGATAAGGCCTCGATCCGTTCCGCATCGATCAGCGCGTGGCCGGACTTGGCGTCGAAGCAGGAAAGAATGCCGTTGTTGCCGGCGAAAAAGTAAAGCTTGTCGCCATAGAGCAGCGGCGAGGGCACATAAGGGGTGCTCTTATTGTGCCGCCAGACGATGGCATCGGTCCCGGTGAGGTCGCCCGCGCCGCCGAGACGGATCGCGAGCAGGGCGTTCCCGCGAAATCCGCTGATAGGATAGACCATGCCATCGCCGGACACGGGAGTGGGGATGACATTGGGCGTCAGGCCAGCGCATTCCCAGATCAGCTTTCCGGAGGCCAGATCATAGCTGCGAATTTTGCGCGTGGCGGCGGTGACGACCTGCGCTTTGCCGTCGTGTTCGACGACGAGGGGTGTGGACCAGGAAGTCCGCTCTTCGCGCGGCTGTTTCCAGAGCGTTTTGCCGGTGTTTTTGTCCAGGGCGATGATAAATGAGTCCCCTTCATTGTCCCAGTTGACCACGAGCGTGTCGCCGTAGAGGGCCGGCGAACTGCCTTCGCCAAAACTCATCGCGATGCGCATGTCGCCAAAGTCCTGGCTCCATTGGAGCTTGCCCGACATATCGTAGCAATAGAGCCCCCGCGAACCGAAATAGGCGAATACATGCTGGCCATCGGTGATGGGCGAGGGCGCGGCGAAGCTGCCGTCAGTCGGATGATGTCCCTCGTGCGGAACTTCCTCGCGCGCGATCTGCTGCCAAAGCACTTTGCCGGTCTGGCGATCGAGGCATAAGACGGCAAATTGGTGCACTTCGGTCGGCTTTTGTCCGCCAAAGCCTCCGCGCCCGCCGGGACCGCCCTGACGACCCGGCCCGCCCGGGCCTGGACCGGGACCACTCGGGCCGCCACGAAACGGCGGCGGCGGGTCGGCACCGGCTGTCGGTCCACCAGGCGGAGAGGGAGCTTGTTCGCCTGGCTCGGCAGCTTTTGGCTCGACTTTTTTGCCAGTCGGTATCGCGGCCAGGACGAACACTTTGTCGTCCCAAATGACCGGCGTGGCTGTGCCTTCGCCCGGGAGCGTGATCTTCCATTTCACGTTTTTGGTTTCGCTCCATTCGGTGGGCGGGTTGGCCCGCGGGGCCACCCCGTTCTGGAGTGGGCCGCGCCACTGCGGCCAATTTTGCTCGGCTGAAGAGGAGGCTGCTTGCACGATGGGAATGCCCAGCCAGAGTGCTGAGGCAAGCAATCCGGGCAAAAGCAAATCAGCGAAGCGGCGGGGTGTATTTTGGACGCCGATAGCGGCGGTAGATGGGCCGTCGTTCATGCTTTCTTTGACACTGACTTCCTTCTCCCGGTTACAGGTCAAAGGCTTATGGCGTGAGCGATCGCCGTGCCTCCAAGCGGCGTAATCCTCCGATCTAATCCCAGTCCTGGGCGGTTAGAAAAAACACTAAGGCCGCAGCCATTCATCGAGGTGTTTGCCAACGAACTCATCGTCGCTGAGGTGCGGATAAGCGCGATAAACGCGGTCGATCTCCTCGCCCTGGCCGGGGCTTAGCGTGACCCGCCGATCCAGGCACCAGATGCCTTCCAGCAAGCCTTGCCGGCGCAGGACCTCGTGCAGACCGGCGATGCAACCGGCGTAACCGTTGGCGGCGTCGAAGAAAGCGGCGTTCGCGTCGGTCACCTCGACGCCTCGGCGCAGCAGTTCGGCGGGGATTGACCCGCCGCTGCGAGTGGCCCGGTGACATTCCTCCAACAGTTCCACGGCTCGTTTGGTCCAGACCGCCCAATGGCCCAACAGCCCGCCCACAATGCGCCGTTCCACCGCCCGGCCCGTGACGTGGAAACGGAACGGCGTGAGCAGGTCCAACACGATGTTATCGTCATTGCCGGTGTAGAGGGCGATGTCGTCGCGCCCGGCCTCGGCCACGGCCCGCGCGACATCGAGGGTTTGGTAACGGTTGAACGGAGCGATTTTGATGGCGATCACGTTTCCAAGCTCGGCAAACTTCCGCCAGAAGGCGTAGGAAAGAGCGCGTCCCCCAATCGAAGGCTGCAAATAGAATCCAAACAGCGGCAGCACTTCGGCCACCGCCCGGCAATGGGCGATCAAGGCTTCATCGTCCGCGCGCTTCAATGCCGCCAGATTCAGCAGGCCGGCGTGAAATCCGAGTTTCCGCAGCAGCGATGCTTCCGTGAGGGCTTGCTTGGTTTGGCCGCAGACGCCGGCGATTCGCACGAGCGGCTCGGCCCGAGTGGCGTCGGCGCGAATCAGCTCCTCCGCCGCCAGCGCCAGCACCGGTTCGAAGAGTCCAACGCGCGGATCGCGGATGGCAAATTGCGTGGTGTGGACGCCCACGGCCAGTCCCCCAACGCCGGCGGCCACGTAATAGCGGAATAGCGCCCGCTGACGGCGCTCGTCGAGCTTGCGCCGGGCGTTCAGGGCCAGCGGACAGGCGGGAATGACAATGCCGCGGAGCAGGATTCGATGAACTTTTGGATCCATTTGCAGAGCCATCGAAACAGGCGCAAGTCACGCTGTTATGATCACTGGCGAATTCACTCCAACCCGGGCAAATCCCTTCAAAAAAAACCGCTGCGGGATTCAAAATGGGTCGGTTTGCCCAGCGTGGGCGCGCCGCGCTTCACCCAATCCGCCACCCACTGAATCATTTGCCCGGCGCGGACTCGTGGCGCGCCGAACAACCGCTCTCCGAGCCGGCCATTGCTCACCAAGGCCGTGGGCGCTTCCGTGCCGCTGAAGGTCACCGTTTTATTCAGCAGCCGGCCAAACTCCTGACAGGTCTGCCGGACGCTCAAGAGTTCCGGCCCGGTGAGGTTGACCACCAACGGCGGCGTCGCGACATGTTGGAAGGCGAGCAAGGCGGCGGCGTTGGCGTCGGCCTGCCAGATGGTATTGAAGTGTCCCATCGCCAGGTCAATGGTTTCACCGGCGAAAACACGCCGGGCCAGGTCCAGCAGCACGCCATAACGAAGTTCGGAGGCGTAATTGAGCCGGAGAACGGCCATGGGAATGCTTCCAGCGCGGCTGAAATGCTCGAACATCCGTTCGCGACCGAGGCAACTCATGGCGTATTCGCCCACCGGCCGGGGCGCGCTAGCCTCGGTCGCTCCGCCCTCGGCCACGGGCGTCAGGCCATACACGTTGCCCGTCGAAAAAACCACGAACCGGCTCCGGCCATAACGCCGACAGACAATCGCCGGCAGGTAACAGTTCATGGCCCAGGTGCGGGCTTCGTGGCCGGTCGAGCCGAATTTCAGGCCGGTCATGAAAATCACATTGGCGGCTTCCGGCAGTTTGGCGACGGCAGGTTCATCCAGCAGATCGCATTGAATCGTTTCTATACCATGAGCGCGCAAGGCCGCTTCTTGCTGGCCGTGGCCAAAACGCGAAACGCCGATAACTCGGCGCGAGCTGCCCGCGGCGAGCGAGGCGCGTTTGGCCATGCGCGCGAGCGTCGGCCCCATCTTGCCGCCCGCGCCCAACAGCAGAATATCGCCCTCGAGCCGGCTCAATGTTTCCACCACGCTGGCAGTGGGTTCGCTAAGCAGAGCTTCCAATCCCTCGACGCTTCGTATGGAAGAGGGCTGGAAAGTTTCTATCATTGCGCGGCCCCAAGTATCGGCAAAAGCTGGTTCGCTGCTCCGCCGCGCCTTCGCCACGGAAGCGCCGCGCTCATTCGGCATGAATGGTGGGACGAAGTTTGCATATCGGCGTTATTTTGGAACTGCCGTTTTTGAACGGTTACCGTTCTACACCTTCTCTGCGTGGCTGGCAACCATTGGAAGACGCAAGCGCCGCCTTGATTTCAAAAACTATTGCCAGAAGACCTACCAGACGCCCCATTGCTAAACGTTACAATTAAAAGTTGACGGGCGACGCCAGCGGCGCGATAAGCAGACGATGGGTCCCGTGTTCCGTTGCCGTCGAATCTTCATCCTCGCGCTCCGCGATCCCATTCCCGGAGCTTCGGCCCCGGAGACATTACCACATCCTTGAAATTCTCCCCAAACATGAGTGAAATTGTGGTGGAGGCTCATACTTGGTGGCTGCAGAATTTGGCGACCGCAGAGGGTTTTCGTGGCAAGCGACTCGGCGAGTCGGCAATGAGCATGGCTGGGGAGCATTTGCTCCGCGAGTGCGTCCGCGAGGTTTACCTGGATTGCGTTGACGTTGGTGGATTTCTTCCAGGGTTTTATCAGAAGTTAGGCTTCGCCAAGATTTGCGAGCGGAGTATCACTTATCTATCTCGGAACACCTACCCGATGGTTTTGATGCGAAAGGAATTCAAAGTTGCATTCCCGGGCAGCGGCGCGGCGAAGACCAGTTGAGTGGCCGTCGATACCGCCGCGTCTTCTCAACGAAGTGTCTCGACTTCTCAGTCAATCCATGCGCGGCGAAAGGGCTTGGGCGGCACGGAAACCTACTTCATTAACAGCATCTGCCGGGCGCGTTTGATAGACCGGTTGAGCTGCCGCTGGTAGTGGGCCGGCAGCCCGGTGTACTTGCGGGGCAGAATGCGACCCTGGTCGGTCACGAACTGCTTGAGCAGGGTCACGTTCTTGTAGTCGAGGGAGCTGACCGTAAAATCGATCTTCGGCTTGGGACGGGGAATCCGTTTCTCGGCGGTTCCGGACCGGCCGCGCCCACCGCGGCCATCGCGTCTTTCGGTATGGGTTTTGCGCGGCATAACGGCTATTTGATTTCGCGGTGCAGGGTGTGGCGGCGGAGGAACCGATTGTACTTTCTAAGTTCCAGCTTCTCGGTCTTAAGTTTTTTGTTCCGCGTCGTCGTGTAACGCGAGGGGGATTTGCCTTCCTTGCGCGCCTCGGTGCATTCGATGGTGATGATTTCCCGCGGCAAGTTATTCCTTCTCCTTCGCCGGCTTTTCCTCGGCTTCTTCTTCCTCTGGTTCGACTTCCGTGGCGCCGGCGCTGTCCACCGTGCCAAGGGTGCCGAGGCGGCGTTGCCGCAACGCGCCTTCCCGTTCCAGTTGCGCCTGGGCTTCGACAGTGAAGCGGGTCCAGGGAATCACGGCCAGGCGCGATTTAGGAATCGACTTGCCGGTCAGTTCGCAGACGCCATAGGTGTTCTTTTCGATCCGCTTGAGCGCCTCCTCGATCTCGTACACCGCGTCCTGATCCGCGGAGAGCAGGCTCAGCGCGAAGTCGCGGTCAAAATTGTCGGTGCCCGAATCGGCCATGTGCAGGCTGTAGCTGGCCATTTCCTCGGCGGATTCCTTGGCCAGGCCGTTCATCTGGCTGAGCAGCCGCTCGCGCAGTTCCAGCAGGTTTTGATAGAACTTCGCCCACTCGGGTTTGATCTTCGGCCTGGCGCCGGCTGGCGCGGCTTTCCTCGCCTTGGCTGGCGCAAGGCCGAGGATCGCGGCCGACGTCGCCGGCGCGGCCGGACCATGCGCCTTGGCTTTCACCGAGGCCCGCTTCTTCACATTTTTCTTGTTGGTCGTCACAACGATCTAAAATCCCAAACTTGCGCGCATTGCTCTCGTCAGCGGCGAATTCGATCTTCGCTCACCTATTCAAGAGTGCGCGACTGTAGCAAAGGAAATTGCATCCGCCACAAAAATCTCAAGGAATTTTCAAGGCAGGCAATGAGCCGGGCCATCCTCTGAGCCGCTGCCGGAAAATCTTGCCTCCCCGAGGTTACGGCTGGTTTTGGCCGGCCATCCGGGGCCGGCGCTTCACCCTTTTTCGATGCAGGCGTAAGCATTGTGGTTGTGGATGCTCTCGTAATTTTCCGCTTCCACTTTGTACCACGTTACGTCGGGATGCGCGTTCAATTTGACCGCCACGTTCCGGACCAGGTCCTCGACGAACACCGGATTCGCGTAGGCGCGTTCGGTGACCGCCTTTTCATCCTCGCGCTTGAGCAGGGCGAACAATTCCGCGCTGGCCGAACCCTCGACGATCGCGATGAGGTCTTCGATCCAGATCGATTTGCTGAAGCGAACTTGCACGGTCACCTCTCCCCGCTGATTATGCGCGCCGTAATCGCTGATGGCCTTGGAACACGGGCAGAGGGTGGTGACCTTGGCTGTCACCGTCAGGACGAAATCAATGTCCTGGCCGCAGGCGGTCGCGTCGAATCGCGCCGTGTAATCCATCACGCTCTCCCTGCCGGACACCGGCGCCTTCTTGCTCAGGAAAAACGGAAATTCCATCTCCAGGTGCGACGCCGTCGCGTTGAGTTTCTTCTGCATCTGGCGGAGGATGTCGGAAATGTTGTCCACGTGGACGACGTTGCCGTGGGCGTGGAGCACCTCGATGAAGCGGCTCATGTGGGTGCCTTTGAACTCCTTGGGCAGGTCCACGAACATCCCGATGGTGGCCACCGTGTTCTGGCGGCTGTGGGCCTTGTCGCGAATCTGGACCGGAAAGCGCAAGCCGCGCACCCCGACTTTGTCGATCCGCAACTCCCGGTAGTCGCGCTCGCTCTGCTTGTCGTGGAGCTTGATTTTGGGTTTCACCGCGGCGGCCGGCGCGCGCACGGCAGCCACGGAATCGCTCTGTTTCAGCATGCCAGCAAATTACCCTTTGGCGCTTGAATTGCAAAAGCAATCGCTCTTTCTTAAGGCAACTCCTGATTCTGTTGAACTTCGCGCCGGCCGCCGGGCGTTGCACTTGGCCTTTGACTCCGGGCGGAGTGCACACTATCACGGTGGGCATGGTTTTACACTGGCGCCTCGCCTTCTTTGCTCTGGCGAGTTGGTTGTGTTGCCGGCCGGCGTCGGCGGCGGAAATTTTCCGGGTCGCCACCTATAATGTGGAGAGTTATCTCGACCAGCCGCTCGGCGGGCGTCCGGTCAAATCCGCGGAGGCCAGGGCGAAAGTCCGCGAGGCCTTGCTCGCGATGGGGGCGGACGTCGTGGCGTTGCAGGAAATGGGCGGCACGAATGCACTCCTGGAGTTGCGCGCTTCGCTCGCAGCCGAAGGGCTGGCCTATCCGCACTGGGAACACGTCACCGGCCATGACACGAACATCCACGTGGCGGTACTGAGCCGGTTTCCCATCACCGCGCGTCATCCGCACACCAACGATTCGTTTCTCTTCCTGGGCCGCCGTTTCCAGGTCGCGCGCGGTTTTGCCGAAGTGGACATTCAGGTCAACCCGCGCTACTCGTTCACCCTCTTTACCGGGCATCTGAAATCGCGCCGGCCCTCGGCGGTGGCGGACGAAGCGGAACTGCGCGAACAGGAGGCGTTGATCCTCCGCGAAAAAATCACCAATCGCCTGACCGCCTCGCCCGAAGCAAACCTGCTGGTCCTCGGCGACTTCAACGACACCAAGGAGGCCAGGGCCATCCGCGCGTTGATCGGCCGCGGGCGCCTGGCGCTGGTGGACACCCGTCCCGCCGAACGCAACGGCGACGACCTTCCGAATCCCAACCCGCGCTTCGAGCCGCGGCAGGTCGCTTGGACACATTATTATGGCAAGGAAGACAGCTACAGCCGGGTTGATTACATCCTCCTCAGCCGAGGCCTGGCGAGGGAGTGGGACAAAAGCCAAACCTATGTTCTGACGCTTCCGAACTGGGGCGCTGCTTCGGACCATCGTCCGATCGTGGCCGGATTTTTTGCGGAAGACAGGTAACGCCGAGCGGACTGGATGTTTGTTCCCTCAAGCATCGCCTTACCGCTGGTTTCCGCCGGTTTCGATGGTGAGGCGGTGTTCCAAGGCAAACGGCGTGAGGGCGGGGCCGGCGCGGCCGCCGGCCGCCTCAGCGCTTCCACCAGCCCTTGCCGTGATGTCCCTTGCCTCCCTGCGCTTGCTGTGCGCGCATGATTTCCACCAGCAGCTCGCTGCGCGCCGCGGTCATCGCCATGATGAAATCGTCGTAACTGGCGAATCGCTCTCCGGGCTGCTTCGCCATCGCCGTCCGCAGCGCATCGCTGGCAGGCTGGGTGATGCTCCGATCGACGTGGTTGGGGGGCGTCAGTGGCGTATGGACATGGCCGGCGATGACTTCCTCCACCGTGGTTGCTTCAAACGGGACATGGCCGGTGAGCGCATGGTAAAGGGTGCCGCCGAGGCTGTACATGTCGGATAAAAAGTCCTCGCCCTTGCGCTGGATTTTTTCCGGCGCCACATAGTAAGGGGTGCCCCAGATCGCGCTTTCGTAGGCGTTGGCGGTCTCGGCGTCGCGCGCCAGGCCGAAGTCCACCAGCTTCGGTTCGCCATCGGCGTTGAAGAGGATGTTGCCGGGCTTGATGTCGCGGTGGAGCAGGTTGTGTTTGAGGGCGGTCGCGAGGGCCGAGGCAACCTTGATGCCGAGGTCCAGCACCTCGAGTTCAGGCAAATGTCCTTCGGCCTCGATCCGCTGGTCCAGACTGCCGTGATCGGCCAATTCCATGACCAGGTACGGCTGGCCTTGAAATTCATCGAACGTGTAAATGTGGATGATGTTCGTATGGTTGAGGGCCGCGCCCGCGCGGGCCTCGCGATAAAAGTTTTCCAGCGCTTGCGGGTCCTGCGCGACTTCGCTCCTCATCATTTTCAAAGCGACCTGCCGCTCCAACTTCACGTCAAACGACCGATAAACGGTGCCCATGCCGCCGGAGGCGATGATTTCCCGCAGTTCGAATTGGCGGATGGACATGGGAAGGATGACCGGGTGCCCGCACTTGGTGCAGGGAACCGTCTCCAGTGGGGGCAAATCGCCGGGAATCCAATTGCTGAATTTGCACCCTCCGCAGACGGACCGGCGCAGCGGTTTGCGAACCTGGCTTTCGGCTTCAGCCACGGGGCTAACGTAGCAGTTGCCGGTCCGAACGACAAGTTACGAAGTGCACTTCCCCAGCCGCACCGGGGTAATCGCGGCGCTCCCACGGGGTCGTTACGTTCGCCATCAAAAGCGCGCATGTCACAGCTTGAAAAAAATCCTTCTCCGGTAAAGCCAGTAGAGCACGCCCCACGCAGCGCACAGGAAAAGGAAGTGCTGGAGCACCGGATACCAGATCCCCAATGGCCGACCGAGCCACCCGATCCACGCATTGCTCGCGCTGCGGAACCAGCCGCCGAAGGCGTTGCCCAGCACGTAAGCGGCGATGGAGTTCATGCCCACCACGACGAGCGGAAACGACCATTTCTTGCAGCCCATCGCCTCGATGCTCCAGTAGAAGAAAAGGAGGATGAGGGTCGTCCAGCCGGCGGCAAAGACGGCGAACGACAGCGTCCAGATGCGCTTGATGAGCGGCAGCCAGGGGCTGAGCGCATAACCCAGCGCGACACCACTCAGGCCGGCGACGAGCAGGATGAGCACGGTCTTGCGCGGGGGCAGGCGGTTCATTATGAGTTGACCCGCCATCACGCCGAAGATGAGGGTGGCCGTGGAGGGGATCGCATTCATGCCAACGTAAAAGCCGGAGTAATACCGGCCCAGCAGCCACATGTCGAACGCGCTGCCGATGTTCTCGTTGCCTTTCGCCCAGGGGCCGCCCGGACCGTTCCACGGATTGAACATCCAGAGCAGGTTGTAACCGACCAGGATCGCGCCGGCTGCCAGACCCTGCGTCCGAAAACTCCTGCCGACGACGAAGAAAGCGAACACATAACCGATGGCGATTTGCTGAAGCACGCGCATGAAACCCAGTTGGAACTTCTCCGCGCCGAACAGATCGAGGAAGACCCCGATCAAGGTCAGATTGAAGGCGCGGAGAAGCACGTGCCGGAACTGCCGCGCCCACGACTGGCCGAGCGCCGCCCGCCGCGCCAACGCGAACGGCATGGCGACGCCCACCACGAACATGAAGGAGGGCTGGATCAGGTCCCAGTACCGGCAGCCTTCCCACTCGACGTGTTCGTTTTGAAGGTAGAGCCAGTTCCACGCCGGTTGGCCCTTCAACGATTGAAAGATGCTGCCGGCCAGCAGCGTAATCATGATGAGGCCGCGATAGGCATCGAGGGACTGGAGCCGTTCGATGGCGGCCGGCGGCGATGCGGCAGCAACGGCGGCCGGCGTCGCGGAAGGCGAGTGGGTGGGTTCGGTCAGAGCGGTCGGGTTCATGGCCGTGAGGTTAATTCGTTTCGACGGCAAAGACCAGCTTCGGTTTCACGACAGGGGCGAACGAGATCTGTTGCTTAGCGAAAGCGGAGAATCTCCGACCGTTCAGCGGCGAATACTTTGGACTTGCCACCGCCCGGATGATCTGCCTATATTAGCGTTGCATTTAGTGCCAGGAAGCGTTCCTGTGAGTCCGATGAAACTGCATGAATAAGTTTGAAACCGTGAGGGCTGCTTGAGCCGCCCTTACTCTCCGCGTTCATCCGCTCCGGCTGCTTCATTCGTCAGGGTTAATGGCAAGATCCGCGCCCGCGAAGTACGGATCATAGGCGTCGAGGGCGATCAGCTTGGCGTTCATTCTCTCGTTGACGCCATCAACATGGCGCGCGCCAAGGGAGTGGATTTGGTCGAAATTGCGCCTGGGGCCGCTCCGCCGGTTTGCCGGCTGGTCGATTATGGCAAGTTCCGCTACGAGCAAGCCAAAAAGGAAAAGGAATCGCGGAAACACCAGCACGCCAACAAGGTGAAGGAGATTCAACTCAGCCCCTCGATCGATCGGCACGATTTTGGCGTAAAATTGGAGCACGCCGTCGAGTTTCTCTGCGAAGAAATGAAGGTCAAGGTCACGCTCCGGTTCCGGGGCCGGGAGATGGCGCACAAGGAATTTGGCTTCCAACAGGTGGGAAAATTCATCAAGGAAATCGCCGCCTATGGACATCCTGACGCGGAGCCAAAACTGATCGGCAAAGGCATCAGCGTGATGCTAAGCCCACTGCCGCGCAACAAGCGCGGGAAAAACCCGCGGCCGGCCGAGGAAAACGCGACGCCCATCACTCCTTCGGAGCCGGACAGCAACTCCAGCGAGCAGGCCGCCGTGGCCGCCAAGTCCATTTCAAAAACAGCGCCCAAATCCGCTCCGGCGGCTTTTATTAACAATCCCTTCGCGAAACTCGACATGAGTGTGCGGCGGGATGAAGCAACCGATCCCTCGCCCCGCTCGGAGTGACCGAAAGCCGCGAGCGGAATCCGCCCGCGGGTTTGTTGCCCGGGGCGGCGAGTGTGCCACGCCGGCCGGAAACTCGTTTCAGCCCTTCCAGCGGCGCACCAACTCCGGAAACTGGCAACGGGTGCAAAGGGCGTCCGAGGGTTCGCAAAAATCCCGCACGATCTGCAGCAGGCCTTGCTGGGCCGCCGCGCCACGGAGGGCTTTGGCGGATGCCCCGCCCAGTAGCCGCTGGCGCGCCAGGCGCAGGACCGCGTTGTCTTCCGCTGGGGGCCAGGCGAGGTATTTTCGCTCCAGCTCACTTTTGAGCGCCTCATTTTTTGCCTCCCCGGCACGGATCCAGAGCCAGGGGAGCACGGCGTTCATCGCCAAATCGGTCACGCGCGCCGCGCCGATGAGCGGCTGTGGCCGGCTCAGCCGTTTGGAACGCAACGTCCAGTGCCAGGACCAGAATTCATCTGGGGTGACGCGCATGGTTTCGAGCAGGCTGGGCACGAGTTGAGTCGCCGGGGTGTCATGGCGGCTCCAGGATTGCAACTGCGCGGGCAATCCTCCCGCGGCCAGCCAGCGGGACGCCAGGGCCAGCCGGCGCTGGGGATGATTGGCGGGACGCAAGCCACTGAACCGCCAAACCTGGCGCGGCATCGCGCAGTCATTAAAGGCGTCCCGCTCACGCCACCAGAAATCCCATAGCCTGCGCACGTAATCATCCGCCGCCGCCGCCGCTCGCGGCAACTCCGTAGGAAGCAAACCCCCGATGCCCAGCAAACGCGACTGCAAAACCAGGGGTCCGAACCGGGTATTTCCGGGGTTCCACCGCGGTTGTAATTCGGCCAGTCGCTGCATCGGCCAGAGGTTCTGTTTGTACCCAAGCGCACGGAACAAGCCTTCCCAGAGGGCAAGCTCCCAGCCCGCCTGGCGCGCGCGCGCCTGCAAATGCAAGCCCTTGAAGTGGAGTCGCAGGAGCGCGGCCTGGTGCAGAAGCTCAGCCAGATCGGCCGCGGACAACTCCCGCAACGGCGCGCGGCATTGACCGGCTGGCGCTTCTGATAAACTCCTGGCGGGGAACGCCCCGAACCACAGGGCGAGTTCGCTCAAGGGTGAATCCAGCAAGGATTTAATCCGCAGCGTTGGCAATGACGAGTTGCCCTCGCCTTCCCACACGACGTGCAAAGCCACTTTTTGAAAGGCGGGATTGCGATCATGCCCGTGCCCGCGCCAGCCGCTGGAGTGGAGGTCGATCTCGACGTCGCCCGAACGGGGCGCCTCGCCGGCGAATTGCAGCACCGCCCCGCGAAAATCCGGCCCGGATTCGTGATTCCAGAAACCGGGATGAAGCGCCTGCACCTTGGTGCCGTCCAACGTGACGAATTTGTCGCGCAACAGGCGCTGGTGAAACCACACCGCTTGCAGCAGCCGTTCCGGCGGCGCCGCGGCATCCTCGCGCAAGGCGGGAACGAGGCCGCTGAACGCGCGCGCGCGCGCTTCCTGGTAAGCAGTGAAGCTCGAATGGGACACCTTCGCGTTGCTTTTCGCGGGTGGCTTCTCCAAAGTCAAGGGCAGAGTAACCGGAACCGGGTTGGCCGGGCGCGGTCGGTTTCGGATCACCACGGCAGCGGAAAGGCTTGAGCAGGCCAGAATGCGGTTGATCGCGTAGCTCATAAAACTGAGTGCAGCTTTGAAATGGCAGACTTGGAGAATCCATTGGTTCGCGAGCATGGCTTTGTGCTCGGGGCGGGCGGGCGCGGACTCGGCGCCCGAGCCGGAAGCGGACGTGCGCCGGGACGCGGCGGTCGAGGCCGTCCAACGCGTGATGCCGAGCGTGGTCAACGTCGCGACCGAAACCATCGTTCCGTCGCGTGACCCGTTGGAGAACCTGTTTCGTGAATTTTTCGATCCGTACTATCGCCGCCGCCAGCCCAACACCCAGTTCAGCCTTGGCTCGGGCGTCATCATCGACGAAGAAGGTTTCGTGCTCACCAACTTCCATGTGGTGAACCGCGCCAGCCACGTTTGGGTAAAATTGTCGGACGGCCGCGAGTACGAGTGCGAACGGATCACCGGCACCTCGTTTACCGATGTCGCGTTGCTGAAGATCCTGGCTCGGAACGGCGAGAAGTTCGCGGCCGTGAAGTTTGCCAACGATGACGATCTGCTGCTCGGTGAGACGGTGCTCGCACTGGGCAATCCGTTCGGGCTGGGCGGTTCGGTCAGCCGCGGCATTTTAAGCTCCAAAAGCCGCCGGCCCCCGACGGAAAATGAGCCGCTGGACGTGCTCGACTGGCTCCAGACTGATGCGGCGATCAACCCCGGGAACAGCGGCGGACCGTTGATTAATCTGCGCGGGGAGCTGATCGGAATCAACGTCGCGATTTATCGTGAAGGCCAGGGCATTGGCTTCGCGATCCCGGTCAAACGAGTTTCGGCGGCGATCTCGGAGCTTTATTCGCCCGAGGTGTTGGGGTCGCTTTGGTTCGGGGCGCGGGTGCGGCCGGGCGGCACGCCGTTGCAAGTGACCGCCGTGCAAATCGAAAGTCCGGCGGGCAAAGCCGGACTGCGGGCGGGCGACCTCATTTTGCAGATGAACGGCCGGGTCCCGCGCGGCTTTATCGACTTCAACCGGGAATTGATGGAGATCAAAGACCAACACCCCTTCTCCCTGCTGATCCAGCGCGGGCCGGAGCGACGCACGGCCACGTTGCGCCTAGTGGCCGAAAAGACGTTTTTCAACGCCGAACTCGTCCGCAAGAAGACCGGCGCCACCGTGCAGGAACTGACGCCAGAACTGGCTCGCGGCATGGGCATCGGCCGCGTGGAGGGGGTGTTGATCGCGGGGGTGGACAAGGGCAGCCCGGCAGCGGCCGCCGACTTGGCTCGCGGAATGTTGATTACGAGTGTGGACGGGCAGAACACCACCGATGTGGTCACCGCCGCGAAAAGGTTGTATGCCAAGGGCAAAGGCGAGAAAGTGCGGATGGAAGTAATCCTGCCCCGCCAGCGCGGACCCTTTGTCGAGTACCGCCAGGGCACCGCCGAGGTAACGCTCAGGTGACTTTGTGTTGACCCAGTGCCGGGCAGTCACGGTAAACTCCGATTCGACTCATGGGCGACGGATTGATGATTGAGGTTGAGAACCTGACCAAGCGCTACGCGGGGCACACGGCGGTGCGCGCCGTTTCCTTCGCGGTGGGCCGGGGGGAGATCGTCGGTCTGCTCGGGCCCAACGGGGCGGGTAAGAGCACCATCATGCGGATTCTCTCCTGCTATCTGCCGGCCACGGCCGGCAGCGTGCGCGTCGCGGGGCACGATGTGTTTTCGGAGGCCGGCGAAGTTCGGCGGCGGATCGGCTACATGCCGGAAAACAACCCGCTTCATCGCGACATGCGCGTGCGGGAATATCTGAAATTTCGCGCCCGATTGAAAGGCTTGGGGCGGGGCCGCGCCCGCGAACGGATCGACGTGGTGCTGCAACAGTGCGGCCTGACCGAGGTGCATCGGCGCATTATCGGCCACCTGTCCAAGGGTTACCAGCAGCGGGTGGGTCTGGCCGACGCGCTGGCGCACGAGCCGGAGCTGATCATCCTTGACGAGCCGACGATCGGATTGGATCCGAACCAAAACCGCGCCGTGCGCCAGTTGATCAAGGACCTGGGCCAGGAGCACACCGTCCTAATCTCGTCGCACATCCTGCCCGAAGTGGAAATGACGTGCCACCGGGTGCTGATCCTGCACCAAGGAAAAATTCTGGCCGCGGACACCACGGAGAATCTGCAACGGCTGATGAGCGATCATGGACAGGTCGTGGCCGAGATCGGCGCCCCGCTGGCGGACTTGAAGGCCTGCTGGGAGCAGGCGCCCGAGGTCGAACATTTTGATCTGGCCCCCGCCGAAGGGGATTACGTGCGCTGCTCTTTAATCGCGCGGGCTGGGGTTGATCTGCGCCCCCAGGTGTTTGCGCTGGCTTGCGCGCGGGGCTGGCCGTTGCGGGAATTGACCCGCAGCCGGCACTCGCTGGAGGACATTTTCGTGCGGGTGACGCAGCCCGAAAAGGAGGAGGAGAACTCCTGATGCGGGCCTACTGGACGCTCACGCGGCGCGAGTTGAGCGCGCATTTTTATTCGTGGACCGGCTACGTGGTGATCGCAGTGGTTCTGTTCCTGATCGGCTGCAGCTTTGTGAACCTGCTCAAGGCGCTGAACGCCGAAGCCACCGACCAGCCGGTGACCGAACTGTTTTACGGGACGTACTATTTCTGGTTGATTTTGCTCCTGGCGGCGCCGGTCATCACCATGCGCTCCTTTGCCCTCGAAAAATACTCCGGCACCTTCGAGACGCTGATGACCGCGCCGGTGAGCGACCTGGAGGTGGTGCTGGCCAAATTCAGCGGCTCGCTTTTCTTCTTTATGCTCATGTGGCTGCCGCTGCTGGGGTGCGTGCTCATCGTGCGCTACTACAGCCGCGACGCGGCCACGTTCGATGCCGGCGCGACGGCGACGACGTTCCTGGGCATTTTCCTGCTGGGGGCCATGTACATGGCGCTGGGGTGTTTCGCCTCCGCGCTGACCCGCAGCCAGGTGATCGCCGCCATGATCAGCTTCGCGCTGGGAATTCCGGTGTTCCTCTTGAGTTTTCTTTCGCTGACGTTCGCGGCGGAAACCGGCTGGCGCGGCGATCTCTTCAGCCACGTGGGCATGTTCGAGCACATGCAGGACTTTGCGCGCGGAGTGGTGGACAGCCGTCCGCTGGTTTTCTATCTGAGCTTCACCGCGCTCTTTTTGTTCCTCACCTTGAAAGTTGTGGAGAGCCGGCGCTGGAAATAGCATGCCCCCCCAACCCCCACCCAGTTTCAGCCCGTACCGCAAGTGGAGCCTGGGCCTGAACCTCCTGGTTTCGACGTTCGCGGTGCTGGCGCTGGTGCTGATGATCAACTTTCTGGCCGCCCGCCATTACGTCCGCCTGCCGGTCTCCGCGCGCGGGCAGACGCCGCTTTCGCCCCTGACCGAGCGAGTGCTGGCAGGGACGACCAACGAAGTGAGGGTGACCATTTATTTCGACAAACGCGAACCGCTTTACGAGCCGGTCTGGAGCTTGTTGAAGGAGTATCACTTTCGCAACCCCCGGATCGCGGTCGAAGCGGTGGATTGCGAACGCGACCCGGGCGCGGCCAGCCTGATCAAGGCCAAGTACAAACTCTCCGAGTCAAAAGACCGCGATCTGGTGATCTTTGATTGCCGCGGCCGGACCAAGTATGTTTATGAAAACGAACTTTCCGAGCTGGACCTCCAGCCGCTGATTGCCGGGCGCAGCAAAGAGGTGCGCCGCACGCACTTCAAAGGCGAGTTGCTGTTCACGTCGGCCATTTTCGCGGTGACCAGCTCGCGCTCGCTCAAGGCCTATTTTCTCCAGGGCCACGGGGAACATTCCCCGGAAAGCGAGGATGGCGTGGTGGGTTACTCCGCTGTCGCGGGGCTTCTGAAAAACAACAACATTGAACGGGGCATGCTGTCGTTGGTGGGAACCAACGAAGTGCCGGCGGACTGTCACCTGCTGATCATCGCGGCGCCGCTCAAGGCGCTCTCCTCGCCGGAGTTGGCGAAGATCGACCAGTACTTGAAGAATGGCGGACGCCTGCTCGCGCTTTTCAGTTCGTTGAGCGTGGAAAAAGAAACCGGGCTGGAGAGGATTCTGCTGGACTGGGGCGTGGAGGTGGGCTTCAACGTCGTCACCGACCTGCCTAATGCCAACCTGCGCGACGGTGGTGACATTGTTGCTTCGACCCTCGGACCGCATGCGATCGTGAAGCCGCTCCAGACACCGCTGGACCTTATCCGGCCACGGTCGGTCCGAAAAAAGCCTGGCACGCTGGCCAATGCGGATGCGCCCAATGTCAACGAACTGGTGTTTACCGGCCCGGCGGGGATGGTCCACACGGACATTCGGAATGGCATGGTGTACGCTAATCCTGCCACGGACCTGCGCACCAACGTTTGTCTCGCCGTGGCCGTCGAAAAGGGCAGAATCCGCGGCGTCACCACCGAGCGCGGCACCACCCGCATCGTCGTGGTGGGCGACTCGCTATTCTTAGGCAACCAAATGATTGAGAAGCTGGGCAATCGCGATTTTGCCTGGCTGGCTCTTAATTGGCTGTTGGACCGCTCCGAGTTGCTGGCCATACCCCCCAGACCCATTACGGAATACAAACTGGTGATGACTCAGGCAGAGATGTCCGCCGTGCGCTGGATCCTGCTGGCCGGCATGCCAGGCGCCGTGCTGTTGATGGGGCTGCTGGTCGCGGTGCGGCGACGCAAATGAGCCACCAAGGAAGGACGGCCTGGCTGCCATGAAGTGGAAAAGCACCTGGATTCTCCTGGCCCTGGCGGCGCTGCTTTTTGGCCTCATCGTTCTGTTAGAGCGATACAACCGCCCGCCCAGCCCGTCGGGGCCATTGCTGTCATTTCAGCCGGCGGCAGTCACGAACATCGCGCTGCGGCGAACGAACCAATTCGTCCTGCGGGCGGAGAAAATCGGCGGCGCCTGGAATCTGACGCTGCCCATCTCTTATCCGGCGCAGAGCTACGCGGTTGAGAGTCTTTTGGAGGCGCTGAAAAATCTCAGCAGTTTTGCCTACATCCCGCCCGAGGAATTCCGGTCCGGCCAGCGCAGCATTGCCGAATACGGCCTGGATCTGCCCGCCGCCACGCTCACGCTGCAACACGGCGGCCAGCGCACCGAACTCCTCTTCGGGGCCAGAACACCCGTAGGCGACCATATTTACCTGCAACTGCTCAACCAGCCCGGCCTCCACATGGTGGACGCGGATTTGTTCGACCGCCTCCCGCGCGGCGCGAACGATTGGCGGGACAACCTGCTGATCAATTTCAACGGTCTGCCCTTTGACCGCATCGAAGTGCGCGCCCCGGGCCGCGGCTTCGCGCTCGCTCTGAATCCGACCAACCGGCTGTTTTTCCTTTCCAAGCCCAACCCCGCCCGCGCCGACGCCGCGAAAGTGGACGCGCTCCTGCGAAAGCTGGCCGCCGCGCGCGCGGAACAATTCGTCTCCGATGATCCCCGCGTCGATCTGGAACCCTTCGGCTTGCGTCCGCCGGAAGCAGAACTGGTCCTCGGCCTGGGAACGAACGACCTGGTAACCCTGCAATTCGGCAAGAGTCCCACTAATGATCCGACGGTAGTACATGCCCGCCGCCTCAGCCAGACCAACATCGTTCTGGTCTCCCGGGCCGTACTGGAGGCGCTCCAAACTTCCTATATTGAACTTCGCGACCGGCGCCTGATGACCTTCGCGCCGGATGCGGCGACGGAAATCGTTCTGGCTGGATCCGGAGGATTCTCCGTGCGCCGCGGCGCTGACGGGGCTTGGAGTCTGGCCGAGCCTTACGCCGGAGCAGCGGATGCCGGGTTGGTGCGCGAATGGCTCGACCGGCTGGGCCGCCTGGAGGGGAGCGTGGAGAAGGATGTGGTAACCGATTTCGCCGGCTACGGGCTGGCCCCGCCCGCGCGACGATTCCTGGTCAATGCCTCCGCCACGAACGCGGTGGGCGCGGTGACGAACATGGTCCTCGCCCAGGTGGACATCGCCGCGCGCAATGGCGAACGGATCTTCGCGCGCCGCGCCGATGAAAACTCAGTCTATTCCCTCAGTTCGGCGGACTTTGACGGCCTGCCGTCCGCCGCCTGGCAACTGCGCGACCGCCGCATTTGGTCGTTCACCACCAACGAGGTGAGCCGCATCAGCATCCGGCACAACGGTTACACGCGGCAGCTCATTCGCACCCCCGCCGGCGATTGGAACTTCGCCGCCGGCGGCTTCGTGAATCCGTTTGCGGTGGAGGAGACGATGCACCAACTCGGCGACCTGCGCGCCGCCGTCTGGGTGGCTAAAGGCGACGGCGAACGGGCCCGCTACGGTTTCAGCGAGGACGGGCACAAGCTGACCATCGAGCTGAGAAGCGACGACAAGCCGCGCGTGCTGACCCTGGAGTTTGGCGGGCGCGCCCCGTCGCAGTTCCCTTACGCGCTGGCCACGTTCGATGGGGAAAGTTGGATTTTCGAGTTCCCGCTCAAACTATCCTTTGAAGTGGCGCGTGACTTGAGCAATCCGCCGCTGCGCGCGGCCCCCGCGGATCAATGAAACGGCCGGTCGGAGGAAGCGAAGCCGCGGGCGAAGGCTTGCGCCGGGCGGATTCAACCGGCGGGACCACTCAAGCCCCGCGCGAGCGTGGCAGGAAAATCTTCTGGCGAATCTTCCGGGGCGCGCGGATGACCGGGCTGAGCGTGGCGCTGTTCGTGGTGGTGACGGGATTCTTCCTGAACAAGATTGGCCTGCCTGAATTCGTGAAACGTCGCGTGGTGGAGCAGTTGCGCGAAAACGGATGGGAGGTGCAATTCAGCCGGCTGCGGCTGCGCTGGTACCGGGGCATCGTGGCGGAGCACCTGCAACTCCAGCGCACCAACCAGTGGTATGGCCCGCATCTTTTTGTTGAGGAAGCGCAATGCCGGCTCAAGCATAAGGCTTTTGAGCATCTTGATCTCCACGCGGACTCTCTCACGCTAAAGGGCGGGCGTTTGCTCTGGCCGTTGAGCGCCACCAACCAGCCCGGACAGGCGATCATCGTGAACGACCTGGGCGGGGAGCTGCAGTTCCAGGACAATGATGTGTGGGAATTGCGCCATCTGCGGGCGGATGTCCTCGGAGTCAATTTTCTGCTCACCGGCACGCTCACGAACGCCTCGCTGGTCCGCGACTGGAAATTTCCCCGCCGCGCCGCCGCGCCGCCGGGAATCACCGAGGCGCTCTGGCACCGGATCATGAGCACGGCCGGGCAACTGCATTTCGGCGGGACGCGCGAGCTGTTCGTGGACGTGCGCGGGGACGCGGGTGATTTTAAAGAACTGGAGGCGGAATTGCATTTGACCCTCGAACGACTCGAATCCCCCTGGCTGGCGGGCACCAACATTTTCCTCTCGATCCAACTGTCGCCACCGGCGAACTCGAACAGTCTGATCCAAGCCGCCATCGCGCTTACGGCCGCGGATGCGCGGCTGCGTTGGGGCCAGGCCCAAACCTTTGAACTGAATCTGGAGGCCGAACCGGCGCTCACGCCACGCCTGCCCACGGGGGCGAATTTACGGCTTAGACTCGGCGGCGCTGAAACGCGCTGGGGCAAGGCCGCGCGCTTGCTGATCACCGCGGCGAGCCGGGAGAGCGCCACCAATGCGGCCGAATTGAGAACGGAGTTGGTCGTCCGCGCCGAAGCGGTTCGAAGCGAATGGGGCCGGACGGCCCGCGCGGAGTTGACCGCGGCCGGCGCGCATCCCGTCAGCAATTTCCTGCCCGCCTCCGTCACCGGCGCGGCCGCGGCCGACGCGATCCGCGCCCCCTGGGGCGAGCTGGGCAGCCTGCGAATCACCGGGCAAGGGACCTTGCCGCCGACGAATCAACTGAAACTGTTGGAGACGCGGCTGGCCTGGCCCGAGCGGTTTGAAAATATTGGGTTCCGCTCGCTCACGACGTTCACCAACTTTCATTCCTCGAAATTCGCGGCCAAAACCGGTTCCGCCCGGATGGAATGGCGCGCGCCCAGCTTGCGCCTGGAGACCTCGATCCACCCGCGCGAGGGAGAACTGGACGCGACGGCCGAACTCGATGCCGTCACGCGCGAAGTTTTGTTCAGCGGCGCCTCCAGCGTGGAGGCGCAGACGTTCTCGCCGTTGCTGACCACCAACACTCAGCGCTGGCTGGCCAATTACCGTTTGGAGAGTGGCCTGCGACTCGAGGCGCAAGGACGCCTGAGGCTTCCGCCCTGGACGAACCGCCAACCCGACTGGGCGCGCGAGCTGTTGCCGAGCTTCTCCGTGGCGGGCCGATTCGAGGCCGGCAAAGGCGCCTATCGAGGCGTCACCTTCGAGTCCGCGCGATCGCCGTTCTCCTTCACCAACCAGGTGTGGCGGACTCCGGAGCTGCACGTGAGCCGGCCCGAGGGCGCTCTGGACGCCGATTACAGTTCGGATTTGCGCACGCGTGATTTCCACTGGCGGCTGCGCAGCCGGATGGATTTGAAGGCGCTGCAGCCGCTGTTCCCGCAGGAAAATGAGCGGCGGGTGTTCGATTATTTTGGCTTCACCACGCCGCCCGAGGTTCGCGCCGAAATCTGGGGCCGCTGGGGCGACCGTGAGTTGCAACACCTGGGCGTCGTGGCCGAAGTGGCCGCGAGCAATTGCACGTTTCGCGGCGAAACGGTGCGGGAATGCCACGCGCGCGGCCAATACACCAACAAAGTGTGCGTCATTCTGGAGCCGCAGCTCCGCCGCGACGGCGAGGAAGGCGGCGCGCCGGGGATCCGAATCGATCTGAACGAACTGAAACTCTATCTGACCAACGCGTTCGGCAACCTCAACCCTTACGCCTTCGGTCGGGCGATCGGCCCACATGCCGCCGCCGCGCTCCAGCCCTACCGTTTCGATTCTCCGCCGGCCGTTCGCGTAAATGGGGTCGTGGATTTAAAAAGCAAGCGCTATGACGAAGACCTGCATTTCGAAATTTCCGGCGGGCCGTTTCAGTGGCGCAATTTTCATCTCCCGCAGTTGGCCGGCAACCTGGATTGGGTCGGCCAGACGCTGGGTTTGACCAATGTCCACGGGACTTTCCGCACCGGCCGCCTGGATGGCGACGCGCGCTTCGATTTCGCGCCCGCCGGCGGCACCGAGTGTTCCTTCCGCGCCACTGTGGCCGAAGCCGATCTGCACGCGCTCATGGCAGACCTGCGCCAAAAAACCAATAACCTGGAAGGGCGGTTGAGCGGGGAGCTGGTGGTCACCAAAGCCAGCCTCCCCGACCCAAAAAGCTGGCAAGGCCATGGCCGCGTAAGCTTGCGCGACGGCCTGATCTGGGACATCCCAATCTTCGGCTTTTTCTCGCCGATCCTCAACGCGTTCCTTCCGGGGCTGGGCAACAGCCGCGCCAAGGAGGGGACGGCGACGTTCACCATAACGAACAGCGTGGTGCACTCGTCGGACCTGGAAACTCGCGCCACAATGATGCGGATGCAAATGCAAGGCACCGTGGACTTCGACCGCCGCATCGAAGTGCGCGCCGAAGCCGAACTGCTCCGCGACCTCCCCGCCATTGGTTTCGTCATCAGCAAAATCCTCTGGCCGGTGACAAAACTCTTCGAATACAAGATGACCGGGACCCTGGATCAACCCAAGGCGGAGCCGCTGTATGTCGTTCCGAAAATCCTCCTCCTGCCCTTCCATCCGTTCAAGACCCTCAGGGAACTGCTGACGGAAGAGGAAAAAAATCCCGCGGAGAAGCCGCCGCCATAGGCCGCTTGGAACGAGGGGTCGCGATAGCCTGCTGGAGATTCGGTTCGACTGAGGCCTCGGTTTCGTAGCCCCGGATCGCCCCTGTCCATCACCCGCTTGACGGGCCCTTGGCGGAAGGATATCCCAGACGCAGGAAACAACACTCAAGCCCTGAAACGCTGGAAAGGAAGTGGAGAAATGTCCAAGCTCGCATGAGAGCCGTGATTCAAAGGGTCTCCGATGCGCAAGTCGTCATTGAGGGAAAGGTCAAAGGCCGCATCGGCAAGGGGATCGTGGTCCTGTTGGGCGTTCAAGAGGGCGATACGGCGGAAGATATTCAGTGGCTGGCCGGCAAGATCGTGCGCCTGCGCATTTTCGATGACGCCAGCGGGGTGATGAACTTGTCGCTGCCGGAAACCGGAGGAGAAATTCTGCTGATCAGCCAGTTCACTTTGTTGGCGAGCACGAAAAAAGGAAACCGTCCTTCCTACTCGAGCGCGGCGCGGCCGGATACGGCCGTGCCCCTTTATCAGGAATTCGTTCGTCAACTCGCGGAACAGGCGGGCAAACCGGTCCAGACCGGTGATTTCGGCGCGCAGATGCAAGTCAGCCTTACCAATGAGGGACCGGTGACCATTCTGATCGATTCCAGGAATCGGGAGTGATTGGCCCGGAGATTTTCGGAGGCGGCGCGTTACTCTTTGATCCTGTTTTTCAACACCACGACGTCGTTGACCACGCGCAGGCTCTCCAGGTTTTGAATCGTCTGCGCGCTACGCGGATCACTTTGCAGGCCCTGGGCCAGATTGTACGCCCGGACTTTGGAGAGAATCCAACCCGGCAGCGGCTGTCCTTTGACTTCCACCTGCTCGATCGTCACGTTCAACGTTCCGTCTTCGAGCGATGCATTGAAAGTCGCAATGCCGTTCAGATACTTGCCCTTGAGCTTAAGGGGGCCTTTATCTTTGAGCGGCAGGCTGATCCGGCCCTTGATCCGCCCGTTGTCGATCATCGCGAACACTTTGCCTTTTAACTCCGGGGTTTCAGCGATCAGCGCGTTGAGATCGCGCGCCGTGAGCGCCAATTCCCGGGGGATTTTCTGACTGTCCATGGCCTCCTTGAAGGCGGCCAATCGCTGCTGCAACCGGTCGCGTTCGGCGGGAGAAATCTCGACCGTCTCGATCGGCGCGGGCGTCGTATCGAGGAATCGGGCCATCTGGTTACGCAGATAACGGTAGCCGAGATAAGCCAGCAGCGACGCGGCCAGGCTGAAGATAATCACCGCCAGACAGCCGTAAAAGAAGCAACCGCGTTTTTTGGGGGGATTGTCGTCCAAGCTCACCCCGGCAGTGTGCAACGAACAGTCGGACAAGCAAGCCCGGACAATTCAGCACCGGCCCCCAAGCAATTGGCGCAGAACTTCCCCGGCGGAACGAGGCCTACTCTGCGGATCGGAAGCGCCGCCCTGCACTGGATCGGTAAAGAAAAAAAAGCCGCCGGACCTGGGCGGTAACAGAAGGGCCTGACGGGGCTTACTTTTTTCGAACGACCCCTTCAACAGTCAAGATCTGTCCCTCGGCCAGCGAGATGGTCCGGCCGTCGCTCATGATCACGGTGCCGTCGCCCATGACTTTGGTGCCGTCGTTCATGACGATGCTTCGGCCAGGAGCAAGCGTTAGGACCGAACCGTCTTTTTGCACGACGACTTTACTGTCGCGCTTGGTAATAGTGTCTTTCGCCGCCAGCGGGGTCCCGTCGAGCCGGAGCAACTGGCCGTCCAAGAGGCGATCCTGGCCGCCCAGCCCGCGGGTGATTAAACCGTCGGGCAGCAAGGTGGAACCATCCGGCAAAGTCATGGCCTGCTCCAGTGGTGCGCCTTCGCCGTCCCGCACCACCGTGATCCGGCCGTTTTTCATCGCGACATGGTCCCATACCGGCATCACCGAACCATCCGCGCTGGTTAACGTCCCGTCCTCGCTTAAGGACTGGCCCTCTTTGAGTTCCCGTTCCTTGCCGCCCTTTACAGTGAAAAATCCGTTCGTCATCATTTTGACGTCCCCCGCGACGGTGACCTCTTCTTCCAGCAGTGTGGATTTGCCGCCCCGAAGGAGCATCACCTGGTCATCCTTGCGCAACACGCTCTCCCCGGACGCCAGTGCCCGGGGCGGCCGGTCGGGGGCGGCCAGGACAAGACTCGCAACAGCGAAGCCGCCAAGCAGAATAAAGCTGGTAATTCTCATATTGGTTCACCCGCTGGTAACCGCATTCAACCTAACCCTTTCCCCCGCCTCGTCAACTGGTTCTCCGGCAGGCTCCCGACCAGCTCGAGGGAAAAACACCGAACCCCGCGCCAAACGACTGAGCTTGGTTGGCCCAATGGGCGCGCGCCTGCGGCGCCGATTGCCTCCAAGCGCCAATTGTGCCAGCGGGAACCAAGCTGCGATTCAGTTGGAACCAGAAGGCTCCGCCGCACGAACTTAATGCATAGTTTGCCTGGGATTTGAGTCCGCGCTGGCTCGAAGGCACGACTCGGTCGCACCGAGCAACGATTGCCGGCCCGTGACCTGCAGAATCTGCCTCGTACGCTCGACGAATTCGCGCTGCCGCAGCCTGGCTTAAAATACTCTTTGCTTCACTCCGGCTTCGCGTTCCGGTAAAAGCCTTAAAGGATGAAACTCAGATTTATTCGCCCACGAAGGTGCGTTCTGGCTGGCGGCATGATCGGGATGATGCTCGCTTCGCTTCGGGCCGGAGAAAGCACGGGCGAAGACTGGCCGCGTTTTCTTGGCCCGCGCGGCGACGGTGTTTCCACCGAGACGGGTTTGCTCGAAAAGTGGCCGGCGAAGGGGCCGCCGTTGCTCTGGGAAAAACGAATTGGCACCGGCTACAGCGCGCCGTCCGTGCGCGGCAGCCGATTGGTGCTGCACCACCGCGTTGGCGACGAGGAACTCGTGGAATGTTTCGACGCGACTTCCGGCCGGCCGAACTGGCGCTACGGTTACCCGAGCCATTATGTCGATCCCTACGGCTACAACAACGGTCCCCGCGCCACGCCGTTGCTCACGCAAGACCGTTGTTACACGTTCGGGGCCGAAGGCAAGTTGCTCTGCCTGGATCGGGACGGGAAGTTGATCTGGCAGCGCGACACCAGCGCCGAATGGAATGTCCCCGCCCCGTTCTTTGGCGTCGGCAGCTCGCCGATTCTCGAAGGGAACCGGCTGATCGTAATGGTTGGAGGACAGGCCAATTCCGGCGTCGTCGCGTTCGACGCGGCAACAGGCAAGACGGTTTGGGAAAGCGTCGGCCAGCCAAACTGGGAGGGAGTGCCGATGAGCGGCTGGCCCGGCGAGCGCAAAGTGATCTGGCAACCGTGGGAAAAACAGGCCAGCTACTCGACGCCGGTCGCCGCGACCATCCACGGCCGGCGACACGTCCTCTGCCTGATGCGGCAAGGGTTGGTTTCGCTCAATCCGACCAACGGCGAAGTGAACTTCAGCTTTTGGTTTCGCTCGCGCGCCAACGATTCGGTCAATGCGATGAATCCGGTGGTCCTCGATGATTTGGTCCTCATTTCCGGCGCGTATTACAAAGTCGGTTCCGTCCTCTTGCGTGTCAAGCCCGATGGGCGCGGCGTCGAGGAAGTCTGGCGCGGCACGGCGCTGGAAATCCATTGGGCCACGCCGATTTTGCGCGACGGTTATCTCTACGCCTTCAGTGGCCGGAACGAGCCGGACGCGCGTTTCCGGTGCGTGGAATGGAAGAGCGGGAAACTGATGTGGGATCGTGACGAAAGCTGGCCGGCGCACAGCATGGAGCAGCCGCCGGTCTATGGCCGCGGCTCGATCATCCTGGCCGACGGGAAACTGATCGCCCTCGGTGAAGGCGGCCTGCTCGGTTTATTCCAGCTCAATCCAAAACAGGACGAAGAGATTTGCCGGTGGCAGGTGCCATCCCTCCATCATCCCTGCTGGGCCGCGCCGGTGCTTTCCCGCAAGAAGCTTTATCTGCGAGGCGAAGAGCGGCTGTTCTGTTTTGATCTGGCGAGATGAAGCGCGGTTGAGTTTGAGCCACGGAAGAAACGCGGCTCGGCTCAGCCGCAGCCACTCCCTCTCCTCCACCCGATGGAGGAGAGGGACGGGGAGAGGAGGGTGTTTCATCCCTCGCCGCGAAATCTGAGGGCGCTTCGCGAAATCTTCCTTGTCAGCAATCGAAGCTGGCTGCGGGTGCCTACTTTTTGTGGAACAAAGTGGCGGGAGGAACCTCTAACCCAAAGTGATAACCGAAGCCGAGCGCTTTTGGCGCCATTTTGTCCCCCGCTGGGTCCGATGCGGTCTCCTCGGTCTGGCGGTTTCAGCCGCCTCGTTGTCGCCCGGCTTTGCCGCCAGCACGAACGTGAATGTCGGGGACAATTTCTTTTCGCCAACCAACGCCACCATCAACCTAAACGACACCGTGGTTTGGAAATGGATCGGCCTGGGTTCTCACTCCTCCACCGATACTGGCTTATGGGATTCGGGCATTTTTGGAACCGGTCACGTTTTCTCACGCCAGTTCGCTTGTGCCGGGAACTTCCCTTATTTTTGCACCGTCCATCGACTGTTTGGCCAAGTCGGTTCGATTTCGGTCACCGGGCCGGCCAATGTCCCACCGACCATAACGTTGATCAGCCCGACCAACGGGGTAGTAATCAATGCGCCGGCCAATTTTACCCTCACCGCCACCGCTTCGGACTCCGATGACAGCATCAGCCAGGTCCAATTTTTCAAGGGCGCAACCTCCGTCGGCATCGTCCACACCAACATCAGTCCGTACAGTGTCTCCGTGAGCAATCTGGCGGCCGGCGCCTACGTGCTTTCGGCGGTTGCCACCGACACTTGCGGCGGCAAAGCGACCAACTCGATAAACCTCATCGTCAATGACCTGCCAGCGGTCAGCATCACCAATCCGACGAACGGCGCCACCTTCGCCGCGCCGCTGACCAACACGATCCAAGTCATGGCCACCGATGGCGACGGCAGCGTGCGACGGGTCGATTTCTTCACCGGCCAAACGCCGCTCGGCACGGCCACCAACCCGCCGTTTAGTCTGCTGGTGACGAACCTGCCTGTCGGAACCAACACTCTGACTGCGATGGCGACGGACAACCTGGGCGGCAGCGCCAGCTCGGCCGGAGTCACGATTGTGGTGGTGACACCCGTGCCGATTGTTCTCAGCTCGCCGCGGCGGCCCACGGCGACGAATTTTCAGTTCAATTACACCGCCAACGCCGGTTTAACTTACGTCATCGAGCGATCCACGACTTTGAGCAATTGGACCCAGCTCGACACCAATACCGCCAGCGGCAGCAGCGTGAACTTCATCGACCCGGAGGCCGTTGCCACGCCGAACTTCTACCGCGTGAAACGCTTGCCCAATCCGTGATTGGCTTGCTGGAGATCTGAGCAGAGTATTCGGCGGAGATGAAGCTGTTGCCGCGCCTCTTTCCGGGCTTGCTGGCGGGCCTGGCGTTTTCCTGCCGGCCGCACGCGCCCCAAGCCGTTTCCACCCTCGCCGGCTCGAGCACTAATCTGCGCGTCTTCATGGTCCAGGGCGTGGTCAAGGAAGTGAAGCCGGACGGCACGTCAGCGCTCATCAAACACGAAGCCATCCCGGATTACATGGAGGCGATGACCATGCCGTTCAACGTAAAGGCGCCGAAAGAGATGGCGGGGATAGAGGCTGGTGACGAAATCTCCTTTCGCCTGCTGGTGACCGAGGAAGAAAGTTGGATCGATCAAGTGATCAAGCGGGGCAAATCAGCGCCCGAATCCGCCCCGTCGCCTCCACCGCCGTCCAGCCCGGTTCAGAGCACCCCGGGCCGGCACCCGTTGCTGGATTACAAGTTTACCAACGAACTGGGGCAGGCGGTGAGTCTAAACGATTTCAGGGGCCAGGCGCTGGCCTACACTTTTTTCTTTACGCGCTGCCCGATCCCGGATTTTTGTCCCCGGCTCTCCAAGAACTTTCAGGAAGCCTCTCAAAAGCTCAGCGCCCTGCCGCAAGCCCCCACCAACTGGCATCTGCTCTCCATTTCCTTCGACACGCAGTTCGACACGCCCGCCGTATTGATGGCCTACGCCCGGCAATACCATTACGACTCCAATCATTGGAGCTTCCTGACCGGACCGCCGGACAAAATCGCCGAACTGGCCGCGCTGTCCGACCTGAAATTTGACCGCGACGGCGCGCTCTTCAACCACGGCTTCCGTACCCTGGTGATTGATGCCGCCGGCCGGTTGCAGATGAGTTACCCGATCGGCGGCAACCTCTCGGACTCGCTGGTCGCCGACCTCCTCAAGGCCGCCGCGGCGACTAATCGGTGACGCGGCGCCTCTCGCCCTTCGCCAGTTTTCCGGCAACGGCCGCTGCCGAAGCGGAACCATCTCCTGCGTCCCGCAGGGGACACCGGAACCCGGGCGGCGAACCCGACAATCGGTTCACAGTTCACCTCCCGGCCGCCGCCAGTCCCGCACGCTGGCTGGCCCAAAGCTCGAAGCGTCGGGAATCAAGGGCGCGGCCACAACTATTTTTCTCCCAATAAGCGAACATAGGCGAACATAAGCGAACATAAGCGAAGATTTCCCCATTCGACCACCCCTCTCACTGCCCTTGTTTTTTTGTCATATATGAAATATGTGGCGGAAGGCGCACGAGTGGCACGAGTGGCACGAGCGGCACGAGCGGCATGATTCCCGGCTGAACTGAAGGCCCGCTGACGCAGCCCGGACCCTCCCCAATTTGCAACCGGGCCTGGCCCCGCGCCGCGCCCGCACTCGGCCTTCTTCCTTCCTCCACGCCCCAGTGGCCGCCCGCCGCGCGCGCGCCTTTGGGGCTTCCCAGGGCTTGCCATCGGCCTTTCCGCGTTTCTGAGTTTCGGCTGTCCGGATTGGCCGCGCGCCGCGCCCGCATTTGCATGGTTTCCATTGCGCCACGATGGATAACATAACCCATTGGGAATGTCAACCAATTTCGTGAGGGACGGCTGGCGGAACCGCCTAAGCCCCTCCGGCCCAGCCCTTAACGAAGGAAACGAAGCAATTGCGACCCATGATTTTGTGCGTTCGGAAAATACCCCCAATCGCCCCGAACACCCAGCCCTCCGGGGACCGCGACCGTCCCGGTCGCACCCGTCGGCGTCTCGCCGACGGAATCGGCAATCTGTCCACCCTCCGCAGGATGCCGCTTCGGAGAACGGGCAATCTGCAATCTGCCATCGGGCGGTTCTGAACCGCCCCTGTGGCCGCCCCCGCATTCCCGGCGTTGAAACGCCGGGCCATTCTCACGCTGTCCCTCCGGGACAAATACTCGCCTCTCCGCATGGTGACCGGCCGCAGGACCGTAGGACCGCACTGTAAAGAGTTAACTGAGACAGCAACGTAACTCCTTCTCGCCCAGCGAGTTATCAAATTTCTCACTGTGAGAAATTTGATCTGTCCCGCTCGCTCAACGACCTGGCCGTGCCGGACCCCTAACAGCCCGTTGAAAAACGCCGCTTCCCGTAGCAGCCGAGGTAACGAGGCTCAAATTTCCTCTGAAACCGAAGCGATATTAGAGCCTCCTTACGTCGGCTGCTACTTTCTGAACAGGCTGCTAAAACGTCCCGCAGGGACCCCGGAGATTAGCCAGGGGCAACGCCCCTGGAAAAGCCCCCCCCCAATCCCTTCCTGCGTCCCGCAAGGGACGCCGGAATCGGAGACCAAATTGGACCGGAGCGCAGAACCGCAGGCCAGGAGACTAAGAGCCTGTTTTAAAATTAGCAGGGGTCCTGCGGCGAGCGATTTTGGCGCGGCCAAAGCGCAGTGGCCGCGCGCACCGCCCCCGGTCAAATTTCTCACAGTGAGAAATTTGATAACTCCCACGCCCAGAAGGAGTTATGACTATGTCTCAGTTAACTCTTTACAATGCCCCCAGCCCTCTCCCTGACCGCCCCCAGCTCCGTCAGGAGCGCCATTTTTGTAGAAACCAAAACCAACGAAGCTCAAGCCCCGTAGTGGGCGGCCTATTCACCGACCCTCGTTCATCCTCGGGCCCCAGGAAGTTGGCGCTCCTGACGGGAATGGCACTCAGTTACGAAATCGTTCTCGCAACCGATTGCTGGCGAGCGTGTTACAAATCAGCGCACGACAAGCTCAAAAACGGATGAATTCGGGCGCCTCTGTAGGTCCTCGCAAACTGAGCGGCCCCGTTGTGCTTCTCGGGAATCGCCACGCTCTTAAGTAGCGTGTCCTCAAAGATTTACGCCTTAACTAAGAGCCTGTTTGGAAACTACGAGGGGCGCTGCGGCGAGGGATTTTGGCTGTGGCCAAGGCGGCGAGTTGGACGGTCGGAGCGCGACTGTGGGCGAAGCCCCAGTCGCAGCGTCATCGCAGGCAGAAGCGCGTTGGCATGGTTCAGCGCCCGCTCACCTTCCGCCCAGCTGCGGCTGGTCCTTCGGACACCGCCGCGCGCCGGCTTCCAAATTTCTCACAGTGAGAAATTTGCTATCCCCCACGCCTGCAAGGACTTAGATGGATGTCTCAGCTAACTCTTTACAATGCGCCCAGCCGCACGCCGCCCCAGCGGGGGAATGGCGCTTAGCTAAGGAATCCATCTCGCAACTAATTGCTGGCAAGCATGTTACAAACCAGCGCACCACTGTTTCAAAAACAGCTGAATTCGAGGGCTGCTGGGTTTCCTCGCGAGTTGAGACGTCGCGTTGCGCCCCGTCCGAAATCGCCTCTTTCTTAAGTAACGTGCTACCAAAGATTTACGCCTTAAGTAAGCGCAATTCCCCCGAGGGCGCTGGGAAAGGCCTCGTTGCGGGACAAGGAGGATGATTGGGGTGGCTTTCCAGGGGCTTTGCTCCTGGCTAATTTCCAGTGTCCTGTCGGGACGTTTGGGGGTCCTGGCTCGACCGGGTCGTTGAGCGAGAGGGGGTTATCAAATTTCTCACTGTGAGAAATTTGGTTTTGCAGCAGCTCCGTAGGAGCGGCCTATTTGTAGCAAACGGATACAGCCCAGCCAAGAGCCCCAGCGGGGCGAAATCTTTGCAGGTTGGCGAACCCCAACCAATTCAAAGCTCCGTCAGGAGCGAATGGCCCTTAGTTAAGGTGTAAATGTTTGAGAACACGCTACTTAAGAATGTGGCGATCTCCGATGAGCGCAACGGGACCGCTCGATCCTCGAGGAAATCCGGATGCTCTCGAGTTCATCGGCTTTTGAAATAGTCGTGCGCTGATTTGCAACACCCTCGCCGGCAACTGGTTGGGAGAGCAATCCCTTGAGCAAGGGCCATGCCCCCGTCGGGGCGGCATCCTCGGCTGCGATGCCGTTCCTACTGAGCTTTGATTGTTTGCCGTTCGCGATCTACAAAGATGCCCCCCGATGGGGCTGGGAAAGGCGCCCCTCGCGTTTAATTCAATGGCAGCAGGCCCGTTGGGCCTGAGCAACCCAAAAACGGGTTTCCAAACACGCCACTCATGGCAAAAGAAACGCCCGATAGAATTTTCGCTGGCCGAGGGCGGTTTGGTCCAGCCACAAATACGGGCTGCTGGTCAGGAGCAGGGTCGTCTCCACCTGCCAGGCTCTTAAATCTTTCGACGATTCGATTCGATAGGTGCGGCCCACCACGCCGGTGATTTGCAGCCCCGGATAAGTGTTCAGGACGAGGCTCGCGCCGGTAACCGGCTCCGGCTGGGGATTGAAGGTGATGCTGCGAATCCTTTGATTATATGAATCAGCCACGTAGATTGTGCCTTGGGAGACACAGACACCGGTTGCGCCATCAAAACGCGCCGCCTTGCCTGTTCCGTTTGTGTAGCCATAATCAGCGAAACTGCCGGCCATCGTCAGGACGTTTGTGGCGGCGGTCATCTTGCGGATGCACAAGTAGCACGCCAGCAGGACGTTCCCGGAGTCGTCCACGCTCATGGCGGAGACGCGGAAAAAAGAAGCGTTTCTTCCCACGCCGTCCACATCTCCGTAGCCTCGACTGTTGCCTGCAATAGTGACTACATCGCGATTTTGATTTATCCTGCGGATTAGAGCAGTCCCTGAATCCCAAACATAAATGTTGTCAGCGGCATCAGCGGCGAGCGCAGCGGGAGACCAGAAAGAGGTAAAAATCCAATTGCCATCCGCTGAGCCGAAATTTCCAGAACCTGCAAACACTTCCAAAACACCGTTAGTTCGCAGGCGATAGATCTTGTTCCCAACGGTGTCCGAATAATAGATGTTGTTTGTGGAATCGACGCAGACCCCGCTGTATGGAGAAAGTCCCGCTTGAATTGTCGCCAGGTAGGCGTCAATCCCAATTCGCACCAAGGAGCTGCTGTTGGGGCCAATTGCATATACGGCGACGACCCACAAAACATTTGAATGGTCGATGGTCATGGAACCAAGAAGCGGCAGCGCGACATTGGTCCCAGAGCCTGTCGGCAAACTCCCACCGCCAGCAAACGTCGAGACCGTGCCATCCTGAGTGATTTTTCTGATTCGATAATTCCCCTGGTCCGCGACAAACAGATTGCCCGAGGTATCGGCTACGACCGCGGAGGGATCGCCGAACATCGTCCGAGTGCCTTTCCCGTCAAAGTACCCGTAAAAACCGGACCCGGCGAACGTTTGGACGACGACGTTGTTTGTGTCGTAGTTTTGGGCCAGGGCGCGCCCGCAGCACGCCGCCGTTAATAGCAGGATTGGAAAAATGGATTTCATGCATCCTTTTTAGTGTTCTTTGTCGTCCAAAAACACATCGCCAGCCGATGGCCTTTAACAAACGTCCTCCCTTTGGCGGGCAAGCTGTCGCTTGCGAGGATGCCTCCAGAGCGCATTCCGGGCATTTGGTACCGAGCCGTTGGTACAGTTAATCAGACACCCGTTCCGGGAATCCGTCAACCACCTTTTCCAGTTGCCGCGAAGAACACCTTGGAGCGCGGGCGTCCTCGCCACAACCCTTGGCGGGAATCGCTCAGAGCGTGTTTTAAAAATCCACGAAAGCGCCGCGTGAGGGCACACGGCCTACAGGAAACAAGGCGATTCTGGCCCCATTGTAGGCCCGGTCCCCTGACCGGGCGATTCTTAAACCACGCCCTCACCGATCGTCCCGCCAGACGCCGAGTTCGTTCAACCTCGCCGTGGCCGCGCCGCTCCAGTTCCGATTCGCCGCCGGGTTGGCGGGACTCGGGTGAGGGATGCTCCCGGTCTTGGTGACCGTCCGTAGGATCTTGGTGACCGTCCGTAGGACCGGTCCTGCCGACAAAACCGCCCGCGCCCGCGTTTCGGCAAACCGGCCCACGCCAATCACCCATTCCGGCCGGAGCACCTCGACCAGTTGGCGCAGATGTTCGTCGCACGCGGCCAACAGTGGCGCCAGCTCAAGCCTGGGCAGTTTGTCCGGCGTGCGATTGCGGCCGCTGGATTCAAAGAAGGCCAGCGGACAATAATTGGCCACAAAATGTTCGTCGAAAAAATCCTCCGTTCTCGGATAGCGCCCGGCAAACAGATTCCATAACCGGCGCCCGCTGACTTCCGACCGCGGGCAGGCGAAGCCCAGCACCCGGCGCCGCGGATGTTCGCGCGCCGGCCGGCCGACGGGAGTTTTGATCCTCAGCCAGTCCTTTACGGCGTTGACCTCTCCAAACGGCACGCCCGTTTGCGCCATGCCGAACGGGCCGGGATTCATCCCGAGAAACAACACCCGTTTGCGACTATTCGCATATCGGCCCAGGTAATCCGTATGCGCCCTCCAGCCGTAAGCCAGCGGGTTATAGACGTGCGTCACGGGCGGGCCGAATTCGAGCCTCTCCACTGCCGCGCGGAGCGTCTTGGCCGCTTCCATCAGTCTGCTGGCGATCGATTTCAATTGCATAAGCGAATGAGCCTTTCTGGATGAGCCTTGGCGCCTAGTGGTCATGAACATAAATGCGATGACGTTCGCGGCAAGGGATTTTTCGCCCAGACGAGGCGCGAGCGACGAGCATATCCCACCGTGGATCTGTAAGGAGCGAGCAACGAAGTCGGGGCGAAAAAGACCTGCCGCCCTGCGGGTTGCGCCGAATTTGGCCTGTGGCTTCGTTGCTCGTCGGTCACAGCCCCACTGCGGGGGATGCTCCCTCCTCGCGCCACAGGCCAAATTGAGCGCAACGAACGTCATCGTATTTATGTTCATGACCACCTAGTCCACGATTTTCTGTTCCTCGCCCCGCGACTCCCGCGTGGATTCAGAAACCGGTGCGAACGCCGTAGCCGCCGAGCCGGCTGGTTCGCCCCTCTCGCCTTAGGGACGACCCAGCGGATTCGATTCGCCACGCAGCGGCGCGCCATTCTCCCTCTGCTGGGGGTGAGGGCCGGGGTGAGGGCGGTCCTCCCTGACTTCGCTCGCCCTCAACTTTGAACTTTAAAGCCCGCTCCCGCAACTCCTATCCTCGCTCGATGTCCGCGCTGCAGGTTCTCTTGGGCCAAAGAAGCTACCCGATTCTGGTCGGTAATAATTTGATCGCGCGCCTGGGCGATGAATGTCGCCGGCTCGAACTCGGTCCGCGCTACGCCCTCCTCACGGATACCAACGTGGCGCGGCGCTTCGCCAGCGCCGCGGTGGCCAGCCTCGAAAAGGCCGGCTTCGTCGGCGCCGTGATGGCCTTTCCTCCCGGCGAAACTGCCAAGAGCCTCGACACCGTTCAGCGCTGCTACGGCCACGCGGCCGAACATCGGCTCGAACGCGGCTCTTTCATCGTCGCCCTCGGCGGCGGCGTGGTGGGTGACGTCGCCGGCTTTGTGGCAGCCACCTATTTGCGCGGCATCCCGTTCCTGCAAGTGCCCACGACTTTGCTCGCCCAGGTGGACAGCTCGGTCGGCGGCAAAGTCGGCGTGAATATTCCGGCCGGCAAGAACCTCGTCGGCGCCTTTCATCAGCCGCGGCTGGTTCTGTGCGACCTGGACACTCTCCGCGCCCTGCCCGCGCGGCAATTCCGGGCCGGCCTTGCCGAAGTCATCAAGTACGGAATCATTTACGATCCGGCCTTATTCGAGCTGCTCGAACGGGAGTTGCCCAAGTTGCTCAAACTCGATCCCGAACTGTTGCAGGTCGTGGTCGAACGCTGCTGTGCCATCAAGGCGAAGATCGTCGGCCAGGACGAAACCGAGGCCGGGTTGCGCAAAATTTTGAACTTCGGCCACACCATTGGCCATGCCATCGAGGCCGTTTCCGGCTACGGAAAATATCTTCACGGCGAAGCGATTTCCATCGGCCAGGTCGTCGCCGCCAACCTTTCCACCAAACTCGCCGGCCTCCCGGCCAGTGACGTGGAACGGATCCGGAAGCTCTTCGCGGCCGCGGGCCTGCCCACGAGCATCCAATTGCGGGGTCCGCGGCGCGCCAGGCTCCTGGCGGCCCTGCGCCTCGACAAGAAAGTCGAGGCTGGTGAAATCCAATTCGTGCTCGCTGAAAACATCGGCAAGGTCCGCTGGGGTGTAAAGGTGCCGCCGGCGACGATCGAGCGGGCCTTGGACGAATCCGCGCTTCGCGCCCCGCCGTTGGCAACTGCCTATGGCCGCCGTTAGCGAAACGATCGTCCGGGAGTATTTCGAGCTGCACGGCTTCTTCGTGCGCCAACAGCGCAAGTACGTCGCCCGCAGCCGGCCCGAAGATGAGGAGGTCGGGTTGCTGGTCTTCAATCCGCGCTCCGCCGCCGGGACCGAGCCTCCGCCCTTCATTTTGAGTTCGCCCGACCTCAAGGCCATCGCGCGCGCCGTGGTAGTCGTGAAAGGCTGGCACACGGAAACCTTTGGTCCGGCGGTCCTGGCCCACACGCCGGAGATTTTCCGCTTCGCCGAACCGGCCGTTTTTCGCCAGGCCGCCCGGGCCTTCGGTGACGATGGGCCGTTGGCAAAAATCCTCGTGGTGCCGGCGCTGCCGCAGAACGCCGCCGCCCGCGACCGCAGCGTCGAACTCTTGCGCGCCAAAGGAATCGACGCGGTCATCCCGTTCCGCACGGTGCTCAGCGATCTGATCGATCAGACCGAGGTAAACCGCAACTACCAGAAGTCGGATCTGCTGCAAACCATCCGCATCTTGAAGAACTACGGTTTCCTGAAAGAACCGCAATTGGAGTTGTTCAAGGCCAAAGGCCGCCGGAAAACCTGAGCGCGGCCAACCCAGTCGCGGACCGCGCTCGTGGCCGACGATCATGCGCTGATCCTCACAGAGACTGAAGCTTGTCCGGAAGAGAGCTTCGGGTTGGATAGACAGGCAGGCCCGTGGCCGCCTCGCTTAATCCAACTGCATCACCCGATAAAACCGCTGGTCCGCGCTACTCGTATCCTCCGTAATTGTGCCCATGATATCGGTCGCCTGGACATCGCTTCCCACAGGCGTCCACGCGCCGGAGGCGAGTGAAGCGGTGGATTGCACCCGATAGGTTTTTCCCGGAATCGCCTGCCACGTTATTGTGACCGCGCTGGCCGAAGAGAGCGTGATACCCATAATGCGCGGCGCGGAAGCGACCACGATCTTGAAAGTATTCGCATCACTCAAAGGAGGCGAACCATCGTCGGTCACCCGAATCGTCACGGTGTTGGTGGCCGGGGAAAAGCCAATCGGCGGCGTCCAGGTGAAGACGCCGTTGGTGGCGTTGATCGTCGCCCCGGCCGGCGCGCCCGGATCCAGGGTGAACGTCAACGAGTTGGCAGGGATGTCCGCATCCGTGGCGATGGCGGTGAAGGTGAGCAGGCTCCCTTCAGTTACCGGCTTGTCGGTGATGGGAGCCAAAACCGGCGCGCTGTTCACTTCGTTGACAATGACGGTGAAACTCTTGGTGTCGCTCAGCGGCGGACTGCCATCGTCCGTGACGCGCACAGTAATGACGTTGGTGCTCGGTCCCTGCGCCTCGCTCGGCGTCCAGGCCAGGACGCCGGTGGCCGAATCGAGCGTCATCCCGCTCGGACCGGCGACCAGGGCGAACGTCAGCGTGTTGGCGGGAATATCCGGGTCCGTGGCGACATTGGTCACCGTCAACGTCGTCAATTCGTTGATCGTCTGAGTGGGCGGGACAGTCAGCGTCGGTGCGCTGTTCACTTCATTGACGATGACGGTGAAACTCTTGGTGTCGCTCAGCGGCGGAATGCCGTTGTCAGTCACCCGCACAGTAATGACGTTAGTGCTCGGTCCCTGCGCCTCAGTCGGCGTCCAGGTCAGCACCCCCGTGGCCGAATCGAGCGTCATCCCACTGGGACCGGCGACCAGTGCAAACGTCAAGATGTTCGCGGGGATATCCGGGTCCGTGGCCGTGTTAGTCACACTCAAGGTTGTCAATTCGTTGATCGTCTGAGTGGGCGGGACGGTCAGAGTCGGAGCGCTGTTCACTTCGTTGACGATGACGGTGAAACTCTTGGTGTCGCTCAGCGGCGGAGTGCCATTGTCAGTCACCCGCACGGTGATGACATTGGTGCTCGGCCCCTGCGCTTCGGTCGGTGTCCAGGTCAGGACGCCGGTGGCCAAATCGAGCGTCATCCCGCTGGGGCCGGCGACCAGGGCAAATGTCAGCGTGTTGGCAGGGATATCCGGGTCCGTGGCCGTGTTAGTCACACTCAAGGTCGTGAGTTCATTGATCGTTTGAGTGGGCGGGACGGTCAGAGTCGGAGCGCTGTTCACTTCGTTGACGATGACGGTGAAACTCTTGGTATCGCTCAGCGGCGGACTGCCATTGTCAGTGACGCGCACCGTCATGACGTTAGTGCTAGGCCCCTGCGCCTCGCTCGGCGTCCAGGTCAGCACACCCGTGGCCGAATCGAGCGTCATCCCGCTGGGGCCGGCGACCAAGGAAAATGTCAGCGTGTTGGCGGGGATATCCGGGTCCGTGGCCGTATTGGTCACACTCAAGGTCGTCAGTTCGTTGATCGTCTGAGTGGGCGGGACGGTCAAGGTCGGTGCGCTGTTCACTTCATTGACGATGATAGTGAAACTCTTGGTGTCGCTCAGCGGCGGACTTCCGTTGTCCGTGACCCGCACTGTAATGACATTGGTGCTCGGTCCCTGCGCCTCGGTCGGGGTCCAGGTCAGCACACCTGTGGCCGGGTTGAGATTGACTCCGGTCGGTGCGGTAACCAGCGAAAAAGTTAGCGTGTTCGTTGGAATGTCCGGATCCGTCGCCGTGTTGGTCACCGTCAGGGTAGAAAGTTCGTTGATGGTCTGGGTCGGTGGGGTAGTCAGCACCGGCGGGCTGTTCACTTCGTTGACGATGACCGTAATTGTTTCCGCGCCACTGAGCGGCGGCACGCCGTTGTCAGTCACCCGGATGGTGATCGAGTTCGTGCTCGGGCCTTGGGTCTCGCTGGGCGTCCAGCTAAAGAGGCCCGTTGCGGGATCGATGCTGGCCCCGGCGGGCGCGCCGGGATCCAGCGAGAAGGTCAGCGTGTTGGCCGGAATGTCCGCGTCGCTCGCCGTGACGGTGAAGCTCAACCGCGTGCCCTCGTTGACCGTCTGATCGCTGACCGGGCCCAGCACCGGCGCGGTGTTGACCTCATTGACGGCAATGTTGATGGTGGCATAAGCGCTCAGGCGCGGCGTGCCGCTGTCGGTGACCCGCACCGTGACCGGGTAAACCCCGGGCCCTTGCGCTTCGGTGGGGGTCCAGGTGAACACGCCGCTGGCCGCGTTGATCGTCGCGCCCGCCGGTGCCCCCGGATCCAGGCTGAAGGTCAGCGTCTCACCGGCGTCCGGATCGCTGGCCGAAGCCGTGAAGGTCAGCAACGTCAGTTCGTTGACCGTTTGGTTGCCGATGGCGGCCAGCACCGGCGGCGCATTGCTGCTCGTGCCATAGACATTGGGGGCGCGGGGCGTGGGCGTGGTCATCAAGACGAACGGCGGAGAGTTGCCATCCGGCCAGCGGCCCTGGCTGATGTCGTTGGTTTGCGGGCCGAAGCTCACGGCATCCACGTTGGTCCCATTGGGGGCGTAGAGTCCGATGAACTCGCCCGCTTTGTTGAGGTGAAAGTTGACGTGCAAGTCGGGGCGGGTGTTGGTGTTCTGAAAGGTTTCCTTGTCGGCCCAAACCAGCAGGTAGCCGCCGGCCGGAACACTGTAACCGGAAGGAATCACGAATTTAGCGGTGTTAGTCGAATCGTCCGTCAAAGTATAGTCGGTGAGGTCCACCGGAGCGCCGCCGGCGTTGTAAAGCTCGAACCAGTCATCGAACTTTC
>WNGK01001456.1_pt1 | contig 59953 bp, 56 predicted proteins | sample 5400601 | NCBI WGS metagenome assembly WNGK01 (sample SAMN13153376, study PRJNA577476) | soil metagenome | isolation source: 60 cm soil or saprolite under Garry oak tree replicate 1 | place: USA:California | collected 2016-06-15
GTTGATAGAGAATGACGTTAGCCTGGGCGGATTGCGTGTTCACTTGACGAAGCGGCGTCAAGTCGTCCAACACCCAGAAAGAGCGCCCGTGTGTCGCCACTACCAGATCGTCATCTTTGACGACGAGATCGTGAATCGGCGTTACCGGCAGATTCAATTGCAATGGCTGCCAATGCCCACCGTCATCGAATGACACGAAGACGCCGAGCTCGGTTCCAGCGTAAAGCAAACCTTTGCGTTTGGGATCTTCGCGCACGGCATGGACATACGCGCCATCAGGAATCCCGCGCACGATCGAGCCCCAGCTCTTTCCCAGATCAGTCGTTCGGAAAATATATGGCTTGAAGTCGTCGAGTTTGTGTCGATCCACCGCCACACAAGCGGTGTTACCGTCGTGCGGTGATGGTTCGATCAGATCGATGGTGCTCCACTCCGCCATCTTCGGTGTGACGTTTGACCAATGCTGGCCGTCGTCGGTGGTGACCTGCACGAGACCGTCGTCTGTGCCTGCCCAGATCGTGCCCTGTTTTACTGGCGATTCGGCCAGTGCAAACACAGTGTCGTAATATTCGACGGACGTGATGTCGTTCGTTAACAGACCGCCGCTTGGTTGTTGTTTCGATTTGTCGTTGCGCGTGAGATCACCGCTGATTTGGGTCCAGCTTTGTCCATGATCGGTCGATTTGAAAACGCATTCGGCTGCGGTGTAGAGCACATCTGGGTTGTGCGGTGAAAGCATGAGCGGCGAGACCCATTGAAAACGATGGGCAAGATCAACAGCGCCATGCCCGGAATTGTCCAGAGGAACCGGACTAACGTCCTGCACGTCCTCTTTATTTTTGTCGTAGCGAGTGAGGTAGCCTTCGTTGTTGGAATAGATGATGTGCCAATCGCGTGGATCGGGCACGACGAAGCCGCATTCTCCACCACCGGCCACGAACCAATTTTCGCGTCCGATCACGCCAGAATCGCTGCGGCTGGCGATACCGACATTCGAGTTGTCCTGTTGCGCGCCGTAAATGTGGTAAGGGAACGCATTGTCTACAGCGACATGATAAAACTGAGCAGTCGGCTGGTTATTTTGAGTGGTCCAGTTTTTGCCACCGTCCGTGGAGATGCTGGCCCCGCCGTCATTCGCATTTGCAATGCGGTTTGGGTTCGTCGGATCAATCCAGAGTCCGTGATGATCTCCGTGGCGCGCTGCCAACAGATTGAAAGTCTTTCCACCATCGACTGATTTAAAGAGTCCCGTGTTTAGGAGGTATACCGTATCCGCGGATTTTGGGTCAGCATAAACTTTGCTGAAATACCAGGCGCGCTGACGAAAGCGGCCATCGTCGTTTACGCGGGTCCAATGCTGCCCCGCATCGTCCGAGCGGTAGAGAGCGCCTTCCTTGGCCTCGATGATTGCATAGACGCGGTTAGAATCCGCTCCGGAAACGGCGATGCCAATCTTGCCCAGGATTCCGCCCGGAAGGCCGTTTTCTTCGAGATGTTTCCACGTAACGCCGTTGTCTTCCGATCGATAAAGCCCGCTGCCAGGGCCGCCGCTGGAGAAAAACCATGGTTGCCGTCGCGCCTGCCAAAGTGATGCGAAAACGATGTTCGGGTTATGTGGATCGAAAACGATGTCGATCCCGCCCGTGTTTTCATCTTTCGACAAAACTTTCGTCCACGTCTTGCCGCCATCACTCGTGCGAAAAATTCCACGCTCCTGATTTGGACCAAAGGCGTGGCCTAACGCCGCCACCAGAACCACGTTCTCATTTCGTGGATCGACAATCAGCGCGCCGATCTGCCGCGTATCTTTCAAGCCGATATTCTCCCAGGTTTTTCCGGCGTCGATCGATTTGAAGACTCCAGTCCCGTAGGTTGTATCACCGCGGATGGCCGCTTCGCCCGTGCCGGCGTAAATCACATTGTGATCCGATGGCGCGACTGCGATCGCGCCAATCGAAGAAATCGGTTGTTTATCGAAAAGCGGAATCCAATTCGCGCCGCCATCGATTGTCTTCCACACTCCGCCCGCAACCGCGCCAAAATAATAAGTGTCCGGTTCTCCGGGGACGCCTTCGATCGCTAGCGCGCGGCCGCCTCGAAACGGCCCGATCTGTCGCCATTGCACTCCCTTAAACAATTTTTCGTCCACTGTTCCGGGCGGTAGCGCTGTCGGAGATGGACTTGCCGCCAGTGTCGGAGTCGGTGAGGCGACGCCGGGTCCACCGCCGCGCGGCGTTGGATTAACGGCAAACGCATGTGAACAGACAAAGGTAAAAGCAGCCAAAATCAATTCCGGCGCGGCCGGAAAACGCAAAGTGCACTTAATCATCCGCCTAAGGTGAAAAGCTTCCAACGCGGTTCAACTGGAATATCTGCTGTCGCTGCTGCTCGGAACTTCTACTGTCCGCGCACGGCGAGGATGTAGGCGACAATGGCGTCGCGTTCTGCGGGCTTCAAGTTTGAGCGGTGGGCCATGCTGTCTACAATTTTTGGCCAATCCTCGGTGCTGTATCGCCAAAACGCCGGCAGCGTGTGACACTCGATACACCGATGAACAAACAGCGCACGCCCTTCGCTCAGCATCGCGATGTCACGATGCAGGTCGGAGCCATTAGCCACCAGTTCAACCGTAACCGGCGGAGGCGTAAAACTCGTCGTTCCACAACTGCTAAGATCGACAAGGCAAGTGATCGCCATGATCCAGATCGCGAGCCTGCTCATTTCACAGAGCAATTCCAAAGATCGTCCGCAGTTGGAAATCCGGTTCATCCTTGGTGTCCGTCGCCTGCGCAAGGGCGGTCATGGTCACGAACCAGTTTTGGCGGCGATAGGAAACGTTCGGTCCAACAAAAAGATTTCTTATTTTTCCCTCATCGCGCCATTCTGGGAAAACGAACTCATGGAGCAGCTCCAGGCCCACGGAGAGGCGTGGCGAAATTTCATAGCTTGCTCCCAGCGCCTGGCTGGATTCGCCTTCGCGCTCGGACAAATCGTTTCCTTCCCACACCGATTCGAGTGTCGTGTTATATGCCAGAATAAGCGGCCCGAGATTTTTCTGCGCGATCAATTTCGATTCCAGTTCGATCAGTCGATCGCCAGCTCTTAGTTCACAGTAGACCGACAATCCCACGGGATCGACAACGGGATTCGTCAGATTATAGATCAGCTCAAAAGCTGTATCGGAATACGCAAACCCGGAATGTTCACGGTCGTTCTGGTAAAACCAGTCCGCCAGATAGACGCTCGTCTGAAAGTTCTCCGTTACACCGTATTCGAGTTCGTGACGAAAATCGACTTGATCGAATCGTCCAGTTCCGGTCGCGTGTTGCCACGTAATCCAGTTCTCCAATTCCAAGCTGCCGGGGGCTGAAGTGTTCGCTTCGTAGAGAAAAGTGAAATGGCGCACGCCGCCAAAGGACATCGATACACCAAGCGCGACAGCGAAAATGCAAAGCAGCAGTCTTTGTATCACGAGTGTAAGATGAGGGCGCGCGCGCGGCTCAGGCGCGTCCCGCAGATGCGGCGGCTACGCGCGGGCCGCTCTCCGCTGCAGGCGCGGTCTGCTTGTCAGCGAAGGTTTTCGAAGTGCCGGCTGCTCTGCTCTGAAACGCAGCAGGCGAGCCTGCCTGTGCAGCGCTCCCCAAACTTTCCACGATTGCGGCCTTGGCTTCCGCCTGCGCTTCCTCGACCGGCTCGGCGTTTTGAGGCGGCGCGCCGCCAAGATGTCGAGCCGCGTAGTACGATCCAATCACTAAGACCGCTGTGATCAATTGCGCTACGAGCGTTTCGACAGTCGGAAACACGGCGAACCACATTCCCATCCACGGTGGAATCACGTTCGCCAACTGAGTGATCCGCGTCGTCGGTATCCAGTGCGCCAATTGCATCTCCTGCGCTTGTTCGCCCACCATCACCAGCAGCACCATGCCGAGAAGAATCCCAGTCGTGATCAACATCTTTCGATAGGGGAGACGCTGTTGAAGAACAAATGTCAGGATGGCTACCAATCCTGTGAGCACAATGCCCAGCAGCGCGCCTTTCAGCACTACGCCGCCGCCCAGCCGCAGATAATAGCTTTGCAAAAAAAGAACCACCTCGAATCCTTCGCGGTAAAGCGAAGTGAATCCGAGCAGGATCAATCCCCACCAGAGATGCCTCTGCGAAATTTCGACCGCGCGCGCATTTTCCAGCAGCGCTTTCCGCCGGCGATTGTGAGCGCGAATCCAGCCGCCCCAGTAAATCTTGTGGAAAAACCAATTCATGATCACGAGCAGAACGATCACGGCAAGCAGTCCGGTCGCCGCCTGTAAGTCGAGTGCCGACATATTGTCGCTGAGCGACCCGACAATTCGCACTGCGATACACCAAGTGATCAAACTCGCGACAAACGCCAAGCCCGCACCAAAAGCGACCGGTCGCCGATGCCCGCGCTTCGTGCCGGTCATACTAGCGGTGATGGCGGCCAGCACGAGAATGCATTCCAATCCTTCTCGAAAAACGAGAATGCCGATGTCGAGAAACGCTACGGTCGGGCTCGTGTTGGGACGCATCGGATCGGGCGCGCCTTGTGCGGTGACTCCTTGCCAAACCAGCGTTGCGATCACAAAAAGCGCGGCCGCGACGACGCCGATGCGCAGAGCAGGCTTCATTTCAGCTGGGAACTTATCACAGACGCAACATAGTTGCTGCCGATCAGTTGCGTTTTTTTAGCGGCTGCTTGCTGGTGTGAAGGCCATCCCGATTCGTCATTTTCATAGAGCCGGGGGGTTGCCGTGCTGCAAGAGTCGTTTGGGATCGTGCGCAATGCCGGAATACGTTCTGGGTCATCATTTGAAAGGCGAGGGGAAGCGACTGGCGTTGATGTCGGAATTGCTCGATCCGATGCAGCGTCGCCACATCGAGGAGCTCGATATTGTTAAGCCCGGCGCGCGGACGCTCGAAGTTGGATGTGGCAACGGATCGATCTCCGCGTGGCTCGCCCGGCGTGTCAGTCCCGACGGGAAAGCAGTGGCGGTTGATCTCGATCTGTCGTTAATCGACGTGCGCGCGCCCAATCTTGAGTTGCGCCAGGACGACATCGTTGCGGCACCGGTGGATCGTCGCAGCTTCGATCTCGTAACTGCGCGCGCTGTGCTCCATCACGTTGCGAATGTCGAAGCGGCGATCGGAAATCTCGTTGCAAGTCTGCGCCCAGACGGGGCAATTCTGCTCATCGAGCCTGATTTTCTTCCAGTTAGCGTTGCTGAGCCGCCGGAGGTGCGAGCGTTCTGGAATGGATGGCTCGCGTGGTCGCGCGAACGCGGGATCGATTATCAAATCGGGCGCACCCTGGCGCCGCGACTCGCAGCACTCGGTTTGACCCAAATAAGTGGCACTGCAGAAACCGCGATTTATAACGGGGGCTCACCATGGGCCGATTACTGGACCCAGACGATCACTGAGCTTCGCGATGATCTGATAAGTTCCGGCAAGCTCAACGATGCGCTGGTGGACACGTTTCTCGGTTATTGCGCTGACTCGAACTGGTGGACTCAGACTATCGCCTTCACGGCCGTGCACGGCCGCGCGCGGGGCGGCTGACCAAATTTACCTGGGTAAAAATTGGCAGCGCGTACGGGAGTCGAACCCGTGCACCAGCCTTGAGAGGGCTGTGTCCTAACCACTAGACGAACGCGCCATAAGTTCCAAAGCGTGTAGAATAGCTACACCATAAGGGGTCGGCAACACACCGGACCAGAAACTATTTCGGGTTCTTCTTATGCTTCTGCTCGGGCGACGGCGTCGGAGTCGGAATGCCCACAGAGCTGTCTGTTAAGTGACGTACGCGCGGTTGCTTAGTGGGCCGGATATGCCCGTCCTTCAGTGATTGCAATGCTAACTTTATTTCCGCGTTCGAAGCTAAAGCCGACATCCGCTCATAATAAATATTGTAGTACTCACGAACACGTTTCCGTTTCTCCAAATCGGTATGTGCAGTGTGAGTAGCTGCCTCTGCAGCGCGGACCGAGAGATCGTTCGCGACCTGATTTTTCAAGCGTCTCCATTCAATGTGTAGCTGCTGTTCGTCCGCCTTCTTGCCTAGAGAGGTTTTCTTAAAAGCTTCATCCAGTTGCGACAACTCCGGAACGTCGGGGCCGTTCGGTCCCGGAGAAGGTGTGGCCGTGGTCGCCTGTTGTTTTTCTCCTGAGTAAAGATCGACAGACGGCGGCGCCGCGTCCTGCGCACGCAATGTTCCGGTTCCAAGCGTCAATAGAATAATTAACTCGCGTATCTTCATTCCCCGTTTTCGGCGCAATGTAATCGGATTCTGTCGTCCTGGCGACCAGCCAATCCATTAAAATCAATCGGGGCGAGAGGATTTGAACCTCCGACCTGTCGCCGCGGCGACCGCTCTACGATGGCCTATTCAGTTGATCTCTGCCGCGCCCAGTTTTGTAATATCGCTCGCGTTGCGCTGCTTCGGGGCGAGTGACAAAGCTTTCGCTGTGGAGCAGGATCCATGGTGCGCCATGCTTCGTAGCCTTGGAATCGCCGGCATTATGCGGCGAATACGGTCATTCAGATTTTTGCAGGAACCAACATAGCGGCGTCCTGTTTTTTGACTCCACAACACGTAACAATAAAACATTTTCCGATTTTCAGGCTCAGAATCGGGGCGAGAGGATTTGAACCTCCGACCTCGTGGTCCCAAACCACGCGCTCTACCAAGCTAAGCTACGCCCCGAAAATGCAGCCTGATTGTTACCACGAATTCTGTCCTCGCGCATCTTGAGAGCGAACGCCCTACGTTCCGCAATTGGTGTCTTCGCCAAATCACTGGATTCAGATTTCGTAGCTCAGATTCGTGGCCAATCGTTTCTCTACCGCGGCGATTGGCTCACCTCGTCGCGAGGCGTAATCGACGACCTGATCACGCCCTATCTGGCCGATAGCGAAATACTTCGCGTCCGGGTGCGAGAAATAAAGTCCGCTCACGCTTGCGCCGGGATGCATTGCATATGATTCCGTCAGTTTGATGCCCGCGTTCTTCTCAGCGCCGAGCAAATCGAACAACGTTCGCTTCTCCGCATGATCGGGACAGGCCGGATAACCTGCCGCCGGCCGGATGCCGCGATATTTTTCTCGGATAAGATCGACATTCGACAATTTTTCGTTGCGGCCAAAGCCCCACGCGATCCGCGCTTGCTTGTGCAAGTATTCGGCAAACGCTTCCGCTAATCGGTCGGCCAGCGCCTTGGTCATGATCGCGCTGTAATCGTCGTGCTCTTTCTTGAATCGCTCTGCAAGTTCGTCGCCGCCATGAATCGAAACCGCGAACCCACCGAGATAATCTTCCGATTGCGCATTGCTCGCCGGGGCGGGTAAACTTCCTGCGGATTGCGGAAAGATGAAATCCGCCAGGCAATGATTGAATTGGCCAGCCGGCTTTTGCATTTGCTGCCGTAAAAAATAGAACGTCGCCAGCTTCTTTGATCGCGTGTCGTCCGTGTAAAGATCGACGTCATCACCCGTCGAGTTTGCTGGCCAAAAGCTATAAACGCCGCGCGCCTCAAGCAGATTCTTCGCGATGATTTGCTCGAGCAATTTCTGCGCGTCGTCGAAAAGCTCGCGTGCTTGTTTGCCGATTACAGGATCATCGAAGATCGCTGGATAACGTCCGCGCAATTCCCAAGCATGAAAAAACGGTGACCAATCGATGAAGGGAACCAGATCGCCGAGCGCGATTGCGGTTCTTTGGGGAGCGCACACCGCTGGCGTGCCCGTCTCGGCCGCTGGCCGAGACGCCTCCTTCGCGGGATACCATACCCAAGGGTAATCCTCACCCGGACGAGCGACGCCTCCATCCCACGGATTTCGCGTGATGTATTCAAATTTTTCCTGTAAATCGCTCTCAGATCGAATCAAACGATCAAAGGATTCACGTCCCCACACCCGTCCGCTTTTTTGTTCGGCCTTATTGATCTTATGGGCGGTGAAAGACTTGATCGTGTGCAGAATCTCGGTCAGCGAATAAAACTCCGTTGCATGGGAGACGTCGCGCCTTACTCGTGGGTCAATTAAGATATGGACGTGATCCGGCATCACACACGCCGCGTGAAGCTCGTATCGCCGTTCGTTCCAATGTAGAATGCAATCCAAGACGATGTTGCGAGCGGCTTGACTCAACGTTCGGCGGTCGCTGGTGCTCCACGTAATTGCGTACTTTGCCCACGGCCTTTGGAAATGGGGAAGATGACGTTTGGAATAGCGCACGTCGGCAGAAGTTTCAGGCGGGTCGCCGGAAACTACACGCGAGCCGCGTGTGCTCCCCAAATCCGCGCTCCCCGGATCACTCGCGCACACCCGCACTCCAAGGAAATCCGGCCGTGGCGGTGTGTATGTGTCCCAATCAATTCGTGTCCGATTCGTCCTCGCCTGCTCAAGCGGCATCAATTTTTTCTGGCGAGTTTTTGCCGCGTGCTCTTCGCGTAATCGCGCGTAATCCGCGCGGGTTTTTGCATCGAACTCCGATTTCAATTCCTTTTTCAACAACGAACTCACCACGCCCACGGCGCGCGATGCGTCGAGTACGTGTACAATGCTGCCATGGTAATGCGGCGCGATTTTTACTGCCGTGTGCGCGCGGCTCGTCGTCGCCCCGCCAATCAAGAGCGGCACGTCGAAGCTTTCGCGCTCCATCTCCTGCGCCACATGCACCATCTCGTCGAGTGAGGGCGTGATCAGCCCGCTTAGCCCGATCGCGTCCGCGTTTTTATCGCGCGCCGTCTCCAAAATTTTCGCCGCTGGCACCATCACGCCCAGATCGATCACGTCGTAGTTGTTACACTGCAACACGACGCCGACGATGTTTTTGCCGATGTCGTGCACGTCGCCTTTCACGGTCGCCATCACGATGCGTCCTTGCGGCTTCGCGCCAGCCGTTTTCTCTGCCTCCATGAACGGCATGAGATACGCCACCGCTTTCTTCATCACGCGCGCGCTCTTAACCACTTGCGGCAGAAACATCTTGCCGGATCCAAAAAGATCGCCGACTACGCTCATCCCGGCCATAAGCGGGCCTTCGATCACGTCAAGCGGGCGCTTGCATTTTTGCCGTGCTTCCTCAGTGTCGATGTCGATGTAATCGACAATGCCTTTCACGAGGGCGTGTTTCAGACGCTCCTCCACACTCTCAGCGCGCCACACTTCATCTTTGATCGGCGCTTGGTCTTTGGCCTTCACCCTTTCTGCGAAATCGATTAGCCGCTCGGTCGCGTCATCACGACGATTCAAAAGCACGTCTTCCACGCGTTCACGCAGCTCTGGCTCGATTTCTTCATAGACCGCCAGTTGTCCGGCGTTGACGATTCCCATGTCGAGACCGGCTCGAATCGCGTGAAAAAGAAACGCGGCGTGCATCGCTTCGCGCACGGTGTTATTGCCGCGGAACGAAAATGAGATGTTGCTTACGCCGCCGCTTACCCGGGCACCGGGAAGGTTTGCTTTGATCCAGCGCGTTGCCTCGATGAAATCGACTGCGTAATTGCGATGCTCCTCCAGACCGGTTGCGACCGTGAGAATGTTTGGGTCGAAGATGATGTCGCTCGCTGGGAAATCGGCCTGTTCGGTCAGCAATGCGTAAGCGCCCGCGCAGATGTCGATCTTGCGTTGGAAATTATCGGCCTGGCCTTGCTCATCGAACGCCATCACAATGACCGCTGCGCCATAACGCCGAATCAATCGCGCTTGTCGCAAAAATTCGCCTTCGCCGTTCTTTAGGCTAATGGAGTTGACGACCGGTTTGCCTTGGACGCATTTGAGGCCGGCCTCAATCACGCTCCACTTTGAGCTGTCGATTACAATCGGAATTCGCGCGATGTCCGGTTCGCTGCCGAGCAGATTCAGGAAGCGCGTCATCGCCGCTTCCGAATCGATCATCGCTTCGTCCATGTTCACATCCAGCAGGTTCGCGCCGCCCTGGACCTGTTGACGCGCAATCGCGAGCGCGCCCTCGAAATTTTCGCTGAGAATCAACTTCGAAAACTTGGGCGAGCCAGTGATGTTTGTGCGCTCGCCGATGACAGCAAACCCGAACTCGGGTGTAATTTTCAGCGGCTCCAGCCCGGAAAGGTTCAGAATTGCGGATTGGGGAGCATACGCGTCCCGCGTGTGGGTCGTTGCGTCTCGCGACGACGAACTTTCAGAGTGCGAAGCTTGCGAAGGCGAGACACCTTCGCCAACACCCGTGACGGGCGTGCTCCCCGGAACAAAACGAAACTCGTCGTCCCGCGTCCATAACCACGGATAATCTTCGTTCTGTTGAGCGACTCCTACGTCCCAGGGGTTCCGACAGATATAGTGAAATTTTTCTTGTAGATCAGATTCCGACTGAATGACCCGATCAAATGATTCTTTTTCCCAAACAGGTCCGGTTGTCTTTTGGAGTTTATTGATCTCGTGTGCGGTGAACGATTTTACCGACTGCATTAGCTCTGCGATCGGCCAGAAGACGGGATTTTCGTCCGCATCGAATTCCTTCGGCCATGGCTGCAGGAGCAAATGCGCGTGATCTGGCATGACGCAGGCAGCATAGAGCTCATAGCGTTTATCATGAAAATGCCGGAGCGCATTGAGCACGATGGTTCGCGCTGCCGGCGATAGCTGCTTGTGCCGACGCGTACTGATTGTAATGGCGTAAACGGCCCATGGTCGGTCGAAATGCGGAAGGTGGCGTTTCGTGTAGCGCGCGCCCTCGGATTGGGGAGCATACGCGTCCCGCGTGTTGGTCGTTGCGTCTCGCGACGACGAACTTTCAGATTTGGAAGCTCGCGAAAGCGAGACACCTTCGCCAACACCCGAGACGGGTGTGCTCCCCGGAACCGTGCGTGCGCCCTCCGGAAGCGGGGTCCCGTGCGTGGCAGGCGCTTGTCGCGGCTTACAATGGCGCACCACATTCGCGAGTACGCGAATGTGTTCCGGAGTAGTGCCGCAACAGCCACCGACCACGTTTAGCCAGCCGTTTTTGGCCCATCTCGAGACCTTCGGCGCAAAGGTCTCTGGGGTTTCCGGAAAACCGGTGGGCGAGAGCGGATCAGGAAGCCCGGCATTCGGATACGCACTCATGTAGTAGGGAGAGATGCGCGCCAGCTCTTCGATAAACGGCTCCATTTCGTCCGGGCCGAGCGAACAATTCAATCCGACAATCAGCGGGTGTGCGTGTGCAATCGAGATAAGAATCCCTTCTACGGTTTGACCACTCAGGTTTCGGCCGGCTTTGTCGATGACGGTTCCTGAAATCATCAGCGGCAGTTTCCTGCCGGTTTCTTCAAAAACTTCCGCAATTGCAAAAAGCGCCGCTTTGGCGTTGAGCGTGTCGAAAATTGTTTCGACAAGCAGAAGATCGACATCTCCTTCCACCAGCGCTTTCGCCTGATCGGAATACGTTTGTCTTAGCTGGTCAAACGAGACGGCGCGAAATGCCGGATCACTAACATCGGACGAGATCGACGCGGCAACGGGGAGGGGACCCATCGACCCGGCAACGAATCGGCGCGTTCCCGTTTGTTCAGCAACGCGCTGCGCCGCGCGGCGGGCAATCTTCGCCGCCGCAAGGTTTATCTCACGCACAAGCTTGCGAAGATCGACATCGTCCACCACGTGTTGAAAAAATTTCTGATCCTTCCGTCCGCGCACAGGCTCACCCTGAAACAAAAAGTCGTGAAGACCGATCGTGGTCGCACTGAACGTATTCGTCTCGACGATGTCCGCTCCGACCTCGAGGTACTGCGAATGAATTTCTTCGATAATTTGTGGCTGAGTTAAGTTCAGCAGTTCGAGGCTGCCTTTAAGATCTTTGCCTTGCCAATCGACAAACCGCTTTCCTCGATAATCGCTTTCCGAAAGCTTATGGCGCTGGATCATTGTGCCCATGGCGCCATCGAGCACGACGATGCGCTCGCATAGAAGCGCTTCCAGAGGATGAAGTCTATTTGCTGCCATGATTGCCCCGCAACTAAACGGCGTTTGCCCCGGCAATCAAGAAACAAATTGACGTATCATGATGCGTAGATGCGTTCGTTTATTCTTACTCATGATCAGCCTGTTTCAAACACGAATCGACACGAATGCATTCGGATTGGGGAGCGCACCCGCCTCGGGTGCGGGCGGAAGCGTCTCGCTTTCGCGGAATTCCCAGTACGAAAGTTCGTGATCGCGCGGACGCGATCACCAGCACCCGAGACGGGCGCGCTCCCCAGATTTTCAGCGGCGGGAATTAGCCTAACCAAACGAATGAAGTTTTCTAAATTCGCATCTATCCGTGTGATTCGCGGGCTTCCCAACTGTATTTGTGTCTATTCGCCTGGCATGCCGGAGCGAGCAAAGGCAGATGTTCATTAGTGGTTTGTCGCGCGGATTTCCGCGAGAAACGAATTTCCCTGTGTTGCGAGTCGCTCTTCCAGTTTCTTCGTACAATCGCAGTCGCAACAGGCCCATGGTTCGCTGCCGTTTTCGTGCCGGCAGGTGCGACGGGAATGCGCATCCTTCACGCTGAGCAGTTCAAAATATTCTTCCCAATACGGACGCTCCTCAGCCAGCGGCGGATCGCAGAAGCAAGTCTCGACCCAAGTGGCGACTCCCTGATCGTTGACTCGCGCCTGCTCCATGTCGTACACGTATTCGTCGCCTGCGATGGACCCTCTCCCAAGCGTTCCGTTTTCGATGGCGCGAAGAAGCGCGGAATCTTTTCCTTGTTTTACCCGGCCCTTAACAAGGTAACGCATGGGCGCAGTATAACACAGGTAGGGGCGGTTCACCGAACCGCCTGGGCGATTGAGGTCAATCGCGCCTACCTGAATTAAAAGGCGTTTGGCATAAACGCCTCTGCATGTGATCCGACTAGCAGCCCCTTACGGCGCAATGCGATCGGTGAGTGTGTCGGTATGAAAATCGGTGTGTTCACGCAAACGCAACCAGAGACTATCCTTCTTCGTGGTCTGCGCTATACCGTTTTTCTCGCCCGTGGCAAAGTCTTCCCACGAATTGTAACGAGCGATGGAAAGAAACGTCCACGCGGCGCCTTCCAGGTGCTGCATCAACACGTTGCCCGCGGTCGTGTCACCTGGCGCGCTTGGCACCTCGCTGAGCATCTTTTCCAATTGCTCGCGATGACCGGGAGCAGGGCGATAATACGAGACAGAATAAACCGAGCCCGCAGTCTTGGATGCTGAGTCTCCCTCAATTCCCATGGCGCGGGTAAACTCCTCCCACGAAGGACCGTTCACAAAAGTATCGGTGTGCCACGCGCTCAGGTCGCGTTTATCCGGAGGCACGGGAGTGCCCGCAGCTTCCACAGTCGCTTTTGTGCCAAGATGCGTAATGACCACGTAATCCCATGCGTCGCCATCCTGATGGCGAAGCACAATGAAGTGTGTTGGCATCGGCGTGTTGGGATTCGGCGTCTTCAGCCAATCGCCCAACTGCACCGCTTTGCCGAGAGCAGCCTTGGTGAAGTGGACGTGATAAACATCAGTTCGTTTACCAGCCCCGGCTGGCGCCGGTCGCTTTTCACTTGCAGCGGACTTTGGCGAGCCCTGGCCCTGAACCAATGTAACAGGCAACAGGCTAAATAATGAGATGGCGATAATAGTAGTGATTGATTTCATAATTATTTTTTTTTCTGATTTTACGTTGAACGCGGGCCTCGGCCGGAAGCCTTGGCGCCCACTCCGGTCGGGCTGCATTGGGCGGTCATTCGTTCGGCGACCGCGGGCGGATCGTCTATAGGACCTTGGTCGTACGCAAAAGCCGCCGCAGGAATATCAATCTGGCCCTACCTGAATCTTTAGACAGAATGAACAGGATTTTCAGAATCGGAATTCGGTTCGATCGCTTTTGTTGTTGATCGAAAATCTGCGGAAGCCGCCGGGCCGACCATTGCCTAAAATTATAGCTCGGTTGGCCTAAAAATAGGGCAGGCCGGCATTAGAACGAATCAGGAATTCCAGGAAAAAGTCGTCAAAATCGAGGTACAACTAAAGTCTTACAAACCGCATAACTGTCTCTCGTTCAAGAATAAAATGGTTCCGTCATTCGTAGTTGATCGGACGCTTGTGGGACTTGGCACGGATGCTGATACCAAGAACAAACTGCGACATATCGCATACGCATGGCTGATTCAAGAAAACACCCCGCAAAAATACGAATCCTGGTTCTGGAAGAGCACCCATTGCTTCGCCACGGAGTCAACGCTTATCTCAATGCCCAGCCGGACATGATTGTGTGCGGCGAAGTGGACTGCATACCGAGCGCACGGAGCGCGATCGCCCAATGCAAGCCTGATCTACTGCTGACTGCGCTCCGGCTGGGTACCGGTGATAGCCTCGAATTCGTTAAGGCTCTGAAAGGGGAGCACCCGCAGTTGCTGATCCTGGTCTACTCCGCGTTTGAGGAAACGATGTTCGCGGAGCGCGCCTTGCGCGCGGGCGCTGAAGGTTACGTGATGAAAAAAGCTCCCAGGGAAGAGCTGCTGGCCGCCGTCCACGATATTATGAGCGGCGGGATTTATGTGAGCCGCGATGTGGCCATGCGCGCGTTCAAGAAATCGCTGGAGACACGTCCCGAAAATGGTTTTACGCGGCCAGCCAGCGCCATTGAAAACTTATCCGACCGTGAGATGCACATTTTTCAATTGCTTGGGTCGGGACTTGGCACCAGACAAATCGCGCATTGTCTGAATCTGAGCGTGAAAACGATCGAGACACATCGCGAGAACATCAAATCCAAGCTCGGCATGAATTGCAGCCGCGACCTGCTTGAACGCGCTACGAAATATCTGGAGGAAACCTTCGTGCCGTCGAGGAAGGACGCGCTGTCCGCAGTCGGTAAAAAGAAAGTGGTGCGTTTCACCGCCGCGTGATCCGGATGTTTGATGTTTGATGTTCGATGTTTGATGTGAACGCGCGCCTCGCGCATTTCGGATTTGGGGAGCGCACGCGCCTCGTCGGAAAGTTTCCGGAGCGTCTTCCCGAAACGATCCTCTTTTTTCACCCGCGAAACACGCGAATAGACGCGAATTTTGTGGGGCGTCTGTGTCAGAGGCCAAGAACCGCTGAACCTTTTGCGGGCTGACCTCAATCTCTTGGTTGGATCTTGGGAGCGCCGCGCGCTGCGTGCCACACGCGCGCAATCTCGACAGTCTTCTGTTCGTGATCCACGCGATAGACGATGCGATATGGTCTGAATATGATCTCACGAATCGTCGGGCTGCGATGCTCCGGAACGCTGCGGCCCATCTCTGGATGCTACTGTAGCATATCCGTCTGCGCCATGAGTCGATATGCGAAGGATTCTGCGTTCTGCGGGCTGTCCCGTGAAATGAAGCGCACGATATCGCGCAAATCATCACGCGAAACCGGAGACCAAATCAACTTGTAAGCCATGTGGCGAGCTGGCGCTTGATCTCTTCGTGCGGAATGCCCTCGCCACGGTCAAGTTGGTCAAGCCCCTTCTGGATGGCCGCTAAAAACTCTACTCGCTCGGCTATGTCATCAAGAGAGGCTTCATCTGGCAATTCGCTGATGGCATCGAGCACGAGTTCCTTTTGTGTCATGATGAAATGTGGATTTTTCGGCGCGTGAAAGCAAGAGTCTCTACATCAAAATTTAAACATAAAATATCTGATTTGCGTGATCTGCGTCATCCGCGGTTTATCCGATCCCATTCATTCGTGTTTGTTGTAGCCGCCTCGTCCGCCGTCGGACGGACTCGTCCTGTGGCGAGCTGTGTCGAGGCGTCCCCCTACGCAACACGGCGACGCAGCGCCGTGGCTACAACTCTTGTTAATCAGCATCCGCGTCATCTGCGTCATCCGCGGTCAACCAGTTCCGAAGAAATAGTGTTAATTCGTGGGCATTCGTGGTTAGCGTCCGTGTTATCCGCTGCCTGCCCGCCGTGGCGGGTAATTCGCGCTTGATTCCTCGCGCGTTTCGGATTGGGGAGCACTCGCCTCGCGTGTTTGTTTTCGGTCTTTCGCCGAAACGATCTTCCTTTTCACCCGTGAATCACACCAATCGACACGAATCCAAAAAAATCGTTTAATTACCGTGATTCGTGGGTAAGCCTGCCTTCGTGTTTTTTGCGCTCAGCTTATATCGAAGGCAAACCTAAGCGCATGACGGATCTTGCGAAGCACCTCATCTGGCAGTTCGCCCAACTTGCGCTCAAGTCGTGTCTCTGGCACCGACCCAACGCCTTGCACGTTCGCAACGCTCTCGGTTCTTAAAAAGCGCAGTCTCGGCAGACCCCCTTCATATCTGCTCCCACGGTTTTGCGTAGTCAGGGGAACGTAAATCGTCAGTGCTCGCGGCGCCTCCGGATCATGGCGAGATACTATTACAATGGGTCGAGTTTTTGCAGCCAGTCCCAGATCGCCCAGCCAAACCTCACCTGGACGAGGGCTCATCCAAGTGGTCCAGTACTTCTTGTTCGATCGCCCGAGCGCGTATCAGGTCGAGCGCGTCATTGTCCGCCGCGTCGATTACCTCCGAGATGAGGGCGCGGACTTCCTCCGAAACTTGTGGTTTCCACTGGGTCAGCTTTGCGTCCAGTTTCGCGGCGAGCGCATCCATAGCCAAACGATGCTACGTCGATGCGCTTATGCCGTCAATGCCATGACCGTGCTGTAGGGCATCCGTGTCATCTGCGTCATCCGCGGTCAACGAGTTCTGAAGAATTATTGTTAATTCGTGTGCATTCGTGGTTAGTCATCTGCGTTGTCCTCGGTTTTAATTCCCCTACGCATTTACTCACCTAAAGGAGACTCCCTTAAGTGAGAGCGCCCTAGCTTGTTCACGTGTATTCACATCGTTCCCTAGGGAGATTTTTCCTAAAAAATCAGGGACTCTTCCCTACCCAAAACACGCATTTTTTTCTTTACAACGGGTTGCGACCAACGAGAATGCGCGCAGTTCGCCCCCGGTTCATGGGCTAAATGGGAGCTGACGGGTGAAAAAAGAAAAAGCCTAAACAAAGATGCTACCCGTTGGCAATCCGCCGCTCGATCTGACAAGAACGGCACGGTTTTTTCCCAAGATCTGAGGAGTGCGCCCGGTTAGCCGCATCTTTGATAGGCGACGGTATGAAATCCCGCCGGCAGCCGCAGTCGTGCCTGCACAAACAATCAATCCCCAAGAAATTGAGGTAAAAAATGCAAACATCACCTAAGACCCTAACCAATATTCAAAGGTGGCGACTCGCTGCGATTACATTCGGCGGCGCGCTGGCCATGATCCTTGCGACCACTGCCTTCGCGGCCAAGCCAAACATTACCAGCTCCACGACGGCCACCGGGACGGTGGGAGTCTCTTACACCACTTCGTCCCCCTTGTACCAGATTACAGCCAACAACAGCCCCACCAGCTACAGCACAACGGTCTCGATCCCGGGGATAAGTTTCGATGGAACAACAGGAAAATTCACCGGCAACCCGACAACAACAGGAACATATAGCGGGACGATCACCGCAACAAATTCCAGCGGGGATGGGAAGCAGAACTTAACGGTCACCATCAATCCGCCGGCGCCCGTGATTACGAGTTCTCCAACGGCGACTGGAACTGTAGGGGCGTCATTCTCCTACCAAATCACCGCGACCAACAGCCCAACTAGCTATGCCACAACCGTGTCGATCCCAGGCGTGTCCTTCAATGCCACAGGTCCAAACGCAGGAAAATTCTCTGGCACAGCAACTACAGCTGGAACGTACAGTGGCACGATTAGCGCAACAAATGTTACCGGGACGGGGAGCCAATCCTTTACGGTGATGATAAATTTCCCCGACACAGCGCCGACCGCGCTCGCGACAATTTCGGCAACGGCTGTTTACCCAGGAGACATTGTGACGCTCGACGCAAGCCAAAGTCATTCGAATCCGGATCCAAACAATCCTTTGACTTACCAGTGGAACCAGCTCGCTCCCGACCCGAATGTGACTCTAATTTCCCTCGCGCCGAACAACAAGGCTGTAGTCGCAACGTTTAGGGCTCCCCCCGCTGGCGCACCGAGCCTGACGGTTAGTTTCAGGGTTAAAGTCACGGATGACCTGGCGCCCACTAACCAGAAAAATTCATTCAGCGACCCTGTCAGCACGATTGTCTATCCCTTACCTACTGCCAATGCCGGGTCGGATCAGGACGTCGACCAAGGCACTTTAGTTACGCTAGATGGAAGCCAATCAGCAGGCGTAAACCTCACCTATGCTTGGACGGCGCCCACCGGAATCACACTTTCAGACCCTACTGCCGCGAAGCCCACATTCACGGCGCCACTGTTCACGCCGCCAGACGGAGCGTCATACAATTTTACCCTTGTCGTTACAGAGCATCGGCCCGGTCTGCCGGCGAAGGATAGTACGGATCAAGTAGTGATCAGGGTGAAACAGCCACCTATGGCGTACGCGAGCGCTATAGATCCGACCGGCAACCCCAGCAACGTTGCTCCCAAAGGAAATTCGGATGAATCGGGCTGCACCACACCTACCACCGTTACGATCTACGGCTTCGGCATCGATCCGGACAACGATGTACTCACTCCGCAATGGACTCAGGTGCATGACACCGGGGGTGCGCCGCACCAGCCTGACGATACCGTTGTTGACTTCGACAAAACCTCCTGGACGCCGAGCTTCACCGCGCCCGATGTCCCCAACGGACAACAGCAAATCGACTTGGTGTTTCAGCTGACCGTCTATGACGGAACCATAAACAGCGCTCCCTCCTACGTGACGATTCATGTCCTTAATACTAATGATCCGCCAGTAGCCGGGGCGACCGTCAATGGCATGTCCGACGATCCAGTCAAGGTCGATGCCGGTACCGCTTCTGTCATACTCGACGGCAGTACAAGCACTGATCCAAACAACGATACTTTGACCTATAAGTGGGAGCAGATTAGCGGGCCCGCGGTAGCGCTGACTCCTCCATCAGGGTTCTCGTCAAATCCGGTCGCGACGTTTGACGCCCCCGCAGTCAGTGTCCAACAAGGAAGCATTGACCTCGCATTCCTGCTGACGGTCAGCGATGGCGACTGCTCGAACCAGGAACAAGTTAATGTTAAAGTGGTCGAGACTAATCACAAGCCGTTCGCCGATGCAGGCCAGCCGCAGACGGTGCCGGAAGGTGGAACTGCGATGCTCGACGGATCGGGCAGCTATGATCCCGATCACGACTCGCTGACTTTCCAATGGGAGCAGGTACACGATACCTCGGGAACGCCGCTTCAGCCGGGCGACCCGGTTGGTGCGTTTTCCAGCAAGACTACCGCCACTCCAGACTTTGTCGTTCCAACATTCAACGGATTGGGAGGCAGCGTGACGTTGCAGCTTATAGTGACGGACAGCCACGGTGCTTCGAGCGATCCTTCCTACGTCGTCGTGAGCGTGTATCCCAATCGTCCACCGATTCCACACGCGGTCGCCAGCCCCCAGACTGTCGACGAACGCACCGGTGTCGTTAGTCTAACTGGGACTGCCACTGACGCGGACAATAACCCGCTGACGTTTACGTGGAGCTACGTGAGCGGGCCCGCGATTAAGCTCAATGTGGATCCGAGCGATTCATCCAAGGCGACATTCATTGCGCCGGAAGTTCCATGCGGCGGTGCTCCTGTCGTTATGAAGCTGACGGTTAACGACGGCTATGTCGACGCCTTCGATTATGTAACAATTAACATCAACAACGTTAATCGTCTGCCGACGGCTGCTGCGGGAGATCCCCAGAATGTTCATGAGCTTGAGACGGTGGTTCTCAACGGTTCGAATAGTAGCGACCTCGACACTGAAGACACTCTTCAGTTCCAATGGACGCGAACTAGTGGACCTACAGTTGTTTTATCTGACGCCACCGCCGCTGCCCCGACGTTTACCGCGCCCGAAATATCCCCCGGAGGCGATCCCAACGCTTTCGTTGACCTGAGCTTCCACCTAGTCGTTAGGGATGGCTGCGGGGGGTCAGCGGAAACCGATACTACGGTGCACGTCGCGAACATTCCGCACGCGCCGACGGCCAAAGCAACCGGACCTGGGACGGCGAACGAAGGCGGTGACTCCGTCACGCTGGACGGCAGCGGTAGCAGTGATCCGGATGGCGATTCGCTTAGCTACGCCTGGATTCAAACGGACGGCCCGGCAGTGCAGCTTAACGGCGCTACTTCCGCGACGCCGTCATTCACCACGCCGTGGGTCTCGTCGGATACATCGTTGACGTTCAAGCTGACAGTCGACGACCACTTTGGTGGCACTTCCAGCGCTTCCGTGACGGTAATGGTGCTGAATATCAATACCCCGCCGACGCTCGTTAACCCCCGCGCCGATGTGCCCGTGCTCTGGCCGCCTGATCACCGGCTGGTTCCGGTGCACATTCTCGGTGTGGTTGATCCGGACCAACCGCCGTACAACGCGACGATCACGATCAATAGCATCACGCAAGACGAGCCGACCAACGGCCTTGGCGATGGCGATACGCCGATTGATGCGATTATCAATGGCGACACCGTGCTTCTCCGCGCCGAGCGTTCAGGCAAGGGTGACGGCCGCGTCTATCACGTCTGCTTCACTGCAGCCGATCCAGAGGGCTCAGTCCAGGGTTGTGTGGACGTGATTGTGCCGCACGACAAGAGGACCGACCCCGCGAAGGACAGCGGCCAAAAGTACAACTCGACGAAGTAGAAAACAGATTCCGTTTAGCAATGGGCGCCGGGAGGTGAAAATCCTCTCGGCGCTTTTCTTTTTCGGGGATTAACCACGAATGAACACGAATAAACACGAATTTTGACCGCGGATTACCTGCCACGGCGGGCAGGCAGCGGATGACACACGGATGTCGGATTGGGAAGCGCATGCGGCCCGCGTGTGGGTTTCGGCGCCCTCGCCGAAACATTCTTCTCTAATTTCCTTGCAGCGAAAGTTCGTGCTGCCGAGACAACAGCACCAGCACCCGAGACGGGCGCGCTCCCCGGAACGGAACTCGCCTTCTACCTCTTTATCAGTGTTAATCCGTGTTTATCCGTGGCCAAAAGATTCTGGTTCAATATTTGCCCGAATCTGTGGCCGAGATCGACGACCAAAGTGTCCTCGGTGAGTCGAATTGCGGTAGCCTTCATAGGGTTGGCCGCCTTAGTGCTGGAGGCGCCTAAGTATCTGCTGCTCATCCTGTCGCAGGTCGAGAATCGCGGCAACCAGAATTCGCGTCGGCTAGGGCTCGTAGAAGATGCCGTATGGGAATCTCTGCATCACCTGTCGTCGAATGTTTTCAAAGTAAATTGGTGCGATCTCCGGAAAACAGCAATGCGGGCGAGCTAGGCGTCAACGACTGTGATGAACTCCGCACCGAACCCCTGTCGATAATCTTCAAATCGGTTAAAAATTTCCTGCAAATCGGCGTCTGCTCCTGAGAGGAACTCGACACGCAAACTCATCGCGATGCGAGAATGCGCGCCTTAACTTGCTCCCAGGCAACGAGGTCATCAGGATGCTGCCGATAATGCTTCAGCCGTTTCCGAAGCAGCTTGATATGATCCTCCCGTGGCGGAAAAGCATCGGGATAAGCAGCAAGCTCGTCCCAAAGCTCTCCTACGAGAATAAGCTTCTCCTCTGCCGACAGAGTTTTGAGTTCGGGAATCTTTTCAGCGATCATCTTTGCAATTCTGCTTTAGAATCGCGGTTCGCTCAAGATGAAACAGTGGGTTCATGTCGCGCCAAGCATACTGTCACCCTCTCCACGAACAAGATCGGTAAGGGTATTAGGAAATAACTGAACTGTTTATCTAACTTAAAAGAGTTAAGTTAGAAATCAGCGCCGACAGGTGAAAATCCTCTCGGCGCTTTGATTCGCGATTTCCCGAACGCTCAGCCTCTCGGGCTTCCCGTCTAACCCGACGGCGTCCCCGCACGTCGTGTTCTCTTTGTGGGGTTCAACCGCGGATTAGGCGGATGCCACGAATTTGTGGGATTGGGGAGTATGCGCGAGTCTTGTAGCCGCCTCGCTGTGTCGAGGCGTTCCATGTCGCGTTCCAAACACGGCCACACGAATAGACACGAATGATGTTGTAGCTGGGATCGATGATCTAGGTCTGATTTTTCCCACAGACTAATCTGCGCAAATCTGCGTAATCTGTGGATAGCTCTGGTCTCTCTTCGTGGTCTCTGTGTTCTCTGTGGTGAAAATCAACCAATGCCCTCCTAATCCGCGTCATCCGCGGTTCCATATCTGGGACGGATCGCGGGTGCTTGTCACCGGACTCGAAAGGAATTATCATTCGTATCAATGACTAAGAGCTATCATTCCGATCCGGCAATTTTGGGTGGGGAGCCGGTGTTTATCGGAACGCGAGTGCCGATCAAAAGCCTTTTTGCTCACTTGGAAGCGGGCGAATCGATCGATGACTTTCTGAAAGGGTTTCCCAGCGTAAAACGCGAGCAGGTCATTTCCTTGCTGAAAGAGTCTCACGAGAAAATTCTCCAGCCGGCGTGAGTTGAGAATCTTACTCGACGAGAACTTGGATTGGCGACTCGAGCGCGATTTGCCGGGACATGAGGTTGGGTCTGTGGCGTTGATTGGCTGGGCTGGAATCGAGAACGTTCTGCTCGAACGCGCGCAGGAAAAGTTCGACGTCTTGATAACAATGGACAGAAACATGGTCCGCGAACTCGACATTCAGAAATTAAAGCTTGTTGTTATCGTTTTGAGGGCACCAAGCAATCGTTTGGCCGACACTCGTCCGTTGATGGCGAAGGTCCTTACACATTTATCGACGTTGAAATCAGGCAGCGTAACGGTGGTCTCGGGGTAACAATTTTCTGGGGAGCACACGGCTTGCCCTGAGCGGTAGTCGAACGGGCGCCTCGTCCGCCACAGGTCCGCACACAGGACGGATCCGTGCGCAGGCGAAACGGATTCGCCGTGGCGAACGTGTCCGCCGGTCGGATGGACTCGTCGGGTGGCGTGCTGGTTTCGGCGCCCTCGCCGAAACATTCTTTCTCTAACCACCCGCCTTCGCTTCGCTATGGCGTGGCAGGCGAATGGACACGAATAAACACGAATTTGTTGTAGAGGCGCCTGTCTCAGCCGCGAACGTTTTTAGATTCGCGCGTGAGGACACGCGCCGCTACACCTGAACCGCCCGACGCGATCGGGTCAATGCCGCTACCTAAGGCTTCTCCAAATCGCGCAGCATTTGTTCGATCTGATTAAGCAGCGTCGGGAGACTCTCCTGCACAGTATCCCAAAGGACATCGCTCTGAACAATATCGTAGCCATGGATCAGAACGTTGCGCATCCCGATGATTTTCCGCCACTCCACATCGGGATATTTCGCCCTGAATTCCGCCGGAAAACGGTTCGCAGCTTCGCCGATAACCTCCAACGCCCGCTCGATCGCGAGCCGAACAACATCATCCTTGCTCAAATCTTCCAGCGTGTGCGCGCCAATGACACCCTGTGCACGCCGCGCATAATCTTGCATTTGAAGCAGACTGACCCGCGGATCATGTCTGCTCATAAATAGTCATCGCCTCCTGCCGAACTTCATCCTCGATGTATCGGTTAAGTCGCGAACAGAGATCCACTTTGTGGCCGATGATTTGACCTAGTTCCTCGCTCCACCCGAAATACGCCAATCCCGGACGCTCCCCCGGTTGCAATTCCACCAGCACATCGACGTCGCTACGGCGTGGATCAAAATCGCCGTGCAACACCGATCCAAACAGCGACAATTTGCGGATTCCGCGCTCTAGGCAAAACGCCCTAATCTTTTTAAGGTTCAGCTCGATCGGGAGTTCCGTGACTGTCATTTGCTCACTTCTTTTTCAAGATCGCTCTGCTTAAGGTTGGCCGTAGATGGTCGCGAACAAATAGCTTCGCTGATCTCCTGAACAGTATTCATTGGAGGGGTAGGCGCTAATTTATCCGTGTCAATCTGTGGTAATCTGTGGCTGAATGAAAGGGGAAGTGCGCGAAGAGGCGCGTTTCGGATTGGGGAGCATACTGCCTGCCCTGAGCGATAGTCGAATGGGCGTCTCGTCCGCCACAGGTCCGCACACAGGACGGATTCGTCCGCAGGCGAAACGGATTCGCCGTGGCGAACGTGTCCGCTGGTCGGACGGACTCGTCGGGTGGCGAGTTGGTTTCGGCGCCCTCGCCGAAACATTCTTTCCCTTTAACCACGAATGAACACGAGTAAACACGAATGGAATTGGATAAACCGCGGATCACGCGGATAGACACGAATGTGTTGCAGAGGCGTTCGCCGCAGCGAACGCCTAGTCATTGGGTTCGTGCTCGCCGCGGCCGTGCGCTCGACATCTCAAGGTGTCCGCACCCGAAGTCTTCCGGCTTCTACAGTGATGATTGCTCCATTCATTAGATCCTCGGGATGCGCCTCAAGAACATGAACACACGATGCAGCTTGTTGATGGGAAGCGAGGTTTACCAGACGAATAATGCCATGGTGCAAACGGCCTTTGCCGATCACCAATTCGCCAAAATCCTTGTCCAAGGTTACCAACACGCGACCTTCTGATTGCGCGGCGGAGAGAATCTCCTCGTCACCCGGATCGCGTGGCCAATCGATCGCTGCGGTGACGTCGTGTCCTGCTGCCACAAGAGCCGAGCGCACAACGCCCGCCACACACGAGTCCAGCAGGACCTTCACTTCTCGCTGTCGACAAACATTGGTTCGAGACGTTCGTGGGCGACAAGCCGCCGAGCGTAAAGCAGACAGGCTTGAATATCATCGGCCTCCAGCCAGGGGTAGTTCTCGAGAATCGTCCCGGCCGAATCGCCCGCCGCGAGCATTCCCAACACATGCTCTACTGCCAGCCGCCGTCCGCGAATGATCGGTTTGCCCCCAAAGATCTTTGGGTCCACGGAAATCCTCTCTAGCAATTTCGCCTCGTTCATCCCAAAATCATAAGCCGGTGCTCCAAAATGTTCAACGCGGACGCAATCTTTGCATGAAACTGCGTTGTAGCCACGACGGACTCCTCGCGAAAGCTTTCGGCGCGATGCGCCGTTTCCTCGGAGGCGCCACCTGCCTTTGCGGGCTTCTCGATCCGAAAGGTCGTCACGGCGCGCTTCCCGATAACGATTTTCCAGTTCGATGGCGCGGTGGTATGCCTGTGAAAGCTGCTATGAAGAAACTTAAGTTCGTCGTCGAGAGACATCGGGACGGCTACGTGGCGTATCCGCTTGGCTTGAAAGGAGCCGTAGTCGGTGAGGGAGAGAGCTACGAATCAGCGCTCGCTGATGCGAAGTCGGGCCGCTGCTTTTCATATTGAAAGTTTTGGAAAGGAAGCCTTCGGCGGGCAAGATGACGTCGTCGAGGCCTTCGTAATCGAGGCTTCGCTAACGCCGGGATGAAATTCCCGGCCGATGCGCCGAAGGCGAAAGTTCTTCGGCCACTGCGCGCACGCCGAAAATGACCTTCTCCTTTAACCACGAATGACACGAATAAACACGAATGATGTAGGGCGTCTGTGTCAGACGCCAACGTTATTAATCGGCGTTTCACAGAATGGAGCCGGCGGGCGCCGAGCGACATAGACGGGCAGGCCGGAGGCCGAGCGAGCGGGAGCTAGCGAGTCAAACGCCCTACAAAATCCGCGTCATCTGCGTAATCTGCGGTCGGATCCTCTGCGAATTCCTTACTTCCTTCATGCTCTCTGCGTTCTCTGTGGTGAGAGTTACCGGGCGATTGGGACCAATCGCCTTTGCCTGGCCTTGCACTCCCCGTGTTGCTATGCATAATGCGTAACGCATCATGCGTAACACCAGGAACCCTTTCGAATACGGCGGCGTTGTCAGCGGAGATAAATTTTGCAATCGCCACAAGGAAAAAGCCGATTTGCGGAAGGCGATTCGGAATCGCGAGAAACTGTTCGTTTTCTCAGAACGACGCTTTGGAAAAACTTCGCTGATCAAGAGTGTTCTGGCCCGGTTACCAAAGAAGCAAACTGTCGCCGCATATGTCGATCTTTGGCCAACAGAAAGCGAGGCGGCATTTGTTACGGCGCTCGCCAAGGCCATCGCCGAATCGATGACCACTTCAGCGCAAAAGCTTCTACAAATCGCAAAGCAATTTTTCGGTAGTCTCGCGCCGGCCGTGACGGTCAATGAAGAAGGCCGACCTGAAATCGGCTTTGGAGTCACTCGGCGCGCCCATCTTAGCGCAGCGCTGGACGAGGTGCTGGACACGCCTGCAAAAATCGCCGCGACAGCCGACCGGGATGTCGTGATTGTTTTCGACGAGTTTCAGCAGATTCTCGAATATGGCGATGATCGGGTGGAGAAGAAACTTCGCAGCGTCATCCAGAACCACAAAAATGTCGGATACATCTTTCTCGGCAGCCGGAAGCATCTGATTCAAAAAATGTTTATGGATCGCGCTCGGCCGCTCTACCGCGCTGGCGGACATTATCCGCTCGGCCCGATCACCGAGGCAGACTGGGCTCCCTTTATTCGGGAGAAATTTATCGCTGCCAACAAGAGAATTGGCGACCAATGCATTCATTCAATCTGCGAGCAAACGCAGGGACATCCGTTTTACACGCAACATCTCTGCCATGTCATTTGGGAGCTTTGTGAGCCATCAAAGGCCGTCAACGACCAATTGATAAAGACTGCAATCCGCGTGCTGCTGGAACGGGAAAGTTACGCTTATTCGACTTTGTGGGAATCGCTCGCTACTAATCAGCGTAAATTTCTGAAGGGTTTGGCCAGCGAGCCGGCCAAGGTGAAACCGTTTGCGGCGGAATTTTTGCGACGGCACGGTCTGGACTCTCCGTCGAACGCGCAACGCGCCGTGGATGCGCTGTTGGAAAGAGACGTAATCGATAGAGAGAATGGTTCATTTCTTATCAGCGATCGCTTCTTCAGATTATGGATACAAACGGTGCAATTGCGCTGATCGCGACGACGAACTTTCAGCATCAACCACGAATAACACGAATAAACACGAATTTTTGTTTTAGAGAGGCGGGCGCCGCAGCGACCGCAAATGTTTTTGGATCTGCGCGTGAGCAGCCTTCGCAATTGCTACGGCTTGCCAAGGGACACGCGCACTTGCAGTCGTCCGGCTTTGGTAGGGGCGGTTTACCCAAACCGCCCGGGCGATTGGGGTCAATTGCCCTACCTATTTTCTCTTTTTTGCGTAGCCACGGCGCTGTGCGCGTCTGGGATTGGGGAGCATAGGCGTCCTCGTCCGCCACAGGTCCGCACACAGGAGGGATTCGTCCGAAGGCGAAACGGATTCGCCGTGGCGAACGTGTTAGTCGTTGCGTCTCGCGACGACGAAGTTCTCTCAATTAACCACGGAGAGCACGAAGAACACGGAGGATCGGACAGAATGAACAGAATGTGACAAAATTCATTCTGAAAATTCTGTTAATTCTGTCCAAGATTCCTTCTTCTTTTTTTCGTGGTCTCTGTGTTCGTCGTGGTGAAAATCGAGCGGACTTGTCGGTTTTTTTGCTTAGAAGTTCGTGCTGTCGGGACAACAGCACCAGCACCTGAGACGCGTGCGCTCCCGGATCCAATTGGTTCGTGTTAATTAGTGTTGATTGGCGGTTACTCCAATTAGTTGAATCAATCTGTGGGAACGGTCCGTCTTTTTAAATCGCTCAATCACGATCAGCGCAACACGTTCGTTGCCTGTTTTCTCGGATGGACGCTGGATGCGTTCGATTTTTTTCTGCTGACGTTTGTGATCGTGCCGATGGCACACGATTTCAGCACCAGCGTCGCCGATCTTGGCTACGCGATCACGATCACCCTGGCAATGCGTCCCGTGGGCGCGTTCATCTTCGGCTTGCTCGGCGACCGGTTCGGGCGGCGGCTCCCGCTCATGATCGACATCGTTTTTTATTCGCTCATGGAATTGCTCACCGCGTTTTCCCCAAACTACACCGTACTGCTCGTCTTTCGCGCGCTTTACGGGATTGGCATGGGCGGCGAATGGGGACTGGGCGCATCACTGACGATGGAATCGCTGCCGGCGGACTCGCGCGGATTGTTCTCCGGAATTTTGCAGCAGGGATACATGTTCGGATATTTGTTTGCCGCGGCGGTTTACGGGATCGTGTTCCCCATATTTGGCTGGCGCGCGTTGTTTGTGGTCGGCGCGCTCCCAGCGCTGTTGGTGATTTACATTCGCGCCAAGGTTCCCGAATCGCCGGTGTGGCTGCGGCAAAAACCGACGATGAACTTCTGGGCAAGCCTGGGCGAGATCCTCAAGCGGGACTGGCTGTTGTTCATCTACGTCATTCTGCTAATGACGGCTTTCAACGCCATGTCGCACGGCACCCAGGACATGTATCAGACTTTTCTGGGCGAACAACGCGGCCTCAGCGTGAAGGCAAAATCGATTATTGGAATTATCTACGCCGTTGGCGCGATCTGCGGCGGGATTCTGGTCGGCCATCTTTCGCAGAAGTTTGGCCGTCGTCGATTGATCATTCTCAGCGCGGTGTGCGGCATCATTTTGATTCCCGCATGGGTTTTTTCGCCCGCGTTGTCGATGCTCGTTGCAGGCGGATTTTTGATGCAGTTCATGGTACAAGGCGCGTGGGGAATTGTGCCGGTGCATTTAAATGAGCTATCACCAGGCGAGGTGCGCGGGACGTTCCCCGGGTTTGCCTATCAACTTGGCAATCTGTTCGCGGCGAATACGGCAGTGGTGGAGGCGCGGCTAGCCGATCATTTCCGTAACGCAAGCGGGCACCCCGATTATGCGAAAGCGCTGGCTCTTTTTTCCTTTGTTATTTTCCTTGCGGTGATCGTGCTGGCCGCAATTGGACGCGAAGAGCGCGGGAAAGAATTTTAAGATTTTCTAACCACGAATGAACACTAATGGACACGAATTCATCGGATTGGGGAGCACGCGCGCCCTCGTCCGCCACAGGTCCGCACACACGACGGATTCGTCAGCAGGCAAAACGGATTCACCGCGACCACCAGCTCGCCACGGGACGAGTCCGTCCGACTGGCGGACACCCGAGGCGGGTGCGCTCCCCAGACCTACCGTTGCGAACTGGTTGGCGTCACGCCCGTGCCATTACTGGTAGGCTGCGGCTGCGATTGCGCCGCGACTTGAGCAGAACCGCGATAAACTCCCGGCCCGTACCGCTGGTCGACAATTGCGTTCGCAATTCGGTCTGCCAGCAGCTCGCGATACTCCCAGTCGCGCGCTTGGTTGCCCTCGGCTCGATTGCTCAAGAATCCGCACTCCACCAGAACGGCCGGGCACGTTGCCAGCCGCAGGACGCGAAAATTAGCCGTGTGCACCCCACGATTGGCCGAGTGCGGGATGGTCATCAGCTTGCCTTGGATCTGATTCGCCAGATCGAAAGAAGCGCTCGAGTGATAGTAAGTCTCGAATCCGTGGATCCCGCGCCGGCGCGAATCATTAAAATGGATGCTGACAAAGATCGCTTTTTTTTGCGCATTCTCTATACTGACTCGATCATTCAAGGGGATAAACACGTCCGACGATCGCGTCATGACTGTTTTTACTTGCGATTCGCGCAGCTTGCGCTCCAGCCGCTGGGCCACATCGAGCGTGGCCATCTTCTCCGGCGGGCCGTAGCGGCGATACGCACCGTTATCTTTGCCTCCGTGGCCGGCGTCCACTACAACCGTGTCAAACGTTTTGGTAGTGTTTTTGATCGCGGTCTTGGGGGCGGTTGCGCACGCGCCTAGTAAAATCAGCGAACCGATAGCCAGAACGGCGCTGATTGGACGCAGCATTCGAAACAGATAGCTGCAAGCGGGCTCGCTGGCAAAAATTTTTGCAGGGTTTGGATTGGGGAGCACACGCGCCTCGTCCGCCACAGGATTGCGGCGATTAAGGTTAATCGCCCCTACCTATTTGGCCACTTCGCGCATTTCCCATCGGGCAGGGTGTAGAGTTCCCCATTTTTCCGTCGTCGCATAGAAAAAGCACTTGTTTTTTGCGCGTCCGCACTTAAAGCCTTTAACTCTTTTTATGATCTTCCGATTCGCGATTTTGTCTTTGCTTCTGGCATTGGACTTTTCGATGTGTAAAAGGCAGCCGAGTGCCGCCCCTGGGTCTCAGCCATCCTCCTCGTCGCCGGCGCCCAGTGCAGCCGGCCCGGCGGCGTCAGCACCTTCAAAAATCACCAAGCCCGTTGTCGATCAAACCGCCCAGACCCTTATCTTTTGTTATCATCGCTTGGTGGACAAAGTTCGCTATCCGGGCACCGAGATCACACCGGCTGCGTTTGAAGCCCAAATGAAGGAACTCAAGGACCGCGGCATCACGGTCATTCCAATGCAGGATTTGCTCGCATGGAAGCGGAGTGAAAAGAACATACCGCCGCGATGCGCGGTGATCACCTTCGATGACGGCTGGAAATCGCAATACGAAGTCGCGTGGCCGATCATGAAAAAATTCGGTTACCCGTTCACGATGTTCCTCTACTGCGAAGGCGTTGCCGGTGGCAGTCTGGGTGGTGGACAGGCGATTACGTGGGAACAGCTTGCCGATATGCGCGACAACGGGATCGATATTGAAGCGCACTCGGCGACGCACCAGGATTTGCGCGAAGGGCATACCGTCATGGTGATTGAGCCCGGCGGCAAGCGAACCAAAAAAAAGCTGACGGGCGCCGAATACGAGCAATGGCTCCAAAACGAAGTCGTCGGCTGCAAACAACTGCTCGAGCAGCGACTCGGGATCAAGGTGAACTGCTTTGCGGTGCCGTTTGGAAATTACAACGACCATGTCAAAGAAGTTGCGCGAAATGCCGGTTACGAAGCGATGTTTACCGTTTACGGTCAGCCCATCACTTTTACCTCTCCGCTCAATTCCCTTGGCCGTTACGCGATTGAAGCGAACAAGCCGAAAGTCTTTGCCGATGCGGTCAAAATGATTGGCGCTCCAACGAGTGGCGGCGCACCAGTGGCTGAAGTTGGCGCGAAGGATCTCTCCACCCAGCCGGCGGACGGTGAAACCGCGCGCACGGCTCTTCCGCTCATCAAAGCTAATCTCAGCGGAGTCGGCGCGATCGATCCCCAAAGCGTGCAGCTCCGTATAAGCGGACTTGGCGTCGTGCCCGCGAGCTATGATCCCAAGACCGGCACGGTTTCGTATCAAGTGACGCAAAAGCTCAGGGAAAAGAGTTGCACGGTGATTCTAAGCGCAAAATCGGAAGGCAAGAAAATCGAAGCACATTGGACGTTTGGAGTTGAGGAAGCTCCTGCGACGCCGGCAAAACCAACTCCTTCGCCTGCGCGCAAAAAGTAAACGCGCGATGGCGATTTGGATACCGCATGCATCTCGCGTGCTGGCGAGCGCGTCCTCGCGATCGCGAGCTGTTGGAAACGCCACATTTCAAGACGCAATGAGCCACAATGAAAGATTGTTTCGGCGCGACGCCGAAACCAACACGCGAGACGCATATGCTACCCAGAACGCGGCGCAACGCTTCTAAAGCATGTTCTCACAACTCAGCGATAAATTGCAGGAAATTTTCAAGGACCTGCGCGGACATGGCACGATCAATGAATTAAATATCGACGCGGCGCTCCGTGAGGTTCGCCTCGCGTTACTCGAAGCGGACGTCGATTTTCATGTCGCCAAAAAATTCGTTGCCCGCGTAAAAGAGAAAGCACTGGGCGAGGCCGTGCTCCGTAGCATTACGCCTGGGCAGCAGATCATAAAAATTTTTCACGATGAATTGACCGCGCTGCTCGGGGGGGATGCGGAGCCGCTTGGTCTGGAAAACAGCACGCGGATTTTGATTGTCGGCCTTAACGGTTCAGGCAAAACAACTTCGGCCGCCAAGCTGGCACTCTCTTTGAAGAAACAAGGTCATGCGCCGTCTCTGGTTGCATGCGATTTGCAACGGCCCGCGGCGATCGAACAACTCGCAACGCTCGGAAAACAAGTCGGCGTTGCCGTTTATACGCCGGAGTCGGGCGAAAAAAATGTGCAACGCGTCGTCGCAACCGCGCTTGGTAGGGCGCGACCGCCGGGCGCGCCGAGTGTGGACATCTTCGACACTGCGGGGCGACAGGAAATTGATGAGGCGCTTATGCGTGAACTCAGGGAACTCAAAGAATTTTTGCAGCCGCAGGAAACTTTGCTCGTCGTAGATGCCGCGACCGGCCAGCAAGCGGTGAGCGTGGCAACCCATTTCAACGAGGCTTTAGAAATCACCGGAATTATTTTGACCAAGCTCGATGGCGACGCGCGCGGCGGAGCAGCGTTGTCGATGCGCGAAGTCACGCGCCGGCCAATCAAATTCGCTGGCACCGGCGAAAAGCTCGACCAATTCGAGCTTTTCATTCCGGAGCGACTCGCTGGCCGGATTCTCGGAATGGGCGACGTTGTTGGTCTCGTCGAAAAAGCGGCCGAGGCGGTCGATGAAGAGGATGCCGCCCGAATGGAGCGCAGGCTGCGGACGGCTTCGTTCGATTTCAATGATTTCCTGGCGCAATTCAAAATGATGCGAAAGATGGGGCCGCTGGAGAATATTCTTGGCATGTTGCCCGGCATGAGTAACGTGCAGGGCCTCTCCATTGACGAGAAGCAGCTCAAACGCACGGAAGCAATTGTGCTTTCGATGACGAGCGAGGAGCGGACGCGTCCCGACATTCTGAATGCGCGACGGCGTCAACGCATCGCGCGCGGCAGCGGCTGCACCGTCACGGAAGTAAACGATTTGCTCCGGCGCTTCGATCAGATGCGTAAGATGATGAAGAGCGCAGGAAAAATGAAAAAAATGATGGCGCAAATGGCGCGAATGAGAACTTAATTAACATGGCAGTTTCAATCAGATTACGAAGAGAAGGCGCGAAAAATCGCCCGTATTACAAAGTGGTAGTGGCCGATAGCCGCAGCCCGCGCGACGGAAAGTTTATCGAGATCATTGGGACGTACGACCCGAAGAAGCCCGCTCACAACAGCACGATCAAGCTCGATCGCGCCGAATATTGGATCAGTAAAGGCGCCCAACCCTCCGACACGGTTCGCAGTTTGATCAAGAAAAACAAAAAACAGACCGCGACTGCCCAAGTAGCGCCTGAATCTGAGCGGACACAAACGCCTGCTGAAACATAGCTTAGCCGACGAGTCGAAAGGTTGTTAATCGCGGAGGCGCGATCACCGGCGGGTGAGGGCGCATGCGCTCCCTGGAAATCGTTGTAGCCGGGATCGATGATCCTGCCTCGAGATGAACGTCTTCCCCGGCAGGCGATGTCGGCTACAGCGGTAAATTCGTATTAATTCGTGTGAATTCGTGTTCACCGTCGCGCCGTAATTGTGCGAAGATGAATCCATGGTTAGTTTTGCAGCATGAGAGAATTTCTCGAGTTCGTCATTCGACAGCTTATTGAGTTTCCGGATGACATGGTGCTCACGGAAATTCCGAGCGGCAGAACTACGATCTTCAAGCTGCAACTTCGCCGAGGCGACGTGGGTCGCGTCATTGGCCGTAATGGCCAGACTATTCACGCAATTCGCGCATTACTTGCCAGTTCGGCCGCGCGCCATGGCCAGCGCGCCACACTCGAAATCGTGGAATAGATCTTATGTAGCGGCGCTATGTGAGCGCCGATTTCTTCCTCTTCGGCGGTCATAAACCGCCGCTGCAAGATTAAATGTTGGGCGTTGGACGTTCGATGTTGGACGTTCGATGTTTTTGGTCGTCAATGAAGATCGACATCGTCACGCTTTTTCCTGAAATCTGTCGCGCGCCGCTGAGCGAGAGCATCATGAAACGCACGCAGGAGAAGGGAATTATCGGTCTGCGCATTCATAATTTGCGCGATTGGACGACAGACAAACATCATCTCGTTGATGATGCGCCATTTGGCGGAGGGCAGGGGATGGTGATGAAGCCGGAGCCGATTTTTGCAGCGGTGGAGGATTTGCGCGTTGCAACGGAGAAAACGTCCAACGCTCGACATCCAACGCCCAACGTCCAATCGAAAATTATCCTCACGTCGCCTGCGGGGCGACGTTTTGATCAACAAATGGCCATTCAACTCGCGCGAGAATCGCATCTTATCATTATCTGTGGCCACTACGAAGGAGTCGATCACCGCGTGATTGAGCATCTGATCGATCTTGAGATTTCGATTGGCGATTATGTGCTGACGAACGGCGCGATCGCTGCAGTCGTTCTCGTTGATGCGATCGCGCGCTTGTTGCCTGGTGCTCTTGGCCACGAGCAATCCTCCGTGGACGATAGCTTCAGCACCGGGATCCTGGAAGCGCCGCAATACACGCGGCCTGCAGAATTTCGCGGCTGGAAAGTTCCGGAAGTTTTGCTCTCGGGAAATCACGCCGAGATTGCAAAGTGGCGAGAAGAGCAGGCAATCAAGCGTACCCGCGAAAACCGCCCGGATTTGTTAGGTAACGCTTAAATACCCAACGCGTGTCATCCTGAGGCGGAGCGAAGGATCTCACAATCACAGTGAGCCATACCTGATTGATTGTGTGATCAGCGAAGTTCGGAGAGATCCTTAACGTCGTTCAGGGTGAGCGCGTGATTAATCGTCAACACGCCCGAGGACAACGCAGGCGTTGATTCCACCGAAGCCGAACGAATTACTCATGACATAACTCAATTGAGCGGCTCGCCCGTGATTTGGAACAATATCTAAATCGCACGCCGGATCCGGATTTTGATAATTAATGGTCGGCGGCACCCATTGTCGATCTAACGCCAGCGCACAGATCGCCGCTTCAATTGTGCCTGTCGCCCCTAGGGGATGCGCGTGATAACTTTTCGTGCCGCTCACTGGAATATGGCGCGCATGGTCACCGAAGACTTCTTTGATTGCTGCTGTCTCTGTGCTGTCATTCAGCTGCGTCGAGCTAGCGTGGGCGTTGATGTAATCGATTTGTTCGGGCGCAAGTTGCGCATCGGTTAGCGCATCGCGCATTGCGCGGATACACGATTCACCGCTGGGTAACGGCGCTGTCATATGAAAGGCGTCGTTGTTTAAACTGTACCCGAGCACCTCGGCATAGACACGCGCGCCGCGCGCCCGCGCATATTCCAGATCCTCCACAATTAATGAAGCTGCGCCTTCGCCCATGACAAATCCGTCCCGCAAACGATCGAATGGACGGCAGGCAAAGGCAGGGTCGCCATTCCATCGACTCATCGTTTTGATGATGTCAAAAGCGCCGATGGTTAACGTGGCCAGCGGCGCCTCCGCGCCCCCGGCAACAATTACGTCCGCAAAACCATCGCGGATGTAGCGAAGCGCTTCGCCTACCGAAACCGTGCCGCTGGCGCAACTGTTGGAGTTTGTCGTGCCGACACCGCGAAACCCGAACTCGATCGCGATGTTGGAGTGCGCTGAGCCACCGAAAACCTGAATGGCCAGCATCGGGTTCACACCGCGCACGCCTTTTTTTAGGTAACGAATATGCTGATCTTCGGCTTTGCAGACGCCGCCGAGCGCCGTGCCAAAGCTGACACCGACGCGATGTTGTGGATGTTCGCGCGAATAGTTAATCCCGGCATCGTCAAGAGCGAGTTGCGCCGAGGCCACCGCGAATTGCGCGTAACGATCAAGCCGCTTGAGACGCTGCGGCGAGAAAAATTGCTCCGGGTCCCAGTCGGAAATTTCGGCGGCGCAACGCACCTGGAACGGCTTCGGATCAAAAGTGGAAATACCGGTGATCCCACTTTTCTCAGCAAGAATTCCGTTCCAAAAACCATCGACGCCGCAGCCAATGCATGTGATCGGACCGATGCCGGTGATGACCGCGCGTCTTCGGCTCATGCAGTTGCCCTGTTTGCCCTTGCTTCCACGTATGCCTTCATACAGCGCAATGTTTTATTGGCAATGTTATGAATGAAAAAATCGCCGATGACCAGATCGATAATCGGCGCGACCGCAGGAATGCGAAAGCGCAAATCATGTGAGATTTCTACTAGCACGCCATCCGGAGTATCCGAAAACGTCCAGACGACCTTCATTCCTTTTGTCCAGCTTCTCAGATGATGGAAATGAACTTCGAGTTTACCGCGATCAATGATTTGCTCCGAGGTCCAGGAAATCGGAATACCAGAGCGGCGCGCCGCCATCACCACGGTGTTTCGATCCGGGCTGCGCTGTAGAAAATGAATGTAGCGATAATGAGGCAAAATTTCTGGCCAAAGCTCCAAGTCCGCCGCCGTCTCAAAGATCGACATCTTTGGGGCGTGCATAATAATGGAGTTGACCTTGTGCATCGAATATAAAAATGGCCGTTAGAATCCTAACCCGTGGGGATGACCGGCGTTGCACGGCTTTTGCCGAGCATCGGGACAGTTCATCGAAAAGGTTTTAATCGAAAGGAGAAAAGATGCCCTTGGAGATGAAAGCTGTGTGTGAAAAATGTGGCCGATCGCTTGTCGCACAAGACGAAGTCTATATCTGCAGCTACGAGTGCACATTTTGCGCGAGCTGTGCCGAGCAAATGCACGCCGTCTGCCCGAACTGCGGCGGCGAACTCGTCCGCCGTCCGCGTCGGGCAGATAAAGAGTATTAGAACGGCCTTTTTGGCCGCCCGGAACTCAAAACCCTCCGTGTCGGGCCGCATCGGCTGCCTGAGCCAGCTGGGTCATGTAGGCAAAGAACGCCGGCGACTGTCCTCTAAACAGGCCCATTGCCGTTAGGAACCTAAGCGCGCCCATAGCAGCGCCACTCGTGTTGGTCGGTCGAATGATCGAAACAATTGGGAGGCTTCGACTGAGGAATGGACAGGGCTCTGGCATGATCAGGTTCTTTTTGAACAGCTGGTTGCTGACGTCCAAGTTAGGAAACGTCACTGACACTCCGGTTACCGGATCAACAGCAGTCAACGGTGGTGCATTGCCGGCCTTGTCCGACCACGTTTGAAAGTGCATTGTTTCGGTAGGGCCGATGCTGATCAGGATTCGCACAGTTTCCTCCATGGTTGCCCTCTGTGCCAGCGACGGGTAGAGGCTGTTTCCACCCTGTTCAATGGTTGGAAAGTGGAAACCCGCAGTATTGGCCATCGCCTGAACGAAGTTCGCGTTGCTCAAATCGGCATTCGTCCTGGGAATTGCCGTGTGTTGCCCGACGTGCAAACTTGGGACCGCCTGCGGGAAGACGTGGGTCGGATCAAGATCAGGATTGTGGCTATCGTCGCGATAGCGCGTCCACCAACTGGTATCCAGCGTTAGCTGGGTCAGGTTTGTAAGCCGTTTTCCAATCAAGTTAGGGTTAACTCCCGTTGCGATGCTGCCGCGCAAAGTACGGAACGGGTTAAGGTTTGCAGGCGCCGCTCCCTTGGACACCAGGTACGCGTTTAGGAACTTGTGGTGAGTGATCTCATCGTCGGTGTTGTCGTGGATGTATTGGTCCATGTCTTCGTCCAGCACAGATAGCGCATCATGATAGGCTGGAATGCCGCTGCCGCCTGGAACTTCGCTGTCTTGAATGCCGCCGAGTTCGTTGTATTGGATCCAAAAATCGGCTTCGAGAATTTCTAACGCCGCTGGGAATCGGAGCAGTGCCGCGTCTCCCGGTGTTAGAGCGCCACTCGCTCTTGCTGTTCGAGTGTTAATGAGAAATCCCGCGCCGACGGTTCCTGCCCCGACGGCGAGTGACTTTCCTAAAAAGGAACGACGACTGATGGAGCGTTTGTATGGTCTGCTTTTCTCTTCGAGTTTTTGTGTTTGTGGATGGTCTTGGGTATTGCCAATATCGTTTGCTGTGGATGCGCTGTTTGTTTTCATGCGGGTAGAGTCGGAACGATCTACGCCGCGCGCCACACCGGAAGAGTAACGCCGTTGTTACTTCTGACACTTATCGTAAGGCGTGGCCGCCGCTGATAAGTTCGGCAAATCGACATCTCTACAATAATGTGCTTTCTGTGCGCTACGGCGTGTAGAGCAAGTGACGCAGTTGTTACCTTATGGTGATTCGTGAATTGTGTAACCCACGTAGCGCACCGTGTGAATCAGCGGCGGATCGCCAATTTTCTTTCGCAAGCGCCCGATGAAAACTTCTACGAGCTTAGTGTCATACTCATGTTCGTGTTCCCAGACGCGTTCGCAGAGTTCAGTGCGCGTGAACACGCGGCCCGGCTCGCGCATGAGCACTTTCAACAGCATCAGCTCGCGCGCGGACAATTCGATTCGGCGCGCGCCCCGATAGACTTGGTGGTTGACAAGATCTAGTGCAAGATCGCCAACGCGAAGGTTAAGCACGGGTTCTTCTGGATAACGTCGCCCCAGCGCGTTTACGCGAGCCACGAGTTCGCGCATTGCAAATGGTTTTGGCAAATAATCGTCGGCGCCAAGTTGCAATCCAGTGATGCGGTCTTTCACTTCGCCACGAGCTGTTAGCATCAGCACACGGCTGGCCATGTGTTGCGAACGCAAATGCCGCAGGACGTCAAACCCGTCTATCCCAGGCAGAATAATATCCAGCACGATCAAGTCGAACAGCGTCTCCTTGGCTTTATCCAAGGCTCGTTCGCCATTATGAACGACGATCGGATCGTGCCCGGCCTCGGTGAGCGCCGATGCAATTTGCCGGGCTAATCGAACATCATCTTCAACTACCAGAACCTCCATGACTTTTCAAAAGGGAGACGGACCTTAAAACCGTATCGTGAATTGGGCTGCGACCAAGTGATTGTCGTCTTCGTGGCCTGTGGTTTCGTGCTGAAAGCTATATTGAATTTTTAATTGCGTATGCGGCGTGAAACGATAGCCGAGCGCCGCGTCGATCCTACCCAAATCCTGGGCCCAGTGAACATCGCTACCAGCGCCGTCGGGTACGTCGCCGAAGAGTTGCTGGTTCCAACGGAGCGCGCCAAAGAGTTGCGGTGTGAATTTATATTTCGCTTCAACATAGTAAGCGAATGTGTCCGCGTCGCCTACCCGCGGAACTTGGAAGCGTGCCTCATAAAATTCTGCCCACAATTGTAGATGATGCCAGGCAAAACTGATGTCCTGCCCGACGAGAAGCTCGCGATAATCACCAATGTTGCGTCCGTGCGGCAATGTGGGCTCTGCCTCAGGCCGAAAATACGCTCCGTCGCTTACCGACACGCCCAAGTTCCACGCCTCATTTGGACGAAACCCGAGACGCCCACTGAAGGTCGGATCATCAAAACCAACCTCTGTAACGCTCCACGATTCCGGTCGCGATGAGAGCGAGCTGTTTTTCATTTCCGCCGCGTAATCAAAGTTACCAAGTCGTCCTGAGATAGAAACGCCGCTGGCATAACTCGGACCCCAAATCACTGGATTAAATTCGTACTTACCTGCCGGTTCAAATCTGCGAACGAAATCCAGCGGCGAGCTCGGCGCCTCCTTGTCACTTATCGGAGTGATATTTTCATAAGCCAGCGGCGCGTCAACGAACGGATTTTCCCACGACAAATGCCGCTTGACGAAATTGCCCACCACGGTGGCGAACTTGCCTACCTGCAGATTGAAACGCCCGTCATCCCACGGCGTAAAACGAAGCGCATATTCATCGAGGCGTACTTGAGCGCCATGAGTGCTGGGATCGAATCCGCGATCCACGCGCGATTGAGCAAAGAAATAAATCTGCGTTCCGGCTTGAGCGTCGAGAAAGAGTGAAAGGCGCGGGTTGAAGAGATTGTCAATCCCACTATCAATGAGGCCAGGCGCCGGCTGTTGGAAATTATAAAATTCAAGATCAAGTGTGCCGCTCAATCGGGCGCGAAGAACATCGTGAAAGGCAGATAGAGTAAGCGTGGAATCGAGCCGCTCGAGAAAATCATCAACGTCAAATGCGTGTACTGTGCAGGCGAGCAGACAAATGCTGAGCGCCCGCAGGACCTTCATGTGTTTTGACTCGGACCATTCGCCGTCGGCGGCGAGCTGACAAAGCGCACTTCAAACTCGGTCCAATCATTTTCTGAACAGACCAGGCGCAAATCACCGCCGTGCAAACGGGCGAGCTCGCGCGCCAGATTCAAACCAAGCCCATGCCCGGAAATGTTTGTGGCAGTGCCACCGCGATGAAAGCGGTCGAAGACATGTGACTGAGCATGGCGCGCGATCGGCTGTCCAGTATTACCGACGGTCAGCACAATTTCATTTCTATTTTTGTGTGCGTTCACGCGGATCAGGCCATCCGGCCAATTGTACTTACGCGCGTTCTCCAGAAGATTTTGCACAATCAAAGATGTGTAGTGTTTTTCGCCTGCGACGTACAAGTCGGGCGGGAATTTTTTCTCGATTTTCACGTAGGGCGAATCGGAAAGGGCGCCAAGATCGTCGAGCCATTCCTCGATGAGCTGGCTGAGATTCACCGGCTGGGATTCGAGCTGGAGATGACCCGCGTCCATGCGCGCGAGGAGAAGCAAATCCTCGATCACACCGGTCAAACGATGAGTCTGGTGCAGCAGCGCGGACAGCTCCTCGTAGATTTCAGGTTTAAAATCATCGCGGGCGAGCAATCCTTCCAGACCCGCGCGCAGGACCGTGACCGGGCTTTTCAACTGATGGGAAGCATCAGCCGAGTATCTTGTCGATCTTTGCAATTTCTTCCGCGTCGAAACGAGCGCGATGTCGGCGCGTCTTCGTTTCGCGCGATTCTTTTGCGAATCCAGCGCCAGCTTCTGTACTGGTATGGCGAACCGGAGCGCCACGAAGTGGCTGGCCACAAATCCGCCCAGCAAAAGCAGCACGCCCGCACCGCCAACTTGCCAGCGAAGCCGATGCAATTGCGCCATCGAATCGGCAAGTGAGTAAACGCAAACCTCGTACGCCGGCGGAAAAAGCGAATCAGGATTGAGTCGCCTGTAAAACAAGAGCTGCGGCGCACCGTTTATGGTGACGACAAAATTGTTTTTTTCGGAGCGGGAATTCCCGACTGCTTTTGCAATTTCATTGTCCAACGCAGTTCGCACCTCTTTCGGAAATGACGGCAAATACAACCTGTTGTCTGCCCAAATGCCGCTTTTCATTCCCGCGCCTGTGCCTCTTCCGCTTAGCTCGAATGGTTTGAATCCGACGACAAGCGCGGAAATCACGTTGCCAGTCTCAGTGGAAAAAATCGGCGCGGCCACTATTTCATGAACGGTCTCCTTCTCAGCATCGGTATTTTCTCGAATATAACCGATCTGTTGAGTCTCGAGTAACTGTTTCAACGCTAGTTGTGCTTCTGCTTGCGGGCTCATCTCTCCGACGTCTTTTGAGTTTGGCGGCGACAGGACAGCGCCGCTGCTGTCGAGAAACCGATAGAACCGAGCGTGGAGCGATCCGGCTCCTTGTTGCGCCACTGGCGTGTCGCCTTCCATTAAATCGCGCAATTCGTCTTTAGCGCTTGGATAAAGCAGATCGAGCGCGTTGTCTTCCAGAGCTGCATGGATTCGCGGCTTTTCCGCAAGCACGCGGCAACGTTCTGCCAAGGCAGCTTGGCGAAGTTCCTCCACTTGATGCAGCCCCGAAAGTTCGGTTTGAAAATTTTGCTGCAAATCGCGTGTGGCAGTCACAGCGACGTTGTGTTGTGTGAGATAAAGGGCAAGGATCGTAGTTGCCGAAGCCACCAGCACCATCGCCGCTGATAATTTCCTGCGGAAACGTGTGATACTGCGCTGATTTGCGTCGCTCAACGAGATCATGGGAAATCAACGTGCGCGGTCACGCCGTTCTTCAGTTCCACCGGTTGCTCGCGCGTGGTCTTGCTGTCTATCCATGCCTTAAGGGTGTAGCGGCCCGAGGGAAGTCCACTTAACCGAAAGCGCCCGTCGGGATTCGTGACCACAAAATACGGCGTGTTCAGAACCAGAATGAGGCCGCGCATATGCTCGTGGATATCACAGCGAAGGGTCACCAGCCCAGGAACGTCAAAAACTTCTGACGGAATCGGCCTTTCTTCGGGACGATAACGGCCCAAATCGAATCGTTTCGCAGGCGAGTAGGAAAAGATACTGTGATAGGTGTCGTCGAGATTCGGGAACTCCACCTTCGTGCCGACTTGGACCGGTAGAAGCGACGGAACGAAGGCCAGATCCTTTTGCGCCACTTGCTTTATCGGATGCGCCGCTCGTTTTGGAAAAGAGCCATCAAGGTAAACTATAGCCAGCGGGGGCTGGGTCGAGAGAACGCCACCGTGTGTGACGATCTCGTAACGCTGGGCCACGACCGGCGCTGAATGCGATTTCGGCAATTCCACGTGCCCCTCCGCGACCGCGTCTGCAAAGGCGGATATGCAGGGAATGGCAAAGACCAAGCTGAGCCAAACGGTACGGCGCAAGGCCATCACCTGCCAGCTTAACCGGCGTTTCGGCCCAGTGAACCTGTCCGCCTCTTCTATCGTCGCAATTGCCGCTCGCTCAATCACCTCGTAACGATTGAATTCGTTTCATGCATCGCAGTTGCTCGAAAAAGTTCCTACCTCCAGAGCTTGCTGAAGTGCTCAGCCCATGATGATATACCTGATGCGAGAACACGTGCGTCTGATCAGATTACATGATCTCCTCGTGCATCGAGTATGAAAACGCTGCGATCCCGGGGAATACTTCTCGTTGTAATCTCACTGGCTGCATTCGGATGTTCGCCGCCTTCACATCCACCAAGATACCAAGTCATCGTGACTCGTGATCAAGTCATAAAGTTGGATAACGAATCTGGCCAGTCCTGGGTGCTGCAATGCACTCCGGGAAATGTCTGTTTCTGGCGAGAAATCGAAATCGCCCGAACGCAAAAAGCGCCTGCCACGCCTTAGGTTCAGCGCTTGTGCTTGATTCGGTAAGTCAGGAAACACTCCTCCTCGATAACGCGCATATCGATCAAACGGCAATGCACGCTCGCGGGCAAAAAATCCTTGCTTAATCCAGTTAAGGTAGGAGCGTTGGCGCCGCCAAACATGTACGGCGCAATTGTGAGATTGAGCTGATCGACAAGGTTCTGTTCCAGCAGTGATCGAAACAACGTGGGGCCGCCTTCGCATGCTACTATGCGCACGTTGTATTCGTTACGCAGCGTCTCCAGCATGCCTGCAAGATCGACATGGTCGCTATCGGTTAAATAGAGCGCCGCTTTTTTTGCCAGGGCTCGCTGATATTTCCGCGGCATCCGCTTGGTCGAAAAAATAACAATTGGCGAAATGTCGGATTGAAAAATTTTCAGCCGACTAGCGATTTTTCCTTCGTCGGACACGATGACGCGGATTGGCGCTGGAGCCTGTCCTCGTTTGGTTCTCGCCTTCTGTAATTCAAGAGGAAGGCCCAGGCGGACGTTATCACGCTTTAAACTGGTGTGGCCAATCAGAACGGCGTCAGCCAGCGCGCGCTGACGAAACAAGTGCAATTTGTCTTCGCGCGAGGTAAAATCGACCGGCGTGAAATTCCGCGTCGTGACCTTTCCATCCACTGTCATGGCAAACGTGGTAAAGAGGAATGGACGCCTCAGAATGTGGGAGCGGCTTTTGCGCCGCGATCTTTTCCTTGTCACACGAAACGGGACACTAGGGTCCCTCCGCTATTTTACTCCGCTTCGCTAATCTCATGTTCGAGCGTCACCACTTCCTGTTCCATCTCGCGCAATTTCACGTGCGGGACTACCACGCTCGGTTTGTAAAAGAAATAAACGAGCGCGCCGGGCAGGCAGCAGATCAGGATGATGAGAAAACTTAGCGAGCCAATGAGAATAGCTGTGGCTTCCGGCACTCCGCAGAGGCCATTCAGCATGATTTGCAAAACCTTTTCCCGAAGGCCGATTCCGGCGAAACTGATTGGCAGCGCCGAGATGGTGCGTTCGATCGGCATGACCGCGAAGAAGTTAACCACCGGCACGGCAGCGCCCAATGCGTAGGCGGCACAGAAAAAAGTGCCGAACGTAGCGAGATGCGCTATGAGCGAGGCGCCAAACGCCAGCAGCGTGGCACGCCAATGCCGCGCATAAAGATGATACGCCGCGGAGATTTCGATCAATTTTTCGCGGCCAGGAAATCTCTCCGGCAACTGATGAAATAAATTAAACCCGCTGATGACAAAGGTCGAGAGCAACGCCGCAATGGAAGCGCCGAGAAGGAATAGCAGGACCCAAAGCAACCGCCGCGTGTCGGTCGTTTGCGCGAGGAAATTGTAGCGCAGGCTGATCAGCGTCCCGGTAATGGCGACCAGGGCGACTAGACCGATGAAGCGATCGAACACGACCGCCAGCAGCGCGCCCGCTTTCTTATCTGAGGTTTCCTTGAGCAGATAATAGCTTTTGATGATGTCGCCGCCGGTGCCGCCAGGAAGAAATTGATTGTAAAACATCCCGATCAAAAACAACCCGGAAAGCCGTGGAACTGAGAGCTGAATCTTCTGAACTTTCAGCAAGACGTGCCAGCGAAATGCAGCTGCAATTTCCACAAGCACATAGCTCAGAACGCCGACTATGACCCATTGATACTGCGCGTTGCGCAGTGCCTCCGCCATCTGTGCGCGCCGGTTGGGATCGTGATACACCCAATAAAGGACCGCGATTGTAACGCTGAGCTGAAAAATCGTGACCAGGATTTTTTTCATTCGCCGAACCGCTCTTTCCAAAGTTGCATTGAGCGCTGAATTTTATCAGCAGTCTGGTTGGGGCTCATTTCCCAGACAAATAAGCAGTTTGAGGGAAGGAGCGGAACAAGTTTTTCAAGATCGACCTCTCCGGCAAAAGGAGGTTGATGATCCTGCGCGGGCCAAGTGCAGTCCTGCACGTGACAACCAAGTGTGCGCGGGCCGATCGTGCGCAGCCACTCGGCATGATCGAGAAATGCAAGGTTTTCCTTGATCTGTGCATGACCAAAATCATGCCAGTAGCCGAGCGTTGGCGAATTGATTTCGTCCAGTAAGACTGGAAATTCGCGCTCAGTTGGAATTTCTTCGTAACCGCGGCGCTCCTCGAGGCCCAGCTTGACGTTTTTCGCCTCGGCATAATCGACGATGCGATGCAGGCAATCTTTCACGCGTTGGAGATACAGGGGCGCGATTTTCTCGCGCCGCTGCACTGCCCTTAACTTCAGCCTGACATATTTGCGCGACAGGTATTTCCCGGCCTTCGCCAGCTCGATTAACGAGTCAGTGACTGGTCGGATGTTCACTTCGCCGAGATGCAACACAACAAACGGCGCACCCAATCGCTCGGCGAAATCAATGGTCTGAAAGGTTTGCTTCACGGCGCGCTGGCGTTCCTCCGGATAAGCGGCGGAAAATCTGTAGCAATCCGGCGAAGCCACCATCACTTCGACGGGCAAGGGACAAAAATTATGCAAACTGCTGAAGCGAACTTCGCCCGCATCGAACATTTTTTGGATCCCCGGCATTAGCGACATCCGGATACCGTGACCCAGCTCAATTAAATCGAATCCAAGCTTGACCTTGATTTCGCGCAGCATTGCATCTCCGGCGGTGTGACGTCCGGAGTTCCAGCACGTGGAAAAGGCGATCACGCTAAACAGCAGCGGCGATCGGCGGCGCCGGCGTTTCGGCGCTGGGCGCTTCTGCGACTGCAGGTTGCGAGCATTCTCGCCGCACGCGAGCAAGCACAATCAGCGCAATCGCTGCGTAGCACGCCGCCGCAATCGCCAGCGCCGTGCGCATACCGATAAGATCGGATAGTCCGGTAATCCCCAACCCCGCGACCGGCATCAGACCAACAAAGCTCAACATGAACACCGCCGACACGCGCCCGCGGAGATAATCGGGCGCCCGTTCCTGCACAATCGTGTTCGCCAACCCGAAGTTCATCGACAATCCAAGCGAATTAAGAATGAGCAGCGCCGTCGCCAAGTAAAACGCTGGTGCTCGCGACAAACTGAAAATGGCACATGCGACAATGCCGACATTCACCATCATGAACGGCACACGCTTCCTGCGTGGAATGCTGATCAAGAAAATTGCGCCTATCACCGAGCCGACAGCCGAAGCGCCCATCAAAAAGCCCAGTCGATCCGCGCCGAGCCCGAGCACCAGTCGCACATACAATGGCATCATCACCGTGATAATTGGGAAAATAAAAACTGTAGTCGCTGCGATAAGGCCGATCATCGCGAGACTCGGTTTATCTTTCGCGACGTAGCGAAAACCTTCCTTAATTCCACTGGCGCGTTTGTGTTCCTCCTCGGCGGTGCCGCGTGGTCGCGGGGGGATCATCAACAAGGCGATGATCAGCGCCACGAACGAAACTGCGTTGGAAAAAAACGCCGAAGCTGCACCCCACGCGCTGATGAAAATCCCGGCGAACGACGGACCGACGACGCGCGAGCCGTGAAATACTGCACGGTCGACAGCAATCGCGCTTTGGATTTCATCACGCGTCACCAGCTCGGGTACGAACGCGTTGAGCGTCGGCATTTCAAATGAATTCGAAATGCCGAGCACGACCGCAAACGCCAGGATGTGCCAGATCTGGATTTGGCCGCTCATGATCAAAAACCCAATGGAAATTGCGAGCGCGATCTGGAGATACTGTGTCGCGAGAAGAATTTTTCGCTTATCGAAACGATCGGCTGCCGAACCGCCGGCCATTGTTAAAAGGAGCATCGGCAGACCGGCAGCGAGATTGGCCATTCCGAGCAGGAGCGCTTTATTCGTAAGCGTGCTCATCACATAACCTTGAGCCATCACCTGCATCCACGTTCCTGTGTCGGAAATTGCACTACCAATGATGTAGCGGCGAAACGGACCCGGCCGCAACACGCGCAACGCATGCCGAGTGCTCAACTTCACTTCCGTGCTCATCCAAACACTCATCCGTGTAGAGGCGTTTGTGTCAAACGCCTAGCCCTGGATTGATGGATTGCCGAATTGCCTGTGAGGCTGGCTTTCACTATCTTGAAGCGTGCGCATCGACAAATACACGCAGAAGATGCAGGAGGCGCTGCAAACAGCGCAGGATCTGGCCTCGCAATTCAATAATCAGGAAATTACCAACGAGCATTTCCTTTCTGCGCTTCTCGAGCAAAGCGACGGAATAACGCGACCGCTCCTCGAGAAAATTGGAGTCAACGTTACGCAGTTACGCCAAAACCTCCGTTTAGAATTGGAGCGCCGCCCGAAGGTTCATGGCGCTGCTGCTGATCTGCGTCTCTCGAACGAACTCCGCAGCGTGCTGGACAACGCGGAGAAGGAGATGTCGAAGCTGAAGGATGAATTCACCAGCGCCGAGCATTACTTGCTCGCGCTGCCCGGGGCCAACGTCCCTGCGGCAAAATTGCTGAAAGAGTTCGGCATCACGCGCGACAAGCTGATGCAGGGGCTTCAGCAGGTGCGTGGCTCGCAACGTGTCACCGATCAAAATCCCGAAGGCAAATATCAGGCGCTCGAGAAATATGGGCGCGACCTGACCGAGTTGGCCCGGCGCGGCAAGATCGACCCGGTCATTGGACGCGACAACGAAATTCGACGCATCATGCAGGTGCTGTCACGCCGGACAAAAAATAATCCGGTGCTCATCGGCGATCCGGGCGTTGGCAAGACAGCAATCGTGGAAGGACTGGCGCGGCGAATCATCAGTGGCGACGTGCCCGATTCGCTGAAACAAAGAAGTGACCGACGCGCAGGGCCAGATCATTTTGTTTATCGACGAGCTGCACACCATCGTCGGCGCAGGCGCAGCAGAAGGCTCGGTCGATGCTTCAAACATGCTCAAGCCGGTGCTGGCCCGTGGTGAATTGCGCACCGTAGGGGCGACCACGGTCGATGAATATCGCAAATATATTGAGAAAGACGCCGCGCTGGAGCGGCGTTTTCAGCCTGTGCTGGTGAATGAGCCGACCGTCGAAGACACAATCGCAATCCTGCGCGGATTAAAGGAACGCTACGAAGTCCATCACGGAGTACGCATCACTGACGGGGCACTGGTTGCAGCTGCAGTTCTTTCGCATCGATATATCAGCGACCGCTTTCTGCCGGATAAGGCGATCGATCTTGTCGATGAAGCCGCGTCGCGGTTGAAGATCGAACTTGATTCAATGCCCACGGAAATCGACGTCATCGAGCGCGAGATCATGCAGCATGAAATGGAACGCCAAGCGCTCAAAAAAGAAAAAGATCCCGCGAGCAAAGAGCGTCTGAAAAAACTTGAGAAAGAATTGGCAGAGCTAAAGGAAAAATCGTCCGCGCTCAAAGCAGAGTGGCAGAAAGAGAAAGCAGTTCTCGAGGAGCAACGAAAATGGAAAGAGGAACTCGATCAACTTCGTACCGAACTCGAGCGCGCACAGCGTCGCGGTGAGCTGGCCAAGGCAAGCGAGATTCAATACGGACGCATTCCAGAATTGGAAAAAAAACTTGCTGCCACGGCAAAAACGGCGAAAGATCGGCCAACACTATTGCGTGAAGAAGTGACCGAGGAAGACATCGCGGAAGTTGTCTCCAACTGGACGCATATTCCGGTCTCGCGATTGCAGGAGGGCGAGCGCGAAAAGCTGGTGAAACTGGAGGCGCATTTGCATCTGCGCGTTGTCGGGCAGGACGAAGCGATCAAGGCTGTTGCGAACGCTGTGCGCCGCGCGCGCGCAGGTTTGCAGGACCCGAATCGTCCGCTCGGATCTTTCATTCTTCTCGGGCCAACCGGGGTCGGCAAAACGGAATTGTCCCGCGCGCTCGCCGAATTCCTGTTTGACGACGAGAACGCCATGATCCGGATCGACATGAGCGAGTACATGGAGAAACACACGGTCGCGCGGCTGATCGGCGCGCCGCCGGGATACGTTGGCTACGAGGAAGGCGGGCAGCTATCCGAAGCGGTGCGACGCAAGCCGTATTCAGTCGTGCTCTTCGACGAAATCGAAAAGGCGCATCCGGACGTTTTTAACGTCTTACTGCAAGTGCTCGATGACGGACGGATCACGGACGGGCAGGGGAGAACAGTCGATTTCAAAAACACGGTCATCATCATGACCTCAAACATCGGTTCGCAATACATTACCGAGGAGGAATCGAGGGAAGCGCGTAGGCGTCTCGTCACGGATGCGTTGCGCGCGCATTTCCGTCCAGAGTTTCTCAATCGCGTCGATGAAATCATCATTTTCGATCGACTGACCGAAGACGACCTGAAAAAGATCGTCGAGATTCAACTGCGCCGCTTGTCGAAACGACTCGAAGCACAAAAGATCACACTCGATCTTTCCGATTCAGCCAAGGAATTGCTCGCGCGCGAGGGTTACGATCCCGTTTACGGCGCACGCCCGCTCCGGCGCACTATTCAAAAAGAAATTCTCGACCCGCTCAGCATCGACATCCTCGAAGGCAAAGTCCGTGAAGGGCAAACTGTCCATGTCAACGCAAAAGACGGCGTCCTGGAATTTCGCGAGAAATCTCGATGATCGACGACGTAGTGCCGTATATCATCACTCGGGGTGAAATGGGCTCCACGTCCATGCGCGCCTAACCAATTCAGATGGCCGACTCTCCTTCGCGACTTTGTGTTCCGCAACAGACAGACTCGTCCCACTTATTCGACAAACATTGTTTGCGGCGATCCAGCCTTTGGAAAATTCAAACTCTTCGACAACTTTTAGTTCGCCTGAGCTTTTCCAACCAGTAGAAAATAGAAAAGAGTGACGCAAATCGTCCCTCGTGCACGTGGGGCATAGCGCAAGTATTTCGGGCATCGATTGGTCCGACCAATGGTCACCGGCTATCGTGCCGGCTTCTTTCTTGCCGAGGTCCTCTGCGACATAAAAATACGTCCAGCAAGTAACCCATGGTCGGGGACTCTACCAATGTCGTGCCGCTTGCTGAAACACGTAATGTGCACTCATCGGGGTGACCAGGTGTTGGTATCATGTGAACGCAATACTTGTTGTCGCGAGAGCAAACTTGAGCCGGCGGACCCGATTCGTTCGCTTTCTCCGAAGATTCATGTTGGTTTACTGCACCGCGGGCGTAGGCAATCGACACCAGCATCAAAATAACGACAATGAATCGACTTCGCGTAGTCGTGGGGGATTTTAAATTGTTGTTGCGCGCCATTAGGCCATCACTTGCTTGAACGCGTTCAGGAACGATTCCATCTCGGATTTTTTGCCGATGGTGACACGCATGTAGTTCGGGAGCGCCGGAAATAAGCGCCCGACTTCGACGGTGCGTTGTTTCATTGCCTGGATGAGTGGCACGACTGGGCGCTTGCAATCGAACATGATGAAGTTGGCCTGTGATGGAATAGTTTTGTATCCCATTTTGTAGAGCTCGTCGATTGTGAATGCTTTCGCTTCGCTCGTTAAACGCTGGCCGTTTGGGACTTGATCCGCGTCGTCAAGGTTCGCGATTGCCGCGGCTAGAGCCATGATATTTACGCTGTCCCACATTTGATGCAGGCGCATGCGTTCAATCGTCTCTTTTTGCGCAACACAATAACCACAGCGCAATCCCGCCATGCCGTAAATTTTTGAAAACGTGCGTGACACAATCAGGTTCGGATGATCCTTGACCAACGGGATCATGCTCTCGTAATCGGGACTGTCGGCGTAATGAAAGTACGCTTCGTCCACGAGAATCATCGTGTCGCGCGGACTTTTTGCGATGAAATCACGTAGTTGATCCTTGGGCGTGATGCTCGCAGTAGGATTGTTCGGGTTACAGACGTAAATTAAGCCTCCTCTCGCAGCAGCAAGCATTTTTGGAAGATCGTGAGCGAAGTCGGCCGTCAGCGGGACTTTCACCACTTCAGCACCACTGGCGCTGGCATTACTGAGAATTGCTTCAAAGGTAGGATTCGCCGCGACGAGCTTGCCATTCTGCGGTCCTGTAAATGTTTCCGCGCACAGTTTCAGAATCTCGCCGGAACCGTCGCCAAGCAGGATCTGATCGCGACCGACGTTGTTCAGCTTTGCCAGTCTCTCGATTAACACATTGTTGTGTTCATCCGGGTAACGGCAGGCGAGACCGAAGGAATCCGTCATGGCCTTAAGCGCTTTCGGCGAAGGTCCATAAGGATTTTCGTTTGCGCTCAAGCGCACAACGCCCGTACTTGCAGCGCTGTGCTCGGGTGGTTTTCCAACCGAAAGCGCAGGCCTGACGAGAGCCGCTGCAGCGCCGGCGCTCAGTAGCTGCGCAAATTTGCGGCGGGAAATCGAGATCGTTTTCATACAAATTCTCATAGAACGATCCGCGACGGAATGCGAGATCGAATTGCGGCGGTCGTCGGGTAACGCATGCGTCTCGCGTGTCCTCGCGATCGCGAACTTTCCTTGAAGTTCATTCCCTGTCGCTGACGACGAAATCAAAGGAAAGATTATTTCGGCGCGACGCCGAAACCAGCGCGCGAGACGCGTGCACTACCCAGAACGCAGGCTCGCTCGCGCGTTTTCAGCAAGGTGTTTAAATTAAATGATGGTCTTCGGACTACTGAAGGAGCGAAGGCGACATCGCTTGCAGGCGCGACCTTATCCAAAGGAATGGCTGGACGCAATCCGGCGCAACGTTCGGTTCTTTTCTCGACTCTCTACCAGCGATCAGGCCGAGCTGCTCGGTCACATTCAAGTATTTCTCGCTGAGAAGCGCTTCGAAGCTTGCGGCGACTTGGAGCTGACTGATGACATCCGCGTGACGATCGCAGCGCAAGCTTGTCTTCTGCTATTGCATCGCAAGACGGATTACTTCCCGCGCCTCCTCACAATCCTCATTTACCCGTCACAATACGTCGCGGAAGAAAAACGGCAGATTCATGAGCACGTATGGGAAGAGGGCAAAACTGTCCGGCTGGGTGAAACCGGTCGCCAACTGGGTGCCGTCGTGTTCGCGTGGGATGCCGTGAAGTCCGGCGCGACTGATTCTGCCGACGGCAAAAACGTCGTCATCCATGAGTTTGCGCACCAACTCGACTTCGAGAATTACGCGACGGACGGCGCGCCTTCATTGGCGACGCGCGAGCAGCAATTATCCTGGCGCGAAGTAATGAAAGCTGAGTTTGCATCGCTGCGCATTGCTGGCGAGACGGGAATTCCGACGCTACTCGATACCTACGGAGCCACCGATCCAGCCGAATTTTTCGCCGTGGCAACGGAAGCTTTCTTTATGCGCCCATGCGCGCTTCGCGCTCGCCATCCGAAATTATACGCAGAACTGCGAAACTATTTTCAGCAGGACCCGGTGGCATATTCCGCTGAGCGCATCAGGCAGAGTTGATCGCCGACTTGTCTCCAATAGCTCAGCTCGCTGACGTGCCGACCAGCTCACAGAGCTTATTGAGATCGATGTTGCCGCCCGCCTTCGCCGAGGCGACGGCGTGACAGGAAGGGTTAGGTCCAGCTGGACGTCTTTATGACGCGACCAACTCACAAAACTTGTTCAAATCGATGTTGCCGCCTGAAACGATTGCAATAATCGGACCTTTGCCGGCTTTGCCGGTCAACGCAGCCGCGACCGGCAGCGCGCCTGCGCCTTCAGAAATAATTCGCGCTTTTTCCGCCATCAGCCGCATCGCTTTCTTTGTTTCTTCCAAGCTTACGACGATGTAGCCGTCCACAACTGGCTTCATCCGTTCCCACATGCGCGGGAACATGCTTTTACCGCCGGCGCCATCCACGAACGAGGCTTTCCAATTTTTGAAAACTTGCGGCGAGCCCATCTTGTACGAAAGCGCCGCGGGCGCGGCCGTCTCGGGTTCGCCGCCAAAGACTTTGATCTCTGGTTTGAGGGCTTTGATTGCGCTGGCTACGCCTGTGATGAGACCGCCGCCGCCGATACTAGCAATGACCGCTGCCGCGTCTGGCGCATCTTCAAAAATTTCAAGTCCCATGGTGCCGTGACCGGCGATGAAATTGTGATCGTCGAACGGATGAATAAATGTTCCCTCCGTTCCGGGAAATGAACGTTCATCGAGCGCTTTCCAGGCGACATCGTATGGTACCGGGATTAGCCTGGCCCCGAGCTTTTTCATTCGCTCGAGCTTTGAGGCCGGCGCAGTTTCGACCACGACGACAGCGCATGGTACGCCCGCTTGTCTCGCTGCATACGCAACACCTTGTCCTGCGTTCCCGGCGCTGATCGTCCAGACACCGCGCTGGCGTTCAGATTCGGGCAACATCGCCACGGCATTCGCCGCGCCGCGTAATTTGTAAGCATTGATTGGTTGGAGGTTCTCCAGTTTGAGGCGGATGTCTGGATCGTCCGGCCCCAACTCCAGACGAATTAGCGGCGTGCGCACGATCGTTTTAGCAATTCGTTCACGTGCTTCTTGAATTTCGGAGAGTTGAATTGGGCGGACAGGTTCAAGCATCATCGACGTTGTCGATTCTGTTCTAACGCGCGAATGATTCCGCGCCAGCCATATTTTTCAACGATGAAGGATTGAACGCTTTGCAATGCATACTGTCTCAGCAATCACGATGATTAAAATTACTACTACAGCTTTAGTTGCGGCCGCGATGCTCCTTGCATCCAGCGCATTCGCAGGAGACAAGGCATGTTGTGCCAAAGGCGCCTCGAACGCGGGGTCGGTGGCCTGCGTTGATTTGGCAACATTGAATCTCACGCCCGATCAAAAGGCAAAGATCGAAACGTGGCAAGCCGACTGCATGAAGGCAGGTTGCACAAAGGAGAGCAGGAAGGCATTCCTGAAACAGGCGAAAGGAATTCTTTCCGCAGAGCAGTTCGCTCAATTGAAAGCACAATGCAAGAAGACAGCGAATGGGAAGAAGACCGAAGCCTGATTCTTTCTGACAATTCTTAAGAGAAATCGCGCCGTGGAAAAATCCCGGCGCGATTTTTTATGCCGCCTCGCTTGTTAGGTTGCACAAGGCGTCGGCGACGCAGCGCGTAGCCGAACACGGTCCGCCTGTTCTTGAGGCTGCTGCCTAGAATGTCTTGTCAGAATCGAGGAGGATTGTAACCGGACCCTCGTTTACCAATTCTACTGACATCATCGCCTGGAAAACTCCCGTGGCCACAGTGACTCCCAACCTGCGCAGCGCTTCGCTGAACTCTTCGTAAAGCTTCTTTGCCTGTTCCGGCGGCGCCGCAACAATAAAGCTGGGCCTGCGTTGACCACGCGCGTCACCGTAAAGCGTAAACTGCGAGACAACCAGCGCGCTGCCTCTTACGTCGAGGAGAGACCGATTCATTTTTCCCTGGTCGTCTTCAAAGATCCTCAGGTTTGCGATCTTCTCGGCCATGCTGACAGCCACGGCGGATGTATCGTCGCGCCCGACGCCAAGCAAAATCATAAGACCCGCCGTGATTTCTCCCGTAACGCATCCCTCCGCGATTACACGAGCGCGGCTCACACGCTGGACAACAGCTCGCATTTTTCAACTACAAAATTTTCGTTCGCCGCCCACTCGCGATAACTCACTTGGCCCGGCTGCGGTTTTTCGTCGGCTCCGCCGGCCGCGACGACGCGATCTTGTTCCTGTTCCTGATGGACATGCCTGAATTGAACCCGTTCATGCGCCTCGCGCGCGATTGGCAAAATTTCGTCCGCCCAGGCTTCCGCATAATTCCTGATGTCGATGTTTGCCGGCACCCGCCAGTTCTGCGGCTCATGCGTCGCCATCTGATGAACGAGCCGCTTCTTAAGCGGCTCGATCTGTGCCTCGAGTTTGTTTTTCTTCAACCTCTGGGGCAGCTCTTGGAAAAGTGCATTCACCGCGTCATAATCCCAGAAGTCGTGGAAGGTTTTCTCGTAGATTCCGCGCGTGCGCCGCGGTTCATCGCTGAGCTCCAACGTAAATGTATTTCCACCTTCATCCGCCAAAGCTGATTTATTCTTGTCGGGATCGGTAGGATTGCCCTGCTGATCGGAATATGCCGCGCCAATATGCAGCGGCTGATGAATGTCAGCGACATAATGAGCAAGTAAAATGATCGCAACGGGTTTCGTAATCTTCCGCTCATTTTGTTCGGAGACTCGTCCTTGAAGGACCTGGACGCAGTACGGGATCATATGGACGATGTCCCATTTGCTGCGACCCACTCTGCTCTCGGCGTATTTTTGCACTGGCACTACGGGCACGTCCGCATAGTGAAACCAATGATGCGAAGGCGCGCCTGGGTTCAGATCGCGCGTTGTCGGATTCGCCCGCCAAAAATTGAGCAACTGCTTATCAACTTTCGGATACCTCGCGTAATGAAAAGACTTGGGATCATCGACGCCGTTTTTATCCCAGCCTTTAATTTCATCCGGCATCATCCCCGCTTTCTCCAGAGAAAGACCATCGAGTAATGCACGGATTTTCGTGGCGGTGACAGTATTCGCCAATCGTTCACCCGCGATTGCCCCGACGATCTCATGGCCAAGAGAACCGTATGCGTAAAGCGGCGCTGCCAATCCGAGGGTGGAGAGAATGATTGTGCTGAGCGCTACGCGATGAGACACGAATTTCATTTCCAGAATTGGCGACAATACAATCGAATTCCGCGTTGCCTGTAGCGCGACGACTGCGGCCGAGTGTGGTTCAGCCTACGAGCATCGTGCGCGAATTGCTTCGAGGCGTTTTTGAAGCTTCGAGAAATGCGAACCGGCCCAGTAAATTTGACCGCAGCCGGTACAGCGGCCGAATTTTTCATAATACACCTTCGTAAGCGGTTCGAGCTTCTGCATCACGTCACCCTTCGCGACTTTTTCGAGTAACGCATTGCAGCGGAGGCAGCGCGTAAACGGAGCGATCGCGCCAAAAAGCTCAAAACGGCGGATCACCTCGATTGTTTGCGCATCGGCATTTTGCGACCGCGGGCAGTAACCATGTCGAACGACCGAATGCATTAGGAGCCGCCGGTCACGCGTAAGCAGAGCACGATTTTCGCTCGCCATGATTTGGAGTAATTGTTGATCTTGCGCCTCGCGATCGTAAGCGACATCGAAACCGAGCAAACGCAGATTGCGCGTCAGTTTTCCAAGATGGCCATCAACTATAAAACGTTGCCATCTTAGAATTTGTAATCGATTTTCCTCAAAATGCGGTGGTAGCGCGTGCACCGGAAATACCTCGACCTCGGCGATGTGTTCGAGTCCATAATCGAACCCAACGGCTCGCCCGTTGACGAGAATTAAATCGACTTCCGGATGCGGGACGCCGCAGGATTCGATTACGTCTTTTACCGAGACCTTTTCAGCCAGTATGCGCTCGATTCTTCCGCTACGCGTTCTCGATCCGAGGAAAAAGTTGAGATCTCCATGGAAATTGAGCCGAACCGTAAATGCGTTCACGTCACTTCGCGATTCGCGCGTTGGCGTAAGCGTATTCGAACGTTGTCGCGCGCGGTCGACCCATGAATTTACCCGGCCCCAGCGGTTCATCTTCGCCAAAGTAGCAGTCCACCTGCCAGCGCCGCAGGCCGCCGCCGGTGTCGACAATTTTCCAGTGGTTACTGCCGAAAACTTTCTGCACTTCCGGTGACGATGTCTCAACAACTGCGCCGTGGCGCAGGCCACCTTGCGATGACTTGATCGCGGCAGAATAACGCGCCACGAGAGTGCCGCCGCCACCAGTCGGCTTGGAGGAAAATGCGAAGGAATCTCCTCCGTTGTAACGAATGTAGTGCCGCCCGTTCACAGGTGTAACGATCCGTCCGAACCCTTCCTTTTTCACCGAGCGCAGAAAATCGCGCGGATACGTTCGTCCGTGGAGTCCGGGCTTCGTTATCGGCGTTGCGTCAAAACCACGTTCAGAAGTGAAACCCGATTCCATTGGCGTGTAGTAAAGTGTGCACACCACGAAGTACTCGCCGTTATGTCCTTGCGGGCGCCGGGCCAGCCTCTCATTCTCATATGCGAGCCGTTCCACCACTTCCGGCCACGGAATGTCCGCACGCAGCTCCGAGCAAATCGCAGCTAAAATGCTCAGTCCTGTGATCTGTACGATCAGGCGGTAAAAACGGATTCGATTGACCCGCCAATTAGAACTTCGATTGGCATTCGGTTCCATTCGTACTCGTAAGGTGGCTGCCTCCATTGGAATCGTTTCGGGTAAATCTTGCGAATACGCTTGATAATTTCCACTCCGGTGAGAAAGGGCCGGAATGTTTCACGATCAACTACGTGAATTTGCGCACCGCCGCAAAGCTCGCCCGCGAATTTGTGGAACGTTGGCTGAAAGTAATTTTCGCGGAAGAAAACACCCGGCAGCTTTGAGGCGTTGAGCTCTCGGCAAAGCGCTTCAGCGTCAATAAACGGCGCGCCGAAAATTTCGAATGGCTTGGTTGTGCCGCGGCCTTCGGAGATGTTTGTGCCTTCGAGCAGACACAGACCAGGATAGACCGTCGCGGTATCGAGTGTCGGCATGTTTGGAGACGGCATGACCCAAGGCAGGCCGGTCTGATCGAACCACATCGCGCGCTCCCAATTTTTCATCGGTAAGATCGATAATCGACATCGGGGGAAAGCCTCGTTGCGAAACTGCTGCGCGAGTTCGCCAATCGTTTTTCCGTGGCGGACTGGAATCGGATGCATCCCCACAAACGATTTGTAATTCGGGTCGGGCGGCGGGCCCTCTGTTGTCACGCCGTTGATTGGATTTGGCCGGTCCAGCACAACGACCGCGATGCTCTGCTTCTCACAGGCGCGCATGCAAAGATACATCGTCCAGATAAACGTGTAATAGCGAGCGCCGACATCCTGAAGATCGACAAGCACAACATCCAATCCTTCCAACATCTCTGCCGTTGGTTCCCGATGTTCGCCGTAAAGACTGTAAACAGGAATGTGAAGTCGCGGGTGCTCGTAACTTTTCCATTCCACCATGTTGTCCTGGGTCTGGCCGAGAAATCCGTGTTGCGGACCAAAGAAGGCCGCGAGCCGGAATAGATCGCCATTGTGTCGTTCGAGAATTCGCGACGCGTGTTCAAGTTTTGATGAAACCGAAGCGGGATGAAGCAGTGCGCCGATGCGCGCGCCGCGAAACTTTTTGGGCCAAAGTTCGGGTAAATGATCCAGCGGCAGTTCTACGCGCATATAGCGCTCTTCTAACACAACGCAGAAATTCTCGCGATCTCGATTAGGTAGGGGCGATTGACCTCAATCGCCTCGTACCAGATCCGCGCCAGCCGCGGAGCAGAGCGACCGCGATAATCGCGATCAACGTGACACTCGCGCACAGCTTTGCGAACAGCTCCCCGTAACGCGTGTAGAAAGTCAGTTCGCGCTCCGTCGGAATCTTGATCTCACCAGTAAGAACGCCTTCGGTAAATGTGCTGCCCCTTTCATCCTGCAACATCTGTGTCACGCGGCCGAACTCGTTCACAAAACAGGTGACGCCGGTGTTGGCTGCGCGCGCCATCGGACGGCGTGTTTCCACACAACGAAAAATCGCATTCGCCAAATGCTGGCGCGAGCCAGCCGACCGCAGAAACCACGCGTCGTTTGTTACATCGACGAGCAAATTTGCGCCTCGAAGCACAAACTGCCGTGCTAAATCGCCGATCGTGTCTTCGAAGCAAATCAGCGGCGCGACCTGCGCGTCGCTATTAGTGAGGCGAAACACCGTGTAATCGTTGCCTGCATCAAAATCGCCGGGCACCCACCTGCTTGCTGCGGCAGCGAAAAGCGGGAACGAATGTCGACGCGGAATGTATTCGCCGAACGGCACCAGATGCACCTTTCGATAGATTTGCATCTGCTGCGTGCCACCCGAGATCAAGAGGGCCGCGTTATAGTCATGTTGACCTTCCACGTCGAGCGTGCCGAGCAGCAAATCCGTTTTTGACGACATAGAAAACTCAGTGACGAATTCGTTGCTTTCGGTGTTCGGATCGCGCACTGGGTCGGGCATCGAGCTTTCCGGCCAGATCAGCAGATCGGGCGGGGGATTGGTGCGCAGCGCGATCTCGCTGAGTCGCGAAAAGCGTTCGAAAATTTTGGCACTGAATTGCAGATCGAATTTCTCCTGTTGCGGAACGTCGGCTTGCACGGCTGCGACGTGAAGAGATTTTGCAGGCGGCCGATTTTGCACGCTGTAGAGGCCGAATGTTAAAAGTCCGACGATCCCGGCCAGTGTCAGTGTGAGGTCAAAATGCGGCCGCACCTGACGCGTTTTGGCTTCCAGAAACAAACGGAGCGGCGTTGTCACCGCGATGACGTTTGCGAACACAATAACGAACGACAAGCCGGTCACGCCGCTCAGTTCCGCAATTTGAATAAGCGGCCAGGTGGAATGCAGCGCGACGCCAAGCCCATTCCAGCCGAAACCTGTGAAGAGCCAGCCTCGAATCCATTCGTGCGTCACCCACGCGACCGCAGCCAAAAGCGCAGTCAGCAAATTTCGCCACGAAGCCAGGAACTGGCGTGGCGCAATCAGACCAACAAACCAACTCCAAAGCGCAAAATAAACGCCGAGATAGATCGACAGAAGCAGCGATAATCCGCGAAGCCAAAAATTTTGATACAACAACCCGAGCGAACCAAGCCAACTGAAGGTTGCTGTAAAAAAGACAACGCCAGCGATGTAGCCGAGCAGTAAATTGCGTAACCATCTACGCTCTGAATTTTGCCCCGAAAACCAAATGGCTGCTATGAGCGGCGTGAGCGCGAACCAGCAGAGCCAGCTTTGATTAAATGGTGGAAAAGAGATCGTGCAAAGCAGGCCGCTAAGAATGGCTGCCAGCCATGGCCAAATTGGCAATACTTTCGCGAACAAATTCACGCGCGTGATTTGTTGAGACGCGCTCGCGCATCCTTTTGCAGCCAGTCCCAGAGCCAATCGAGTCTTCCTCCGACTTCCGCTTTGATTTGCTCGAGTTCTGCGGAACTGAATGTGCCTTTGTTCGGCCGGTGTTGCGCAAACAGGTAATACTTGATTTTGGGCTCTGTCCCGGATGGACGTACGGCAATGCGCGTTCCGTCTTCCAATTCGAAGATCGACATTTTCTCTTTGGGGATCTTGTCGCCTTCCACATCTTTTATCGTGTCGGTCTCGAAATTTTTGACGCTCGTCACTTTTACTCCGAGGATTTCTGAGAACGGCTCGGTCGCGTACGATTCGGCCAGGCGCGCAATTTTGTTCGCGCCCTCGGCGCCCTCGAATACAAGCGA
>WNGK01000805.1_pt1 | contig 59926 bp, 66 predicted proteins | sample 5400601 | NCBI WGS metagenome assembly WNGK01 (sample SAMN13153376, study PRJNA577476) | soil metagenome | isolation source: 60 cm soil or saprolite under Garry oak tree replicate 1 | place: USA:California | collected 2016-06-15
CGGAGGCGTATGTATTGACGAAGGAAGAAGGGGGGCGGCACACGCCGTTTTTCACGGGCTACCGGCCGCAGTTTTACTTTCGGACGACGGACGTGACCGGGGTGGCGACGTTGCCGGAGGGAGTGGAGATGGTGATGCCGGGGGACAACGTGGCGTTGTCGATCGAGTTGATCACGCCGATCGCGATGGAGAAGGGGTTGCGGTTCGCGATCCGCGAAGGCGGGCGCACCGTCGGCGCCGGCACCATCACCGAGGTGATTGAATAATGACATTGCCGATTTCCAATTGCCAATTGCGGATTGGCTGGAAGTCCGGGCACAGAGCTTTCGCGAGGACTGGGAAGTTTAAAGAGATAAAATCGGCAATCGGCAATTGGAAATGAGGATCAGTTATGCCGCGCGATAACATTGTGCTCCAGTGTGGTGAATGCAAGAGCCGCAACTACACTACGACAAAGAACAAGAAGACGACGACCGACCGGCTCGAGTTCAAGAAATTCTGTCGCCGTTGCCGCAAGCACACTGGCCACAAGGAAACGAAGTGAAGACATTGTCGATTGCCAATTGCCGATTGCCGATTTGAGGGAGAAGGTGCGACGGCGAATTCATAAATTGGCAATTGGCAATCGGCAATTGGAAATCGACACAGGGGTATAGTGTCAACGGTTAGCACGTCGGTCTCCAAAACCGAAAGTCCGGGTTCGAATCCTGGTACCCCTGCCAGCGCGGTTTGAAAGGAAAGTGAGTGTCGAAAAAGGTCGACGAAGTTATGGACGACACGGACAATCCAGAAGCTCTTCCAACACCGCGCGCCGCTGGGTTTGGCGAGGGCGCGGAAGGCCGAAGCGGGCGGCGAGAACGAGGACTCGGTGGGTCAAGGGTTGGTGCGATCGGGCGCCTCGCCCAGTTTTCGCGCGACGTCCGCGCTGAAATGAAGCGGGTCTCCTGGCCGACGGCAAAGGAAGTCAGGAACACAACGCTGATTACGCTCGTCGCAGTTGTCTTCTTTGCCGTTTATCTATTTGCCGTCGATCAAGGACTGGCGCGTTTGATTCTGGGGATTGACTGGTTCGTCGATAAACTGGCTAAGTTTTTGGGCGCGGGCTGAGGGTAAGAGAGATTTTCTAATGCAGCAGTGGTTCATACTCCATACTTACTCGGGACACGAGAAGAAGGTTCGCGATAGTCTGAAAGCCCGCATCCGCGACACGGATCTCCAGAACGAGATCAGTGAAGTGCTGGTCCCGACCGAGACGGTTGTCGAGATGCGCGGGAACAAGCGAGTAGAATCAACGCGTATGTTCTATCCGGGCTACGTGCTGGTTCAAGTCGAATGTGACGAGCGTGGGCACATTCCCGACAATGTTTTCCATATGATTAAGTCCACGCCGAAGGTGACGGGCTTCGTCGGCGGCCACAATCCGACGCCGCTGACGCCGCAAGAAGTGGACCAGATTGTTCACAACGTCACGGAGGCGGCAGAAAAGCCAAAGCCGAAGTTCTCCTACACGTCCGGCGAAACGGTACGAATCAAGTCGGGTCCGTTCCAGAGTTTTACGGGCAAGGTGGAAGAGGTTAACGAAGACAAGTCGACTCTGAAGGTAACGGTTACGATCTTCGGCCGCTCGACGCCGGTCGAGTTGAACTTTTTGGACGTCGAAAAGGTTACGTTCGCAGAAGAAGAGTGAAAGGCATTGCCGATTTCCAATTGCCGATTGCCAATTGGGGATTACGCGCGTGAGGCCTCTGAATTAGGGACAGAACATCGATGACGGAGTAAGGCAAATCGGCAATTGGCAATTGGAAATCGGAAATGACTTATGGCAAAGAAAGTAACGGGTTACATCAAGCTACAGGTTCCGGCCGGTAAAGCGAATCCGGCGCCGCCGATTGGCCCCGCCCTGGGCCAGCACGGGGTCAACATTATGGAGTTTTGCAAGGCCTTTAACGCCAAGACCGCGCAGTTGGATCCCGACCTGAAGATCCCGGTCGTGATCACGGTCTTTGGGGACCGCTCGTTTACCTTTGAGACCAAGACGCCGCCGGCGGCGGATCTGTTGAAGAAAGCGGCGGGCATTCCGAAGGGCTCAGGCAATCCGAAACGGGAAAAGGTCGGCACGATCTCGCGGGCAAAGATCGAGGAGATCGCCAGGACAAAAATGCCGGATCTGAACGCGAACGATCTGGCAGCTGCGGTCAAGACGATTGAAGGCACAGCCCGACAGATGGGACTGACGGTCGAATAATATTGGATTTCTGATTTTGGATCTGCGATTTCTATTTATCCGCAAGTCCGAGAGAGGGAGAGGCGCAAGCGATTAAGGGTTTCAAGCTAAAATCTAAAATCGCAAATCTAAAATGCCTCGCAAGCACCTCGGAGTCATGAAATGAAGAAACACGGAAAGAAGTATCGTGCCGCGACGGAAAAGTTCGAGCCGGGGCGCAAATACAACCTTGAAGAAGCGGCCGGGAAAGTCAAAGAGATCGCTTTCGCGAAATTTGATGAGACAGTGGAGCTGACAGTCTGGCTGGGCGTTGACCCGCGCAAGGCAGATCAGCTTGTGCGCGGAACGATTGTTTTGCCGCACGGCCTGGGAAAGTCCAAGACGGTGCTCGTCATCGCGCAGGGCGAGAAGATCAAGGAAGCGGAAGAGGCCGGTGCGGATCTTGTCGGCGGTCAGGACATGGTCGATAAGATCAAGGGCGGCTGGCTTGAGTTCGACGCTGTTATCGCCACGCCGGACATGATGCGTCTGGTTGGCGGACTCGGCAAAGTTCTGGGGCCCCGCGGGTTGATGCCAAATCCCAAGACCGGCACCGTAACTTTCGACGTGAAGACGGCGGTCAAAGAAACCAAAGCGGGCAAAGTCGAATATCGCGTCGATAAGACCGGCGTGATCCACGTACCGGTCGGGAAGATATCGTTTGATGCGGACAAGATTCGCGACAACGCCAAATCCCTGCTCGAAGCAGTGGTGAAAGCGAAACCGGCAACGGCAAAAGGCAAGTATGTTAAGAAGGTGAATTTGGCGGCGACGATGAGTCCGGGAGTTTTGATTGATGAGGCCGCGTACGTCAAATAGGTAAGGAGCGACCCAGAATGAAAACGAAACAGCAAAAACAGCAGGACCTGGAGGCGCTCACCGAGCAGTTTAAAAACGCGCAGGCGGCAATGTTGGTAGGCTTTCAAAAGATGACCGTCGCGAAGGATCAGGAACTTCGCAACCAATTGCGTGAGGCGGGAGTTACCTATTCCGTTGTGAAAAACACGCTGGCTCGAAAGGCGGCCGCCGGCACGCCGCTTGAGCCAGCGGCGGATCACTTCAAGGGTGTTACCGCAGTGGCGTTAAGTAGCGGAGATCCAGTTGCGCTGTCCAGGGCGATCGCAAAATTCACGAAAGCCAACGCGGAAATCTTTTCCTTTAAAGCCGGAATCGTCGAGGGCAAAGTCGTAGCGTTGGCGGACGTCGAAGCAATTGCCAGCTTGCCATCCAGGGAGGATTTGATTTCGAAGATCATGTTCCTGGTAAATTGTCAGGCCCAGCGTCTGGTGACTGTCACCAATGCAGTGGCGCGGAATCTTGTCGTTGTAATCAATCAGGTTCGCGCGCAGAAAGAAGCGCAAGGCGCTTAGTTATTTGGAAATTCGAATTGCCGGATTGAGCGATGCAACTTCGAATTTGGCGATGAGCTCTTTTGCAATTATCAAAGGCCGCCTTCTTAGTGTCAGTGAGGCAGTCAGTTCTGGACGCGACGCGCGGAGATGCGCCGCCGAAGCAGCCAGCGATACGCAGCGGAGGTGTGAACCTTTTGCTGATAGACGCAAACCGTTAGGAGTGATGAAAAGAAATGTCTACAGATAAGATTCAGTCGATTGTCGATCAGGTTAAGGCTCTCACCTTGCTCGAGGCTTCGCAGCTTGTGAAAGCGATGGAGGAGACGTTTGGTGTCTCGGCGGCGGCAGCGGCGGTTGCCGCGGCTCCGGCTGCGGGCGCAGGTGGTGGCGAAGCGCCGGCCCCGGCGGAAGAGAAAACCGAGTTTGACGTGATCTTGCAGGCCATCGGCGGCAATAAGATCAATGTCATCAAAGTCGTTCGCGAAGTTACTGCCCTTGGCTTGAAAGAAGCCAAGGACCTCGTCGAGGCGGCGCCGAAAGCGGTGAAAGAAGGCGTTTCAAAGGAAGAAGCCGAGACGGTTCGTCAGAAGCTAGCGGACGCAGGCGCGACCGTGGAAGTCAAATAGGTTTCGGGTACCAGGTGTCAGGTGTCGTTTGCCTTACCGATACCCTGACACCCGGCACGGCTCGTGTTGGCTTGACAGTTGATTTGTAAGTGGTTAACTTAAGGGAGTATTGAAGGCGCTGGCGTTACTCCCGGGAAAATTTGACGAAAAAAGTCAACTGCTTTTTCGGTTGGAAGCGGTTAGGGCATCGTATGCTCTAGCCGCGCCTTGTCGTGTCCGGTGGAATTTTTGAATTTGCGATTGGTGAATCAGCCCGCGGCTTGATTCGAGAATCGCAAGTCAGATCATAAATCATCAAGGAATCTCTCATGTCTGCAAACCTGCTTCAAACGGCAAACACTGGCTTGGGACGGCGGACGAGTCGCGCGCCGGAACGCGTAGACTTTTCCAAAATTGCGACCGCCGTTCGGATCCCGAATCTGATCGAGATCCAGCGCGAATCCTACAATCGTTTTCTGCAGATGGACTTTCTGCCGGAAGAACGGGAAAGCACCGGTCTGCAAGCCGTCTTCAAGTCAGTGTTTCCCATCTCGGATTTTCGCGGCACTGCGACGCTCGACTTCGTCGAGTACCAGATCGGCAACTGGCAATGCAAATGCGGCCGGCTCGAAGGTCTGAATTATCTGCGCGCCGAATGCAAGACTTGTGGCTCGACGATCAAGGTCAATCCACTGGCCGCGGGCGAGACCCTCTGCTCCAAGTGCGGCACGTTTAACAACGTGCGCCCCGAGCTCTGCGAAAACTGCGGCGAGCCGGTTGGTCTAAAGCACAAGCACGATCAGCAGGAGTGCCAGGAGCGCGGCATGAGCTACAGCGTGCCACTCAAGGTCAAGATCCGTCTGACCGTATACGATAAGGATCCCGAGACTGAAGTCCTGTCAATTCGCGACATCAAAGAGGAAGAAGTCTTCTTTGGGGAAATCCCATTGATGACCGACAACGGCACATTCATCATCAACGGCACCGAGCGCGTGATCGTCTCGCAGCTTCATCGCTCCCCCGGGGTCTTCTTCAAGAAAGGCCCGGTCTACGTCGCCAAGATAATTCCGTACCGCGGGTCCTGGGTCGAATTTGAATACGATCAGAAGAACCTGCTCTATGTACGCGTCGGCAAGCGCAAGTTTCTGGCCTCGATCTTTCTCCGCGCTCTCGGTCTGTGGTTCAGCCGCGAGGTCGATGCCAGGTCCGCGCGCACGGATTCTCAGCTCGAGGATGCAGTCAAGAACGCTTCGTTTACGGATGAAGATCTGCTGCGCGCGCTCTATGTCACGGACGAAATCCGCGTTGACGAGGGACGCTTGATGATTCAGGTGCCGGACTCTGGTGCTACGAATCTGGTGGGCATGAAGGTTGACTTTGACATCAAGGGACGTGGCGAGCCGATCGTCCGCAGCGGTAAGAAGGTGACGCACGCAGCCCTCGAAGGTTTGCACAAAGCGAAGATCGGCGAGGTTGAGATCGAGCCTTTACAGTTCGAGGGCGCCTACGCTGTCGCGGATGTCGTGAATAAAGAGAGCGGCGAAGTAATTCTGGAAGCGAACAACGAGATCACTCCGGCCAAGCTGCAGGAAATTATCGAAGCCAGGATCGATAGCTTCTCAGTATTCTTCCCCGAGCGCGATGACATTGGTCCGATTCTCTCGCAAACGTTGAAGAAAGACGTGATCGCGAAGCCGGTGGACGCATTGCTCGAAATCTATCGCAAGATGCGACCGGGCGACCCGCCGACGGTGCAGACCTCGTATCGGCTGCTGGAATCGATGTTCTTCGACCCGCGGAAGTTCGATTTTTCGCGCGTCGGCCGACTGAAGTTCAATATCAAGATGGGCAAGCCCGAGCGCAATCGGATCGAGGATCCGCTGCTTACGGCCCATGACTTCTTCGAGGTTGTTTCCTACGTCTTGAAGATGCGCAAGAATCCGTCAGAGTTTCAGGCCGACGACATCGACCATCTTGGCAATCGTCGCGTGCGTGCCGTCGGCGAACTGCTCGAGAACCAGTTCCGCATCGGCCTGGAACGCATGGAGCGGGCGATCAAAGAGAAGATGTCCATCCATCAAGAGATGCAGACGACGATGCCTCGCGATTTGATCAACGCGAAGCCGGTGACGGCTGCCGTGCGTGAGTTTTTTGGCTCGAGTCAGCTCTCGCAGTTCATGGATCAAACCAATCCGCTTTCCGAAATCACACACAAGCGCCGCCTGTCGGCGCTGGGGCCGGGCGGACTCTCACGCGAGCGCGCGGGATTTGAAGTGCGCGACGTGCACCCGACTCACTACGGACGCATCTGTCCCATCGAGACGCCGGAAGGTCCGAACATCGGACTCATTTCGAGCCTTTCCTGCTTTGCTCGCATCAACGAGTTTGGTTTCATTGAGGCGCCTTATCGCAAGGTGACCGACGGCAGGGTGGTCGAGTACGCGCGGATAATCAACGGCGGTGATACTAAGTTTAAGCCGGGCCAGCACGTGCCGCAGGAAGAAGTCGATAAGGCAAACAAGCGCGTCAGCGCGACCGGCCGCAAGGCTGAGTCCGAGCCGTGGCCGTTCTACCTCACGGCGTGGGAAGAGGACAAGCACGTCGTCGGTCAGGCGAACATTGAGCTTGACGAGACTGGTTTCATCGTCAATGAACGCAACCAGGCGCGCAAAGCCGGCGAGTTCATTCTGGCGATGCGCAAAGACATCGAATACGTTGACGTTTCGCCGAAGCAACTCGTGTCGGTCGCCGCGTCGTTGATTCCGTTTCTCGAAAACGACGACGCCAATAGAGCGCTGATGGGATCGAACATGCAGCGCCAGTCAGTGCCGCTGCTGCGCGCCGAAGCGCCGTACATCGGCACCGGCATGGAACAAACGACGGCGCGCGATTCGGGCGCGGTCGTTGTTGCCCGGCGTGATGGTGTGGTCGACTACGTCGATTCCGAGCGCACGATCGTAAAAGCGGATCACAACGTCGATGGCACGATCTCTCGCGAAGTGACGGCCGACATCTACACGCTGATCAAGTTCAAGCGTTCAAACCAGAATACCTGCATTAACCAGAGGCCCATCGTGCACGTGGGCGAGCGCGTTACCAAGGGCCAGGTGATTGCCGATGGCCCCTGCACGGACAGGGGTGAGCTGGCGTTGGGTCGCAACGTGCTGGTCGCGTTCATGCCCTGGCGCGGTTATAACTTTGAGGACGCGATCCTGGTCTCTGAGCGTCTGGTGAAAGAGGACTATTACACCTCGATTCACATCGAAGAGCTGGAGATCGAAGCGCGTGACACAAAACTCGGTCCCGAAGAGATCACTCGCGACATCCCGAACGTTGGCGAGAACATGCTGCGCGACCTGGACGAGAGCGGGATCATTCGCATCGGCGCGCAGGTCAAGCCGGGATCGATTTTGGTGGGCAAAGTGACGCCGAAAGGCGAGACACAGTTGACGGCGGAAGAGAAACTTCTGCGCGCAATCTTCGGTGAGAAAGCCGGCGACGTGAAAGACGCTTCGCTGGTGTGTCCGCCGGGCATCGACGGCACGGTTGTCGACGTGCAGGTTTTTACGCGCAAAGGCCAGGAGAAGGACGAGCGCTCGCTGGCTATCGAGCAGGAAGAAGAGAACCGTCTGCGACGCGATCTTGAGGACGAGATCCGCATCCTGCACGAGCAACGCGATACCCGCATCTACGAGCTGCTCGAAGGCCGTAAACTGTCTGCGGACCTGACGGTCAATCGCGAGGTGGTCATTGAGAAAGGCACGCCTATCACGCGCGAAATGCTCGAGGGCCTGGAGACGAAGGTGCTCAGAAAAGTGCAGCTCGCTTCGTCGCGCGTCGATATTCCGGCGGAGATCAAGGAATACGAGGATCGCACTGAGCGCCAGATCAAGATCCTTTCCGACATTTATGAGGAGAAGATCGCGAAGCTGCGCCAGGGTGACGAGCTAAGCCCCGGCGTGATCAAGATGGTCAAGGTTTTCGTCGCCATGAAGCGCAAGTTGTCCGTCGGCGACAAGATGGCCGGACGCCACGGCAACAAGGGGGTGATTGCGCGGATTTTGCCGGAAGAGGATATGCCGTATCTGCCGGATGGCACGCCCGTTGAGATCGTTTTGAACCCGCTCGGTGTGCCGTCGCGCATGAACGTCGGGCAGATTCTCGAGACGCACCTCGGCTGGGCCGCACGCGTTCTGGGGCTCTACTTTGCGACGCCGGTCTTTGACGGCGCCACCGAACCGGAGATCAAGGAGAAGCTGAAAGTTGCCGGAGTACGGGCGACTGAACTCGGACTTCCGGAGATCGTCAACGAATCCGGCAAGGCGGTTCTTTACGACGGTCTAACCGGCGAGCCTTTCGAGCAGAAGGTCTCAGTCGGTTACATCTACATGCTGAAGCTGTCGCACCTGGTGGACGATAAGATCCACGCGCGCTCGATTGGACCATACAGCCTGATCACGCAGCAGCCTTTGGGCGGAAAAGCGCAGTTCGGCGGACAGCGATTCGGCGAGATGGAAGTGTGGGCCCTGGAAGCGTACGGCGCAGCGCACATTCTCCAGGAGTTGCTGACCGCGAAGTCAGATGACGTTGCCGGACGCTCGAAGATCTACGAGGCGATCGTCAAAGGCGAAGCCGACTTCGATCCCGGTCTTCCAGAATCGTTTAATGTGCTCGTGCGCGAGCTGCAGTCGCTCTGCCTCGACGTCGAGCTTATCAACAAGAAGGTAAGCGGCGACGGCGCAGGACTGGAAGAAGGAGTCGGCGAAGCGCTGATCACCAGCGCAGTTGAAAGCTAAAGCATTTCCGATTGCCGATTGCCAATTGCCGATTGGTGTTCGGCTTTCGATGACGGCTTGACAAGATGATTTTGCAATTAGCACCTGAGACCGAGCGTCAGTGACCAATCGGCAATTGGCAATTGGCAATCGGAAATGGAGAAACAAGTGTTTCGATTCCAACAAGAAAAGCAGCAACTTGCTCCTGACTTCGAAGCGATTCGCATCTCTCTGGCATCACCGGAGAAGATCCGACATTGGTCGCACGGAGAGGTAACGAAGCCAGAGACGATCAATTATCGCACCTTCAAGCCGGAGCGCGATGGACTCTTCTGTGCGCGCATTTTCGGGCCCGTCGCGGACTGGGAATGCCTCTGCGGAAAGTACAAGCGCATGAAGCACCGAGGCGTGATCTGTGATAAGTGCGGGGTTGAGGTCACCCAGGCAAAGGTGCGCCGCGAGCGTCTGGGCCACATCGATCTGGCCAGCCCTTGTTCGCACGTCTGGTTCTTCAAGGGACTTCCTTCGCGCATCGGCCATTTGCTGGACATCCCGCTGCGCGAACTCGAAAAAGTTCTCTACTTTGAGTCGTACATTACGATTGATCCCGGCGACGTGCCGGGTTTGAAAGAGAGAGAGCTGCTTTCGGATGAACGTTACCGCGAGTTGATGCGTGATTATCCCGCGCAGTTTGTCGCGAAGATGGGCGCCGAAGCGATCAAAGAGCTGCTGGCGGCGGTCAACATCCTGGAGCTCGCCACTGAGCTGCGCAAGAAGATGAAGGAAGAGTCATCGCAGCAGAAGAAGCTCAAGTATTCAAAGCGTCTGAAGGTGGCAACCAGCTTCTTAAAGTCGGGTAATCGGCCCGAATGGATGATCCTCGATGTCATCCCAGTTATTCCACCCGAGCTGCGTCCGCTGGTGCCGCTCGATGGCGGCCGGTTTGCTACGTCTGACTTGAACGATCTTTATCGGCGCGTCATCAATCGCAACAACCGCTTGAAGAAACTGATGGAGCTGCGCGCGCCCGAGGTGATCGTGCGCAACGAAAAGCGCATGCTGCAAGAGGCGGTCGACGCGTTGTTTGACAACGGCCGGCGCGGTCGGGTGTTGCGCGGTGTCAACAATCGTCCGTTGAAGTCTTTGAGCGGCACACTGAAAGGTAAACAGGGCCGCTTTCGTCAGAACCTGCTCGGCAAGCGCGTGGACTACTCCGGTCGTTCAGTGATCGTAGTTGGACCTGAGTTGAAACTGCACCAGTGTGGTTTGCCCAAGAAGATGGCGCTCGAACTATTCAAGCCGTTCATCTACAACCAACTTGAAAAGCAGGGCCACGCGGCGACGATCAAACAGGCGCGCGAGATGGTCGAGCGGCAAGAGCCCGTGGTCTGGGACATTCTCGAAGAAGTGATTCGCGAGCATCCCGTGCTTTTGAACCGTGCGCCGACGCTGCACCGTCTCGGGATTCAGGCGTTCGAGCCCGTGTTGGTCGAAGGCAAAGCGATCAAGATCCACCCGCTTGTCTGCACCGCGTTCAATGCCGACTTTGACGGCGACCAGATGGCGGTGCACATTCCACTCAGTCCCGAAGCGCAGATCGAGGCAGCGGTGTTGATGCTTTCAAGCAACAATATTCTCAGTCCGGCAAGCGGCCAGCCTATAGCCGTGCCGTCGCAGGACATCGTGCTCGGCATTTACTACCTGACGCGCGACAAGTCCGGCGCCAAGGGCGAGGGGCGTGTGTTTGCTTCGCTCGAAGAGGTGTTGCTGGCGTTGGATGCAAAAGAGGTGACGACGCAGACGCCGATCAAGCTGCGCATCCAGGGTGACTTCATCGATCTGACACAAGAGCACGATCCGCAAGACATCCTGCGTGCGGTGGTGCAGGAGGATGTGCGCCGCGTCATCAACACGACTGTCGGTCGGGTGATCTTTAACGACTCGATTCCGCCGGGATTGCCGTTCATCAACGGCACGTTAAAGAAGAAGGGCTTGCAGTCGCTCGTTAACTACTCGCACATCCGTTTGGGCCACGAGATGACCGTCAAGATGCTTGACGATCTGAAGACGCTCGGGTTCCTCTACGCAACCAAGGCGGGCATCTCTATCGGCATCGACGATCTGGTGACCCCGGATGCGAAGAAGCCGCTGGTGGACAAGGCCGAGAAAGAAGTGATCGCCGTCGAGCAGCAATACCTCGATGGTGTGATCACCAACGGCGAGCGCTACAACAAGGTGATCGCGATCTGGTCCGAGGTTACGGACAAGGTCGCCAAAGAGATGTTCAAGGCGATGGACGATCGCGAGAAGTCAACTGGCGAGCTGAACCCGATCCTCGTTATGAGCGATTCGGGCGCTCGGGGCAGCGCGCAGCAGATTCGGCAACTGGCCGGTATGCGCGGTTTGATGGCCCGGCCGTCGGGCGAGATTATCGAGACGCCGATTCAGGCAAATTTCCGCGAAGGCTTGAACGTGTTGCAATACTTCATCTCGACGCACGGCGCGCGCAAGGGTCTGGCGGACACGGCGCTGAAGACGGCTGACTCGGGTTATTTGACGCGGCGACTGGTCGACGTTGCGCAGGACGTAATCATCAGCGAGCAGGATTGCGGCACGCTCCGTGGCATCTCCGCCAGCGCGATCGTCGAAGGCGGCGAAGAGATCGAGTCACTGCGTGACCGGATCGTGGGCCGCACGGCGCTGGAAGATGTCATCGATCCGGTCGAAGGCCGCGTGATCGTGGAATCGAATCATGAGATCGACGAAGACCTCGCCGCCGAGATTCAACGCTCAGGCGTGCAACGCGTGCGCATTCGTTCGGTATTAACTTGCGAGTCGCGTCGCGGTTGCTGCGTTAAGTGTTATGGCCGGAACCTGGCAACGGGACGGCCCGTGGACATCGGCGAGGCTGTGGGCGTTATCGCTGCTCAGTCGATAGGTGAACCGGGCACACAGCTTACGATGCGTACGTTCCACATCGGCGGCACGGCGCGCCTCGAGGAGTCTTCGAAGCACGAGGCTCGTCAGGACGGCACAATCAAGTACATCGATCTGCAAACCGTTAAGAGCCGCAAGGGCGAGCGTATTGCCATGAACCGCAATGGTTCGCTCACCATCATTGACGATCGCGGCCGCGAAGTGGCGCGCTATCAGATCGTCTACGGCGCCCACATTCTCGTGGAGGACGGTCAGCGTGTGGCTCAGGATCGGTTGCTGGCTACCTGGGACCCGTTCACCTTCGCGATTCTCACCGAGGTTTCCGGTCACATTAAATATCAGGACCTGAAGGAAGGCGTGACTTTTGACGAAGAAGTCGACGAAGTGACCGGTCAGTCGCGTATGGTCGTGAAAGATTCGCCCGACGAAAAGAAGCAGCCCCGTTTCGAAATTCGCAGCGCTGGCCATAAGGTCCTCAAGACCTACCAAATGCCTGTGCGGGCGAACCTGATGGTCAGCGACGGCGAGGAAGTTGAGGCCGGAGACATCATCGCGAAGATTCCGCGCGAGACGACCAAGACCAAGGACATCACAGGCGGCTTGCCGCGTATTGTCGAGTTGTTCGAAGCGCGCCGGCCGGGCGAGACGGCGGTCATGTCGGAGATCGACGGTCTCGTCAAGCTTGGTCCGATAGCCAAGGGCAAACGCAAGCTCATCATCGTTGGCGACGATGGCGAAGAACGCGAGTATGACATCCCGCGCGGCACGCACATCAACGTGCAGGAAAGCGATCGCGTGCGCGCCGGCGAAGCATTGATGGATGGGCCGCTCAACCCGCACGACATTCTGCGCGTGCTCGGTATGAGTCGTTTGCAGGAGTACCTCGTGAACGAGATTCAGGAGGTCTATCGACTGCAGGGCGTGAACATCAACGACAAGCATATCGAAGTGATCGTTCGCCAGATGCTGCGCTGGGTGAAGATCAAGGAAGTGGGCGACACGGAGTTTCTGCTCGAGGAGCAAGTGGATCGCTTCCGCTTCACGGACGAGAACGACCGCGTTCTTGCCGACGACGGCGAAGTCTCGCAAGCCGAGCCGCTGCTGCTGGGCATCACCAAGGCTTCGCTCTCGACCGATTCGTTCATCTCCGCAGCTTCCTTCCAGGAGACAACGCGCGTGCTGACCGAAGCGGCGATTTCGGGACGCATAGACTATCTGCGCGGATTGAAAGAGAACGTCATCATGGGCCGGCTGATTCCCGCCGGGACGGGCATGGAGTATTACCGCAACGTGGATGTCGAACGCGACGAGACGATGGATCAAGTGCGCGAGCGCGAGCTTGATGAATTTCCGGAGATCGTCGGCGGCGTCGAAATACCAACGCCCACAACCCATACCACTGTTCCCGCCACCGGCGATGGTGATGTGGTCGACATGATCGACGTCGACGTACCCGAGTAAGCCTGGCATAGGCTTTTGCCTTTGGAAGCAGACCGGCGTGGTTTCATTCCACGCCGGTCTTTTTGCTGGAAGCGCGGGCATCTTGCCTGCACCTCGTGTCGCAAGCCGCCAACTTGCGTTTGCGCGCTTGCGAGAAATCCCACCAATAACAGCGTTTCAGGGGTTTGCCTAAAAAAGTTCAGCCAACGGATTCGGCTATGCCGCCTGATGTGCGGAAGCGCTCCGCGCTTCCGTCGATTGGCACGACGAATTTGGGGCTGCGCCCCAAAACCTGGGCGTAGCCCGAAATTCAATATCGAACTTGCTGGAAGGCCGGCCTCAGCCAAAACTGAGTAGCAACATTTATTGCGTGTTTCATTGACATTCTCCCAGCGTGTCTATAGCCTTCACGTCGTTACGAACCATCCGGACTAGTAGGCTTTAACATTTATCCGTATTTCCAGGCAGGTCGGACTTCAAGCGCGAGTGGACTTTTGAGAGGCAGCCCTCCCGCAATTCTCTCTTCTATTTGACTATCGGAACCCTTCAGCTCTAACTGACTCCCACTTCCGCTTCATTCGTCCGCCCTGCGCCCGTGCGGCAGAGAGCAGCCTTTGTGTGATTGCATTATCAAGTGAGCCGCAGTCGCTGAATGCTGTAGCGATTAGGAAGTAATCAAGTAAGTAAGAGTCCTTTGTAATCCGAAACCAACTCGAAAGGAACCCACCATGCTGAATACACGTGTCGTCACCAAAGTCTCATTCTCTGCAAAGTCTGCCAGGCTTGTGAGGTTAGGCTCCGTATCCGTGCTCTTTTTCGTAGCTGTCGCGGCGCTCTTGATTAACGTCGTCGCTTCGATCTCACTTTCAACGAGTACAGCCTATACGCAAAACTTTGATGGAATCGGAACTTCGGCAACCGCCACGTTGCCGGCTGATTTCAGGGCTGACAAACCCTCTACGGTTCGTACCGTGGGGACGTTTGCCGCCGCCGGTACAACCACTAGTCTTGTTGGTGGCGCAAACCTTTCCAGCAGCGCCTCGAACGGGATCTACAACTTTGGATCAGGTACAACCACTACGGGGCCCGACCGAGCGGTTGGCTTTCTTTCATCCGGGACGGCAACGCAGAGTGGAAATCTCTATGCCCAGCTAGCTAACAATACAGGGGGAAATCTTTCAGGTGTTCAGATCTCTTACGATGTCGAAAAATACAGAAATGGCTCAAATCCAAACGGCTTTCGCATTCAAATGTTTTACTCTGCCGACGGCTCAACCTGGACCAATGCGGGGCCTGATTTCCTTACCAGCTTTGCCGCCGATGCCAACAACAATGGTTTTGCCACTGCCCCGGGAGCGACGGTTTCGGTAACAAACAAGACCTTGAGTGTAACGGTAGCGAATGGGGGAAATCTTTATTTAGCGTGGAACTATTCGGTCACAGCGACAAGCACGACAACAAACGCGCAGGCGTTGGCAATAGACAATATTTCTATACTCGGCATCGCGGGAGCGGGACCAACCAACCCGAGCGGTGTTGGCGCCGCCAATCCGAGTTCGGTTCCGGCAGGCAGCCAAACACTTCTTACTGTCACCGTAACGCCGGGAAGTAATCCAACCAGCACAGGTCTCGGAGTCACAGCCGATCTCTCTTCCATAGGCGGGGCAGCCAGCCAACAGTTTTTCGACGACGCTACGCACGGAGACATAACTGCAGGCGACAACATCTTCTCGTTCCAGGCAACTGTCGCGGCCAACACGACGGGAGGTGCTAAGAGCTTACCGGTCACGATTACTGACGCCCAGGCACGAACGGGAACGACTTCGATCAATTTGACTGTTCTCGTGCCAACTCCCCCGTCCGGCGTTGGCGCCGCTAACCCAAACCCGGTCCAGGCCGGCAACTCAAGTCTTCTGACGGTTACTGTGACCCCCGGCAGCAATCCAACAAGCACCGGACTTAGCGTTACCGGCGACCTCAGTTCCATCGGTGGGTCTTCTTCACAACAGTTCTACGACGATGGCACGCACGGCGATGTGACTGCCGGCAACAATGTATTTTCATTCAACGCGACCGTTTCCAACAGCACAACCGTCGGCACGAAGAGTCTGCCAATAACTATCACCGATGCCCAATCTCGAACGGGAAACACCGCAATCTCACTCGACGTTCAATCGGCTCCCCCCGTTCCCGGCAGTGTTGTGATTAGCCAACTGTATGGAGGCGGGGGAAACTCCGGAGCTACGTTCAAGAATGACTTCGTCGAGATTTTCAACCGCAGTTCCAATACCGTTAGCTTGACCGGCTGGTCGGTGCAATATTCCTCGGCAGCCGGCAACTTCGGAGGATCAACTTCCAAGACAACTCTGTCCGGCTCGCTTGCTCCGGGCCAATACTATCTGGTCCAGCTAGCTGCTGGCGCAGGGGGCACCGATAATCTCCCGACACCGGACGCCGTAGGAACGACCAACATGAGCGCGACCGCCGGCAAAGTTGCGCTAGTGAGCAACAATGCCTTCCTCTCGGGAAGTTGTCCGGTCGGCACAAGCATAATTGACTTTATAGGGTATGGCGCTGCTAATTGCTTTGAAGGAGCAGGGCCGGCGCCAGGACTAGATAACCTGTCAGCTGACTTTCGCACCCATCTCGGCTGCAAGGACACCGACTCGAACGGTGGAAACTTTACCAGTGGACCGCCGAACCCGCGCAACACTTCGTCGCCAGTGAATATCTGCCCGACGGGCGATTTTCCGCCAGAGATATTCGGCACTTCACCAGCGGCGAATGAGGCACATGTTCCCCTCGACGCTAACATCACGATCAATTTCGACGAGCCGGTGAACGTGACCGGCACCTGGTTCCAGATCTCCTGCACCAGCACCGGACTGCACACGGCCACCGTCAGCGGGGGTCCAATCAGTTTCACGCTGAATCCCGACTCTGATTTCACCTTCAACGAACCGTGTACTGTCACGGTGTTTGCTAGTCAAGTCACCGATCAGGATTTGGATGATCCGCCGGACAACATGGCGGCAGACTACGTCTTCAGCTTCAACTCGGAGTTCTTCCGTGACCCCGCCGAACACATGGTCATGGGGAATCCAACTAATGCTGTTGCGGACGCTAACATGACGACCAACTTCCTGATGATGAAGATTCAATATGCGCTGTCGTTCAACAATGATCGAGGCATTCCGAACTGGACGAGTTGGCATCTTGACAGCACCTGGCGTGGCAGCGCTCCTCGCCAGGATGATTTCCGTAATGACACAACTTTACCGCCAAATTTCCATCAGGTGCAGGGAACGGATTATTCCGGTTCTGGTTTCGATCGCGGGCACATGTGTCCGTCGGCAGACAGAACCTCAACCATCGCGGACAATTCAGCCACTTTCCTGATGACCAACATGGTGCCGCAGGCCCCGGACAACAATCAGGGACCATGGGCGGCGTTCGAAAACTATCTGCGCACATTCCTTCCCGGCAACGAAATCTACATCCTTTCCGGAGGCACGGGCACCGGTGGCGTCGGATCAAACGGCTCAGCCAACACGATTGCCGGCGGTTTCGTGACCGTTCCCGCAACAACGTGGAAGGTTGCGCTTATTCTTCCCGTTGGTGACAACGACATTTCGCGTGTCGACAACAATACGCGAACGATCGCCGTCATCATGCCAAATACCAATGGAATCAGATCCGACCAATGGCAGAAGTATCTGGCAACGGTTGATCAGGCCGAGGCATTGTCCGGCTACGACTTCTATTCGAACGTCCCGACGCCAATTCAGGATGTGATCGAGGCGAGGCTGGACGCGGAAAATGACACGGCGCCCACCACTTCAGATCAGACGAAGACAACCGCCGAAGACCAGAGCGTTTCGGTAACACTGTCCGCCAGCGACTTCAACGTCAACAACGTATTCACCTACACGGTAGTAGATCCGCCTCTGCACGGCATGGTGTCAGGCAGCGGAGCGAATCTGACTTATTCGCCGGATCCGCATTATTTTGGCGCGGATCATTTCACCTACAAGGCGAATGATGGCGCTCTGGATTCAAACGTCTCGACCGTTAACATTACTGTGACGGAGGTCAATAACGATCCGGTCGCCGTCAGCGACAGCAAACAGACGGCTGAGGATTCAGCTTTGAACTTCCCGGCGACCGATCTAACCAGCAACGATTCGCCTGGGCCAAACGAGAGCGGCCAAACGCTGACTGTTGATTCGATCATCTCTACGCCCAACACCCACGGGAGTATCGTGTTGAGCAACGGCCAGATCACCTACACGCCGGAGGCTGATTACAACGGCCCGGCAAGCTTTGACTATCACTTGTGCGACGACGGAACAACGAACGGCGTGGCCGATCCGAAGTGTACGATCGGCACGGTCAACATCACCGTCACGGAAGTAAATGACAACCCGTCGGCCTCGAGTGACAACAAAACGACGGCCGAAGATAGCCCACTGACTTTTCCGGCAAGCGATTTGACTGCGAACGATTCGGCTGGTCCAGCGAATGAAAGCAGCCAGACGTTGACCGTATCGAGCGTCACGCCAACAGCGAACACGCATGGAACTGTTTCGTTGAGCAACGGTCAGATTGTTTACGCCCCGGCTGCCGACTACAACGGTCCGGCGAGCTTTGAATATGAGGTATGCGATAACGGAACAACCAATGGAACCCTGGACAGCAAGTGTGCTACGGCAACTGTCAACCTTACGGTTACCGAAGTGAACGACGCTCCACTCGCGAATACGGACAGCAAGCAAACGACCGAAGACGGTTCGTTGACCTTCCCGGCTGCCGACCTTGCCGCGAATGATTCGGCCGGTCCAGCGGATGAGAGTGGTCAGTCGCTAACAATAACAGGCGTAAGCCCAACGGCGGACACACATGGAAGTGTCGTTCTTCAAAGCGGGCAGGTTGTTTACACCCCGGATGCAAACTACAACGGACCAGCCAGCTTCAATTATCAGGTATGCGACGATGGCACTACCAATGGCGCGCCTGATCCGAAGTGCGCGACCGGAACCGTTAACGTTACGGTCACGGAAGTCAATGATGATCCCGTTGCCGCAAATGACGCCAAGAGCACAAGCGAGGACGGCTCTCTCAGCTTCCCGGCAAGTGACCTGACAGCAAATGACAGCACTGGCCCCGTCAATGAAAGCGGTCAGACCTTGACGGTATCGAGCGTCACGTCAACAGCGAACACGCATGGGACTGTCTCGCTGAGCAGCGGCCAAATTGTTTATACACCGGCCGCCGACTACAACGGACCAGCGAGCTTCAATTATCAGGTGTGCGATGATGGCACGACCAATGGCTCGCCTGACTCGAAGTGCGCGACCGGCACTGTTACAGTCACCATTGGGGAAGTCAACGACAACCCGGTGGCCAACGCGGATTCCAAGAACACCAACGAGGACACTTCCCTTAGCTTCCCGGCGAGCGATCTAACCGCTAATGACAGCGCAGGCCCGGCTAATGAAAGCGGGCAGACTCTGACAGTATCGAGCGTTACACCAACAGCGAACACGCACGGCACCGTTTCATTGAACAGCGGGACAGTGTCTTACCAGCCCGCGGCCAATTACAACGGCCCGGCAAGCTTTGCGTATCAGGTCTGCGATAACGGCACGACCAATGGCTCACCTGATCCAAAATGCTCAACCGGCACCGTCAACGTCACAGTCAACTCGGTAAACGATCCGCCGGCGCTTACGGGTGTGCCGGCAAACGCTTCGGTCCCTTACGATACACAGCTTACCTTCACGGCTCAGGCTATGGATGTTGACGTGCCCGCGCAGACGCTGGTCTTCTCGTTGATCGGTGCGCCTGCCGGAGCATCCATTGGTCCATCGACGGGTGTGTTCACCTGGACTCCTACGGCAGCGCAGGCCGGAGCAGCCTACACCTTCAGTGTGGCTGTGTCAGACGGCGAAGCTTCAGTGTCGAGTTCGATCACCGTAACCGTTAACCTTCAGGCCTTGACTTCGCTTGGGCCGGCTCAAGTATGGGTTGGACTGAAGAATAGTGATGACGTAGGGACAAAGTTTGACCTCAAGGCTGAGGTGTTCAAAAACGGCGACCCGAACCCGATCGGTTCGGGTGTACTCCCCCATGCGCCCGGCGGTAGCAGTGGCTTTAACAGTGCCATCCTCGACACAATCATCCTAAGCCAGACGGGCTCTACTGGCTTCCGCACGGGCGACATCCTGAGCATCAAGTTGTCGGTGCGCGTCGCGGCCAGCAGCGGTCACAACAGTGGCACGGCGAGGTTGTGGTTCAACGACAATGCTGCCAACAGCCACTTCGATGCGACTATCGGTAACGTGGCCAGGAGCTACTTCCTGCGGACTAGTTCCGCTCTGACTACGTTCGCCGGATCCGGACCGAGGAGCTCGATAGATGTCTCGGTAAGCCGGTCTGGTGGTAATCCATTCAAGCCGTTCGGCACCTGGATGATTACGTACTGACGGGCGAATTGCAGGTGCAGAATCGTCGAACGATTCTGTCTAGAAAGCGTTGACCGACGTAGACACGTCGCGCTTTCGTCTTTCGTTGCTAGATCGTAGTCGGCGTCGAGACCAACACGCGCCAACAAAAAACCGGCGCGAGCTAAACGTTCGCGCCGGTTGTGTTGGATTGGGGTTTTTCTGTTCGCGTTGGCCGCTGATCACTCAATAGAAGGAGCCTTCGCACCCTGCGGACAAAACCAGAGTTCAACCGCCGGCTCGCCGCGAATGGGACCGACGCGAGTCACGATCCGCCGACCGTCGATGCCGCGCGAATTGACCAGATAGTCGAAAATGCGGGTTGTGTGTTTCTGTACGTCACCGGGCTTTCCACCACGTCCGGGATAGACGATGACATAAGCCGTCGCCGTCGGATCGCTTTGTAGCTCGATCCCATAATTATCGAGACGCGCCTTCTCGTCGTTGAAACGACAGTTCTCGCACACGTCAAACTTGCGACAACCGGCCGTTTCAGGCTGAATTGGCACCATACCGCTTGCGGAACAATTCAGCGCGTCGTAACCCGGAATCGACACAGTGGCTCTGATCGACTGGCCACCGAGTCCGGCGGTGTCAACAGTAATCGTATTTGTACCCTCACCCGCGACAATCCTTCCAGCCGATACCGTCCAATTGTAAACAGGCGTGACGTTTGGCGAACCGCCCGTGACGCTTGCGCTAAAGGTCACTGACTGATTGACTCTAACTCTGTCGGGGCCGGAGACGATGATGCTGGGACAGATCGGCGGTTGGCACTTCACCAGAACCATTACCGATGAAAAGGCCACGCACTCGTCGGGGTAGCCACGGTCGACTTCGACGAGTGTCTTGTAGTAGCCAGGCTGCAAACCCGAAAGATCCCAGGTTGGCGTAGGACCGTCACCAACGATGTGCCCTCCGCTTGCGGACCACTTGTATCGCGGCGTCGCGCCGCTGGGAAGATTTGCTTTGGCGTCCAACTGCACGCGAGCTGCCGAACTGCCAGCCTCGCCGGCGCAAGCCGTGACGATAGTTGGCGTGGCGATCAACTGAAGAGTGGGCGGCGTATAGACAACCATCTCTGTCTTAGCCTTCTTCTTCTTCGGCTTTTTCGCAGAAGCTTCCTGGGAAAAGGCGGCTAATCCTGCCAGGACAAGTAGCAGGAACAAAGCAATCAAGCGGTACGGACTTTTCAACATCGCAACTCCTCAAGCGCAGTTATAGTTTTCTTGAGCTGCGGCAGTAAACGGCCGCTGTTCGTCTCAAAAAGGAGCAGGTGTTAGGGTGAAATGGATAATCCCCGGCCATTTCCATAACATCTCCGCGCGTTTACACAACGAGAGACGGAACGAAGATCTCTTCCATCAACTTGTTCCGTTCAATCTTGGTACAAAGCGCCATTCTCAAGGTTAAGACCCTGCGAAGCTGTTTGACTCACCAAAGAATTTGGCGTAGATACGTTCTGCTCCTGAACATCTTAAGGCCCGTAGCCGGTCATTTCAATTGAGACTTATTTTGCCGATCGTTATTCTTTGCGCGTTGCTCAGCCAGGCGAGCTGTACGCCGAAGAACTCCAATCAGTCTAATGCGGGGAACTCATCGTCGGCTGACAAGAGCCTGGGCGCCGCTGTGGACCCTGCTCGCGCGCGTGTCTTCCTCGAGCAGGGAAAAGAGCTTTACAAGAAAGACGAAGATCAACAAGCAGCTGAAGCTTTTCAAAAAGCGATCAACCTGGACCCGAGTCTGGCTGAAGCCCACTTCCGTCTTGGCCTCGCCTATGATGCGCTCGATCAGAAGCATGAGGCGGAGGATGCTTACAAGAAGGCCATCGAACCTTATAAGAAATACCTCAGCGCGAATCCGAAAGATGCCGAAGGCTTTTACAATCTCGGCCAGACCTATGCAGGTCTCCATCTCTACAGCGAAGCGGTGCGGGAATATCGGCAAGCGACGCGTCTGAAGCCCGACGACGCCGACATCTATTATGATCTGGGCATGGCTCTGACGCGCCTGGCGCAATATGACGAGGCTGCCGGCGCTTTTCAGAAATGCATCGATATCGATCCAAATAACTATCGGGCGCAGGATGCGCTTGAAGAAGCGAAAGAAGGCGTGAAGAGAATCAAAACCGGTAAGAAATACGCGGAAGATCAGTTGAAGAAGAAACAGGACGAAGAGAAGAAGAAGAAGCAGCAGGAGCAGAACCCTCCCGGATCGACTCCGTCGGAATCATAGAAACTTTGATCAATGAGCCGCTGGCAAAGAAGCAACAGTTCAAAAGGAAAAACATCATGGCTACATCCACACCACCACCCTATTTCCCGCAAGGTTCTCTGTCGCCCCCCGACGAAGGCCGATATCGAAAATTCAAAGTAGCCGTATTCGGTGCAGGTCTCCTCCTGATTCTCTTGCTCGGCGGCCTCGCGGTCGGGGTTTGGTATCTCGTGAAGTGGATCTTCTAGTTTCCGCGGTCTTCCTGCCTCAAAGAATCGAGAGGCCCACCGATGGGGGTTGGGAAGGGAATTGCGGCTGGGTTTCCTTGATCTGCGCTTGACACAACCCGCCTTCGCCCCTATAGTTTGGGGTTTCGGACTCAACGTCTGAAGTCAACAATGCAACGTCCAGTAGGTTCTGTCGGTGTGGAGGCGTTGCCCGGCTGCCAGGTTATGACAACCGGTTGACAATTATTGTGGCGTAAATGCCTGCGCCGCAGCTCGCTGAAAAGACGAGTTGCTCCAGCGCTTGCACGCGGAACGGCCAACAGGCCATCTCTCGCCCCCAATTGGTGCGACGCCACAGAAAAGTTTCGGCTTGAGGGAAGCCACGATCCACACCCGCCAGAACAGCGAATTCAGAACGTCCCTATTTAAACTTTCGTAACCGGGCAGTCGCCTGCGCTGACTTTCGGACAAGTTCCGAAAAGAGACAGGCAGCGCCCTTTTGCGCTTTGTCCGAAAGGCGCAACCGATTAAGCAGAGGAAGAGAGCATTGCCGACAATAAATCAGCTTATTCGCAAAGGTCGTGAGCAAGTTAAATACAAGACGGCCAGCCCGGCGCTCCAAAGCTCGCCGCAGAAGCGCGGGGTTTGCACGCGTGTCTACACACAGACACCGAAGAAACCGAATTCGGCGCTGCGCAAGGTGGCTCGCGTTCGTCTGACAAACGGCATCGAGGTCACGACCTATATCCCGGGTGTTGGACACAACTTGCAAGAGCACTCGATCGTGCTGATCCGCGGCGGGCGTGTGAAGGACCTGCCGGGTGTGCGCTATCACGTGATTCGCGGAACGCTGGACTCGGTTGGTGTTACCGATCGGAAGCAAAGCCGTTCGAAATATGGCGCCAAGCGCCCCAAAGCCAGCGCGGCTAAATAGGAAACGCGGGTGTCAGGTATCGGGTGCCGGGCCGGAGAAACGAACAAACTGACACCCGACCCTGAGACCTGAAACCTGAACGAATATGCCAAGACGAAGAATTGCCCAAAGACGCGAAGTGCTTCCGGATCCTGTTTACAACAGCGCGCTGGTGACAAAGTTCATCAACGGCGTGATGTGGCAAGGCAAGAAGTCGGTGGCGGAGGGGATCTTCTACGGTGCGATGCAGCAGATTGGAGAAAAGACTGGTGAGGAGCCGCTCAAGGTCTTTAAACGCGCCATAGACAACACCAAGCCGACGGTCGAAGTTAAGTCGCGTCGCGTCGGCGGCTCGACGTATCAGGTGCCGATCGAGGTTCATCAGGAACGTCGGGGTGCGCTCGCGATTCGCTGGATTGTTTCGTACGCGCGAGGTCGTGGCGAAAAGACAATGACGGATCGGCTGGCGGCAGAGATTCTGGACGCAGCAAACAATCGCGGCAACGCCGTCAAGAAGAAGGAAGACACGCACCGCATGGCGGATGCCAACAAGGCGTTCGCGCATTACAAGTGGTAAGCAATGGCTAAGCACGATCTAAATACGTTTCGGAATATTGGCATCATGGCGCACATCGATGCTGGTAAGACGACCACTACCGAACGGGTCCTCTATTACACGGGCATCACGCACAAGATCGGCGAGGTGCACGAGGGCACGGCGATAATGGACTGGATGGAACAGGAACAGGAACGCGGCATCACAATTACCAGCGCCGCGACCACGTGCTTTTGGGAGCGTGACGGCGTCGACTATCGCATCAACATTATCGACACGCCTGGTCACGTCGATTTCACGATGGAAGTAGAGCGAAGCTTGCGCGTGCTGGACGGCGCAGTCGCGGTTTTCGACGGCGTTGCCGGTGTCGAGCCGCAATCGGAAACAGTTTGGCGCCAGGCCGACAAGTACGGCGTGCCGCGCATTTGTTTCATTAACAAACTCGATCGCGCTGGAGCATCTTTCGAAAGATCGTTCGAGTCAATCATTACTCGCCTCGGCGCAAATCCCGTTGCCCTCCAGATTCCCATTGGTATTGAAGATCAATTTCAAGGCGTGGTCGATCTGATCGCGATGAAGGGGTTGATCTGGAACGATGAGACCAAGGGGGCAGAGTACGAGACCGTCGAGATTCCCGCCGAGTTGAAGAACGGCGCAAAGGCCGCGCACGATAAACTGATCGAAGCAGTGGCCACAGTCGATGACGATCTGATGCACAAGTACGTCGAAGCCCAGCAAATTACCGCGGCGGAGATTCGCAGGGCGCTGCGCAAGGGAACACTTGAGCTGAAGCTTGTCCCGGTGGTAACAGGCTCGGCGTTCAAGAACAAGGGCGTGCAAACATTGCTCGATGCCGTCGTTGATTATCTACCGTCGCCGCTGGATATCCCCGCAGTTGAAGGAACAAATCCGAAGAATGGACACATTGAGACGCGTCCGCCGGATGCCAGTGCCCCATTTGCCGGACTGGTATTCAAGATCATGGCCGACAAACACCTGGGTCAACTTTCTTTCGCGCGCGTTTACAGCGGCACGATCAAGGCCGGCTCATATGCTTACAATCCCGGCAAAGACGCGAAAGAGCGCGTCGGCCGTCTAATGCGGATGCATGCCAACAAACGCGAGGACATCGCTGAGGCGAGCGCCGGAGAGATCATAGCGATCGGTGGAATGAAACAGGTTACGACCGGGGATACAGTTTGCGACGACAACAAACCTATTGTTTTGGAGAGAATCGAGTTTCCCGCGCCGGTCATTCGCGTCGCCGTCGAGCCAAAGACCCGGCAGGATCAGGACAAGCTGGGGATCGCTTTGTCGCGCCTGGCGCAGGAAGATCCGTCGTTCAATGTGTCGACAGATCAGGAGACTGGCCAGACGATCATTGCCGGTATGGGCGAACTGCATCTGGAGATCATCGTCGATCGCATGAAGCGCGAGTTCGGCGTCGAAGCCAACGTCGGTAAGCCGCAGGTCGCGTATCGCGAGACGATTACTCAGGCCGCGAAAGGCAAAGAAGTCCACAAAAAGCAGACTGGCGGTCGCGGTCAGTATGGCCACGTCGAACTCGAGATCGAGCCGGCGCCGGGCGAAGGTTATGTTTTCGAAAACGAGATTACCGGCGGCGCAATACCGAGGGAATTCATCAAGCCGGTCGAGCAGGGAATCAAGGACGCCATGGAGCGCGGGTTCCTGGCCGGTTACGAGTTAGTGGATATCAGAGTCCGCCTCGTGTTCGGTTCGTATCACGAAGTGGATTCCGACGAGCGTTCGTTCCACATCGCGGGCTCGCTGGCATTCCAGGATGCGCTGAAGAAAGCGAAGCCAGTGTTGCTGGAGCCGATCATGCGCGTCGAAGTTGTGACGCCTAATGACTACACCGGACCGGTGAACGGTGATCTTAATTCGCGTCGAGGCAAGATTGAGAGTATGGAGCCGCGTGTTGGTGGCGCCCAGGTGATAGTCGCTTTCGTGCCCTTGTCGGAGATGTTTGGTTACACGACCGATCTGCGCTCAGCGACGCAGGGGCGCGCGACCTCAACCATGCACTTCGCGCGTTACGAACAGGCGCCGAAGCACGTCGCGGAAGAAGTGATCGCCAAGGTACAGGGAGTGGCAAAATAAAAACGATGAAGGATGAACGCGGAACGATGAAGCAAAGCAGAGAATTCACTAGTCATCATTCAGCGTCCATCGTTAGAACAGGAGCAGGAGATGGCGAAGGAAAAATTTGATCGTTCGAAGCCGCACGTAAACGTGGGGACGATCGGGCACGTGGATCATGGGAAGACGACGTTGACGGCGGCGATCACGAAGGTGTTGCAGAAGCACAATCCGAAGATTGTCCTGGGCACGCGGATTATGTGAAGAACATGATCACCGGGGCGGCGCAGATGGACGGAGCGATCCTGGTGGTGGCGGCGACGGATGGGCCGATGCCGCAGACGCGGGAGCATATCTTGTTGGCGCGGCAGGTGGGGGTGCCGGCGATGGTGGTGTTTCTGAACAAGTGCGACGCGGTGGACGATCCGGAGTTGCTGGAGCTGGTGGAGTTGGAAGTGCGGGAGCTGTTGAGCGCGTACGAATTTCCTGGGGACAAGATTCCGGTGATCAAAGGGTCGGCGCTGAAGGCCCTGGAAGGAGATGCGGAAGGGGAGAAGGTAGTGGATGAGTTGATGGAAGCGGTAGACAGTTACATACCGACGCCGGAGCGGGACGTGGAGAAGCCGTTTTTGATGCCGGTGGAAGACATATTCACGATTCAGGGACGGGGGACAGTGGCGACGGGTCGGGTAGAACGGGGGAAAGTGAAGGTGAACGAGAGCGTGGAGATCGTGGGCATCCGGCCGACGCGGACGACGGTGGTGACTGGGGTGGAGATGTTCAAGAAGCTCCTGGATGAAGGGGTAGCCGGGGACAACGTGGGGTTATTGTTGCGGGGGGTGGAGCGGAAGGACATCGAGCGGGGGCAGGTGGTGGCGAAGCCTGGGAGCATCACGCCGCACACGAAGTTCAAGGCGGAGGCGTATGTATTGACGAAGGAAGAAGGGGGGCGGCACACGCCGTTTTTCACGGGCTACCGGCCGCAGTTTTACTTTCGGACGACGGACGTGACCGGGGTGGCGACGTTGCCGGAGGGAGTGGAGATGGTGATGCCATCCGCGAAGGCGGGCGCACCGTCGGCGCCGGCACCATCACCGAGGTGATTGAATAATGCTGAACGAAAAGATTCGAATCAGACTCAAGGCCTACGATCATCGAGTGTTGGACCAGTCGACCTCGGAGATCGTTGAGACGGCGAAGCGCACTGGCGCGCGCGTGGCTGGGCCGATACCGCTACCCACTGTCAAAAATCGGTGGACGGTACTGCGCTCTCCGCACGTCGACAAGAAGTCGCGCGAACAGTTTGAGATCAGAACGCATAAGCGTCTGATGGACATTCTCGATCCGACGCCGCAGACAGTCGACGCGCTGATGAAGCTGGACCTTCCAGCCGGTGTCGATGTCGAAATCAAGGCGTTCGGCAGGCAGTAAGACATTGCCGATTGCCGATTGCCGATTGCCGATTGGAAGACGGGCGATTGGTAGTCAGCAAGTCGAGAGTATTTGAGGTCCCTTAAATCGGCAATTGACAATCGGAAATTGGCAATGATCAACGGAATCATCGGTAGAAAACTCGGGATGACGCAGTTGTTTGCTGCGGACGGAACGGTCACCCCTGTGACGGTGATCAAGGCAGGGCCGTGTGTGGTCGTACGCAGTGCAATTGGGGCTGGTCGATGAAAAGCCGGTCAGGCTGAAGCGAGTGACCTTGCCGATGCGCGGTCACTTTGAGAAGACCGGCGGTGGCATTCCTCCAACGCGGGTGTTGAAAGAACTGCGGCTCGATGCGTCCGCGGCTGAAAGCAATGTTGGCGACAAGGTGCTCGTGGATCTCTTTTCGGATGGTGACGCCATCGAAGTTATCGGGCGCTCAAAGGGACGCGGGTTTGCCGGCACCGTGAAGCGTCATCATTTCAATCGCGGTCCCGAATCACATGGTTCGATGAACGTGCGCGCGCCGGGGTCGATTGGCGCTTCTGCATATCCATCGCGAGTGATCAAGGGCAATCGATCATCCGGCCACATGGGCGATGAGCGCGTCACTGTCAAAGGCTTAACCGTGGCCCGCGTCGATGTCGAGAACAATTTGTTGATGGTGCGCGGTGCGGTGCCCGGCGCAAATGGAAGCGTTGTGATTATTAAGAAATCAGTGAAGCCGGGAAAGAAGAAGTAGACGATAGACGATAGACGATGCGTCCCAATGGAGTTGAGTATGCCCACTGTTAAGGTGCGCGATCTGAAAAACAAAGAAGTTGGCGATCTGGAATTGTCCGACGCCGTGTTTGGCGTGCCCTTCAATGAGTCGCTGGTGCATGCGGCGGTGCGTAACTTTATGGCCAAGGCTCGCCAGGGCACCTCGGCAACGAAGACGCGCGGCAATGTCTCCGGCGCCGGCCGCAAGCTTTGGAAACAGAAGGGCACAGGCCGCGCGCGCATCGCCAGCTTACGTTCACCCTTGTGGAAAGGCGGCGGCAACGTCCACGGTCCACAGCCGCGCGACTGGTCTTACAACCTGCCAAAGAAGATGCGTCGCGGAGCTTTGCGCTCGGCGCTGTCAGAGCGCGTCCGCGAGGGCAACGTGCTGGTCGTCGATGGTTGGGCGCTTGATAGGCCAAAGACTAAAGAGTTTATTGCATCGCTTGGTGAGCTGGGTTTGGAGGCCGATAAAACCTTGATTGTCGATTCGCTCGACAATGCGAATCTGGTTCTTTCGTCGCGTAATGTGCAACGCGCAAAGGTGGTCAGCAGCCACGGCTTGAACATTTACGATCTGCTGTATCACGAAAAGCTGGTGCTTTCGCGTGCCGCCGCTGAAGAGCTCGAAAAACTCCTCGGTCCGAAAGCAGAGAAGAGCGAGGCGGTGGAAGAGAAAGAGGCGGCCGCTGAGGCAGTGACCCCGGTTGCAGAAGCCAAACCGAAGCCAAAGCCAAAACGAAAACCAAAGAAGGAGGCGGCCTAAGAGATGAGGACGACGTGGGACATCATCAAGTCGCCTGTGATTACGGAAAAGGCTTTGATCGCTAAAGAAGAGACGCAGGACAGCCGCCAGTTGTTGACGTTCCGGGTTGATCGGCACGCGACCAAGCCCGAGATCAAGTCGGCGGTCGAGCAAATATTTCAAGTCAAAGTCGATCACGTGCACACGATCAATTATATGGGCAAGACGGCGCGGCGCGGACGCTACGAGGGACGCAAGCCGTCCTGGAAGAAAGCCTTCGTCACCTTGAAACAGGGCGAGAAGCCGGTTGATTACGGCGAAAGCATTTAGTCTCAGGTTTCAAGTTTCAGGTTTCAAGTTACGAACCTGAAACTTGAAACCTGAAACCTGGAACCTGGAACTATGGGAATAAAGAAACTGACACCAACATCTCCGTCGCGTCGTTATCAAACTTATTTGACGCGAGACGAACTGACCGTTGGCGCCAGCCCGGAAAAGTCTCTGCTCGAGCCGAAAACGCGGATCTCGGGCCGTAACAACGACGGGCACATCACCGTGCGGCGGCGCGGTGGCGGTCACAAACGTTTCTATCGCATCATTGATTTCAAACGTGACAAAGAAGGCGTTCCCGGCCGCGTCACGCAGATTGAATACGACCCGAACCGCTCAGCACACATCGCGCTGATCACGTACCTTGATGGCGAGAAGCGGTACATCCTGGCGCCGACGGGGTTGGAAGTTGGCAAGGCAGTCATGAGCGGTGCGGAAGCTGACATCCTGCCGGGAAATACCTTGCCGCTGATCAATATTCCGCTGGGCACGCAGATTCATAACATCGAGCTGCGCCCGGGAAAGGGCGGACAACTAGCTCGGTCGGCGGGCGCTTTCGCCCAGTTGGTCGCGAAGGAAGGGATGCACGCGCAGATTCGCATGCCATCCGGCGAGGTCCGTCGCGTGCCGTTGGTTTGCAAAGCAACCATCGGTCAGGTCGGCAATATCGAGCACGAGAATGTCTCGTTTGGGAAAGCCGGAAGGTCGCGCTGGAAAGGCCTGAGGCCACAGGTCCGCGGCGTGGCGATGAATCCGGTGGATCACCCGCACGGCGGCGGCGAAGGAAAGACTTCGGGCGGACGAAATCCGGTAACTCCCTGGGGCCAGCCGACACGCGGTTACAAGACGAGGCATAACAAGCGCACGCAGAAGATGATTCTGCGTGATCGAAGAACGAAGTAATTTTCGATTTTAGATTTGCGATTTGTGATTGATAAGCTTCTGGCTCTTTCTCAATCAAAAATCAAAAATCAAAAATCAAAAATCAAAAATCGGAGAACTTAATGGCACGTTCAGTTAAAAAGGGACCGTACATTGACGGGAGCATTCAGAAAGCTGTCGAGCGGATCCGCGCGACTGGGCAGCGACCGCCCGTAATCAAGACCTGGTCGCGGCGTTCGACCATCACGCCCGACATGGTTGGCTTAACCTTTGGCGTGCATAACGGCAAACGGCACCTGCCGATTTACGTCACTGAAAACATGGTGGGCCACAAGCTGGGCGAGTTCGCTCCCACGCGGACGTTCAAGGGCCACTCGGGCACCAAGGTTGAGAAGGCTACGAAGATAGCGCCGAAAGCGTAGGACGGAGTTCAAGATGGAAGCAATAGCGAGTGCGAAGTATCTTCGGGGGTCGGCGCAGAAGGCGCGACTCGTAATAGATATGATTCGCGGCAAGGACGTCAATAAGGCATTGGCGATCTTGCGTTACGCCAACAAGCGGGCAGCCGAACCAATCACGAAGTGCATGAAATCGGCCATCGCGAATGCGAACGAGGCAGCTGAGAAGGCCAACATCTCTATCGACGCGGACGATCTGTGGGTGAAGTCGGCCTACGTGGATCGCGGACCGACAAAGAACCGGCGGCGTGTGCGTCCTGCGCCACAGGGTCGCGCGTATCGCGAGCGACGCCACTTCTGCCACGTGACCATTTTGCTGTCGAGCGAGCCCGCCGAGCCGAAAGAAGGCAAGCCAGCCAGGGGCGACGGTAAGACCGCGACCGCAAAGCCTGCAAAGCTGGCCGAAAGCAAGGGACGCAAACGTGGTGGAGCGGTGGCCGCACCGCGCGCCAAGCGCACCGCGCCGAAGACGGAGGCCGAGCCAAAAGCGGATGGCGAAAAGAAAACTAAGCGCACTTCAGAGAAGAAAGCGAGCGCGGAAGAAGCGAGTGAGTAAAAACAGAGATTTGAGGAGTTCAAATTCCAAAATGTTCAGATCTCAGATTAACAAGACCTGTGGGAGATCTTTGATCGATTAACTGATCGGAGATCTCAGATAAACGAACTGCAAATCTTGAGCTAACAGAACTGGAGAAGATTGTGGGTCAAAAAGTTCATCCATACGGTTTCCGTCTCGGTTATAACAAAGACTGGCATTCGCATTGGTACGCGAAGAAACAGTTTGGCGAATTCCTGCATGAGGATCTGAAGCTCAAGAAGGATTTGAAGAACCGCTTTGCGGGTGCCGGAGTCTCGCACGTGGATATCGAGCGCGCCGCAAATCGTTTGAAGATCATCATCTATACGTCGCGTCCGGGGATCATCATCGGTCGCAAGGGCGCGGAGATTGATAAGCTGAAAGGCGATCTTTCTGAAAAGACCGGTCGCGAGGTTCTGGTTTCGATCCAGGAGATCCACAAACCGGAGTTGAATTCTCAGCTTCAGGCCGAGAAGATCGCGGCCCAATTGGAGAAGCGCATCGCTTTCCGCCGCGCTATGCGCAAAGCCGTCGAAGAGTCGCTGCGTTTTGGCGCGCAGGGGATCAAAGTCAAAGTGAGTGGCCGCTTGAACGGCGCTGAGATCGCGCGCAGTGAGTGGCACTTGCAGGGACAGTTACCGCTGCACACGCTGCGGGCGGATATCGATTACGGCTTTGCCGAAGCCCGCACAACGTTCGGCGCGATCGGAGTCAAGGTGTGGATCTATCGCGGTGAGATTATGGATCCAAAGGCGGCGATGGCTCGCGGCACAGGATCGGATCCGATGAACGACACTCGACCGGGCGAACGCGAGCGTCGCCCGCGCACTCGACGGGAACGCGAAGGCGGCGACGGCCGCCGGCCGCGCGGAGAGGGTTAGGATTTCCAATTGCCGATTGCCAATTTCCGATTGGTGTTTACAGCGAGTTGGGTTTCCAAATTGGCAATTGACAATCGGCAATCGGAAATGAGTGAAACGTTATGTTGATGCCGAAAAAAGTTAAGCACCGAAAGCAAATGCGCGGGCGCATGACCGGTGTCGCGAATCGGGGGGGCGAGATCAGTTTTGGTGAGTATGGGCTCAAGAGCCTGGAGCCGGCGTGGATAACCGATCGACAGATCGAAGCCGCGCGTATCGCCATGACCAGACATATTAAGCGCGGCGGCAAGATCTGGATCAGGATGTTTCCCGATAAGCCGGTGACCAAGAAGCCGGCGGAAACTCGTATGGGCAAGGGCAAAGGCGCGCCCGAATATTGGGTTGCGGTGGTAAAGCCGGGGCGAATTCTGTACGAGATCGAAGGCGTCGACGAGACCACCGCGCGCGAAGCCATGCGCCTGGCGGCGCAGAAGCTGCCGATCAGAACAAAGTTTGTGAAGCGCGCCGATCAGGAAGGAGGCGCGATTTAACAATGAAAAGACGGGAAGAGATAGACAAGTTTCGCGATCTGCCCGAAGACGAGTTGCGAGCCGAGACCGCGCGCTTGAAGGAGTCGCTCTTTCGTTTGAATTTTAAACTCGCGCTTGGTGAGGTGGACGCCGTCAAACGCATTCGCGAGGAAAAGAAATCGCTCGCGCGTATCCAGACAATTATGCGACAGCGGGAATTACAGTAAGTCCGACAAACTTCAGGGTTTGTCGTCGATCGTAAGCAAGGGTTTTAAGAAACAGAAAACGACAAACGGAAGTTTTGTCGGACAAGAGTGAATCGAAATGGCAGAAGAAACACAAGCAGACGCCAATCAGGCTTCGTCCGACGTTGAGGCCGCACCGGCAGCGGTGACCAAACGGAGCGGCCGCCGCGTGCAGAAGGTCGGCATCGTGGCCTCGGACAAGATGCAGAAGACGGTTGTCGTGCGCGTCGACCGGCTCGTGATGCACCGGAAATACCGGCGCTACGTGAGGCGGACCTCGAGGTTTATGGCCCACGATGAGATGGGTTCTACCGTGGGCGATAAGGTGCGCATCGTCGAAACCAGACCGTTGTCGGCGCGCAAGCACTGGCGTGTCGTTGAGATCCTGCAGAAGGCAGCGAAGTAAACCATTGCCGATTTCCAATTGCCGATTGCCGATTGGAATCTTAAATCACGCGGCCAGAAAACTTGTATTTTGAAACTAAGAGCCAATTGGCAATCGGCAATTGGCAATCGGAAATGAAATCATGATTCAGATGCAGACCTCGCTGGAGGTCGCCGACAATTCGGGAGCGCGCCGCGTGGAGATGATCATGCCGATTGGCGGCTCGACCGGCAAGATCGCGGGTCTCGGGGATCGGATCAAGGTCACCGTCAAAGAGGCAACGCCGGACGGAGCGGTGAAAAAGGGAACAGTACAGGACGCGGTAATCGTGCGGACACGCAAAGAAGTGCGTCGCAAGGATGGCACCTACATTCGTTTTGATCAGAATGCGGCCGTTCTGATCAAGGAAGACGGGACGCCCATCGGCACGCGCGTATTTGGTCCGGTGGCGCGCGAGTTGCGCGATAAAAATTTCATGAAGATTGTTTCGCTGGCGCCGGAGGTCATCTGAAGAGTATGCGTGGAACGAAACGCTCGAAGATCAGAAAAGACGATCAAGTTGTGATCATTGCCGGTCGCGACAAAGGCAAACGGGGTCGCGTTCTGGAAGTCGCGCCTGCTACGGGGAAAGTAAAGGTCGAGGGAGCGGGCATGATCAAGCGGCACCAGCGGGCCAATCCTGCTAGCAATCGCGGCGGCGGCATCATCGATAAGGAGGCCTGGATAGCCATCTCAAACGTGCAGTTAATTGATCCGCAAAGCGGGAAGCCGACACGCGTCCGCTACGAGATTGAAACAGATGGAACCAAAATCAGAGTGGCTGCGACGAGCGGACACTCTTTGGAGAAATGATCCGTTGACACATTGGATCAACGAACCAATGAATAAACACTTATTATGGCAGCAAGGTTAAAAGAGCGTTATCAGAAAGAGGTTGCACCGGCGATCGCCAAGGAGTTTGGGATCAAAAATCCCATGGCTATACCGCGCCTGGAAAAGATTGTCGTGAACATGGGTATGGGCGAAGCGATCGCAAACGCAAAGATCCTGGACACGGCGGTGGACGAGCTAAAGGCCATCGTTGCTCAGAAGCCGGTGATTACCAAGGCGAAGAAGTCGATCGCGTCATTCAAGCTACGCCAGGGCATGCCTATAGGCGTGATGGTCACGCTGCGCGGCGATCGCATGTACGAGTTCATGGACCGGTTGGTCTCGGTGGCTTTGCCGCGCGTCAGAGATTTTCGTGGCGTATCGCCGAAGGCGTTTGATGGCCGCGGAAACTACACCATCGGGGTGCGCGAGCAGTTGATCTTTCCCGAGATCGACTTCAATAAGGTCGACAAGCTGCGGGGAATGAATATCTCAATCGTAACCACCGCGCGCAACGACGAGCTGGCACGTGCTCTGTTGAAAGGTTTGGGGATGCCGTTTAGGAGCTAAGAGCAAAGAGCGAAGAGCTAAGGGCTAAAAGAAGATGGCAAAAACATCATTGATTGCGAAACAGGGGCGGCGACCGAAGTTTGGCGTGCGCAAGTACACTCGTTGCAAACGGTGCGGCCGCCCGCGCGGCTACTTGCGCAAGTTCAATCTGTGCCGCATCTGTTTTCGCGAGCTGGCCCTGCAGGGACAGATTCCCGGCGTCGTGAAGGCGAGCTGGTAGAGACATTGCCGATTTTCGATTGCCGATTTCCAATTTCAAATCGGCAATTGGCAATTGGCAATCGAAAATGGAGTACTACATGACTGATCCTATTGCCGATATGTTGACGCGAATCCGCAATGCCATTGCGGCCAAGCACTCGCGCGTAGATATTCCGGCTTCGAAGCTGAAACTCGAGATTGCCCGCATTCTTAAAGAAGAGGGCTACATCAACAACTTCGTCGTGAAAGGCGAAGGCGTGAAGCGCTCGGTGCGCATCTTTCTGCGCTACGATGCGCGCGGTACGTCATCTATTACGCACCTGGAAAGAGTCTCGAAGCCGGGCCGGCGTGTTTATGTCGGTTCGCACAACATCCCAAAAGTGTTGGGCGGCTATGGCGTCAACATCGTCTCGACCTCAAAGGGTCTGATGAGCGGCAAAACGGCGCGGCGCGAGAACATCGGTGGGGAGTTGTTGGCGCAGATTTACTGACATTGCCGATTGCCAATTGCCGATTTCCGATTGATCTCCGGCAAGGGCTGAGCGGTTCCGACTCGGAAGAATAATCGGCAATTGGCAATCGGAAATTGGAAATGTAATTATGTCTCGTATTGGAAGAAAAGCGATCGCGATACCTAAGGGCGTCACCGTCACGATTCATGATCGAGAGCTGGAAGTGAAAGGGCCGAAGGGCTCCCTGAGAACGCCGATACCCGAAGGTGTCACCTTCAAGCTCGAAGCAGATCATCTGCAGGCCGAGCGCGCCTCCGACGAGCTTGCCGCGCTGCATGGATTGGCGCGCGCATTGGCCAACAACGCCATAGTCGGAGTGACGCAAGGATTCTCGAAGCAGATGGACGTAGTCGGAGTTGGCTACAAGGCGGACGTTCAGGCGAAGCGGATATTGTTTTCGCTTGGCTATTCGCATCCGATCGAGTTTCCTCTGCCGGATGGCGTTGAGGCCAAGGCTGAGCGGCTGACGACCAAAGGCAGCATTCAGCAATACCAGACCACCTTAACGCTGACCAGCATCGACAAACAAAAGCTTGGTCAAGTGGCTGCCGAGATGCACAAGCTGCGCAAGCCGGACGCATATAAAGGCAAGGGCGTTCGCTATGCCGGCGTGCCAATTAAGCTTAAACCCGGGAAGACCGGGAAGTAAGAACATTGCCGATTGCCAATTGCTGATTGCCAATTGGCGGGAGAGGCAAGTACTCATTGGATTGCCAGTTGTTAAATCGGCAATGGGGCAATCGGCGATTGGAAATGACAAGATGGCAAACACGAGTAGAGCAACGGTTCGCAACGCCATACACAGGCGGATTCGTCGCAAGGTCAGCGGAACGACCGCGCACCCGCGGCTGGCCGTTTATCGCAGTCTGAATCACATCTACGCGCAGCTGATTGACGACGAGCGCGGTGTGACCATCGCGTCCGCGTCGACGACGGAGAAAGAGTTGCGCGGTCCGACCGGCGGCAACGTTGAGGCCGCGAAACGAATTGGTAAGGAAATAGCGCAACGCGCGTTGGCAAAGGGAATCGATCGCGTCGTTTTCGATCGCGGTGGGTATCTCTATCATGGCCGCGTCAAAGCGCTAACCGAAGCAGCGCGCGAGGCAGGCTTGAACAAGAACGAACAGACAGAGCAGTCGGTCGAAAAAAACGAAGAGTAACAATGAGACAACCGAAAGTACGCATTTCACCACAGGGACTGGATCTGAAGGATCAGGTCATTTCGATTAATCGCGTCACGAAGGTGGTCAAGGGCGGCAAGAATTTGTCCTTTGCCGCGTTGGTGGTCGTGGGGGACGAATCCGGCCACGTCGGTTTCGGCACCGGGAAAGCGCGCGAAGTGCCCGTGGCGATTAAGAAGGGGATCGAAGCCGCCAAGAAGAGCTTGATTCGCGTTCCCTTGATTAACAACACTCTGCCGCATCAACTGATCGGCAGATACGGCGCCGGACGAGTCATGGTCAAGCCTGCTTCCGAAGGGACGGGCGTTATAGCCGGCGGCGCCGTGCGTGCGGTGATGCAGGCTGTCGGCGTTCGTGATGTGCGCACGAAAGTGCTCGGCTCGACCAATCCCCACAATGTTGTGCGCGCAACTTTCGACGCGCTGTTGCGAATGAAGGATCCGTTTGAGCTGGCCAGACTGCGGGGCAAGCAGGTTGAGGAGCTGTAGGATAAAAGGATCATTTTCCATTTGTCATTTGACAGTTGGAAACCATTGAGGTGTTATGGCGGAAAAGCAGGCAAGAAAAAAGTCCAAGGTCAGCAAGCAGGTCATTCGTATCCAGTATTACCGGAGTTTTATTGCGACGCCAAAAAAACATAAGCAGATAGTTCGAAGCGTCGGCCTGACAAAGTTGAATCAAATCGTTGAGCGGCCTGACACGCCTTCGATGCGTGGCGTCGTAGCGAAACTGCCGCATCTGTTGCGGATCATTGAATGAGAGGATTTTAGGTCTTTATCACTGGAGCGAATAATGGCACTCAGTCTTAACAACCTGCATCCGTCTAAGGGCGCGACACATAAGAAGAAGCGCGTGGGGCGCGGCCCCGGCTCGGGGCTGGGCAAAACCGCAGGGCGCGGCGAGAAGGGGCAGAAATCGCGCTCCGGTTACTCGGCCAAGATTGGATTTGAAGGCGGCCAGATGCCGCTGCATCGTCGCCTGCCCAAGCGTGGGTTCACCAACATTTTCAAGAAGCGTTGGCTGGAAGTAAGTCTGGCGGCTCTGGATCGGAATTTCCAAGCCAACGAAGAAGTAACACCTCAGCTGTTGCATGACCGAGGTATTATTAAGAAGGCAAAGCATGACGTGGTGGTGCTGGGCACCGGCGAGTTGAAAAAGCCGCTGCGGGTTTCGGCGCATCGGTTCACTAAGAGCGCGCGAGCAAAGATCGAGAAAGCCGGCGGCGCCGTCAACGAGATCGGTGCCAAGTAATGCGGTCTGCGTCAGCTGGCGAGACTAGAGCCGTGGCCAGGTAAGGTTAATTATGGAAAAGTTTTTTGCCGCAGTTCGCAACATGTTCAATGTGCCGGACCTGCGCCGGCGGATTCTGTTCACGCTGGGCATGCTGGCCGTTTATCGTCTCGGCGCGCATATCGGCGCACCGGGCATCAACCAGACGCGGCTCGCTGAGGTATGGCGCGATGTAGCAGGAACGCTGCTGGGCGTGCTTGACCTCTTTTCTGGTGGAAACTTTCGTACGATTTCGGTTTTTGCGTTAGGCGTGACGCCCTACATCACCGCGTCGATCATTTTACAGTTGATGACGGTTGTCTCCCCGCAGCTGAAAAAGCTGCAGGAAGAAGGCGAGATGGGTCGCCAGAAAATCAATCAGTGGACGCGCTACCTGACGGTGGGTCTGTGCTCGATTCAGACGGGCTTCGTTGCCCACTGGTTGCAGATCAATGGAGTTGGCGCGCCGACCTGGGGGTTCCTGCTGACGACGATTCTGACGCTGACGACGGGGACGATCTTTGTGATGTGGCTCGGTGAGCAGATCACCGAGCGCGGCATCGGCAATGGAATTTCCCTGCTGATTTTTTCCGGCATCGTGATCGGTTTGCCGCGCGGCGTAGCGCAGGTGTCTGAGCGTTTGCGCGGCGGCGACACTCTTGAAGCGCTCGGCGTTGTTGGTCTGGTTCTGGCGCTGGTGGCGGTGATCGCTTTTATCGTGTTTGTCGAGGCGGCGCGGCGAAAGGTGCCGGTCAGCTATGCCAAGCGGCACGTTGGCCGCCAGCTCGTCGGCGGTCAACAGACAACGATGCCGCTGAAGGTAAATATGGGTGGCGTTATCCCGGTGATCTTTGCTTCGTCTGTGCTGTCGATGCCGCAGAGTTTGTTCGCCGCGCTGCCGCCTAACCCGAACTTTCCCGACTCAGTGTGGGCAAAGGTCCATGGCTTCTTCCAGACCTTTCATGCCAGCGATCCGTATTACGAACTGATCTTTTTGTCATTGATAATTTTCTTCACGTTCTTCTACGTCTCGATAGTTTTCAACGTCGAAGAGGTGGCTGACAATCTGCGCAAGCACGGCGGTTTCATGCCGGGGATTCGGCCCGGGCGCGCGACTGCCGAGTACCTGAACTCCATCCTTACCCGTTTGACCATAGTCGGAGCCATGTATCTGGCGCTTGTTGCTTTCATTCCCCAGTTCATGCTCAGCGGATTTAAGGTTGCCCGCCTGCCGCTAATCGGTACCTGGCTGGACTCTTTCGTGAGCACGACACCGGGTCTTGGCTGGATCCCGACCGGCATGGGCTATCAGTTCTATTTTGGCGGCACATCGTTACTGATCCTGGTTGGCGTGGCGATGGATACAGTGTCTCAGATCGAGGCTCAACTCGTGATGCGAAACTACGAGGGATTTTTGGGCAGTGGCGGGCGTCTGCGTGGACGGAGAGCGTAGCGGATTTTCGATTTTTGATTTGCGACTTTAGATATGAGATCGGAAGAGGAGTTTCTGGGAACAGAAGGGAGTTCGTCCGATTTTCCGGCAAATTAAGAATCTAAAATCAAAAATTGAAAATCACTTATGTCCAAAATCATTGTCTTGATGGGGGCGCCTGGTGCTGGCAAAGGCACTCAGGCGCGTTTGATTCAGGAGCGGTTGGGACTGCCGCAGATATCGACCGGCGATATGTTGCGGGCCCTTGAGGCCGAAGACATTCACACTACCCAAGCCTCAGGAAAGTTGATCCCGGATGACGTCGTCATCGGAGTGGTAAAGGAGCGCACTGCGCGCGACGATTGCCAGGCGGGTTACGTGTTGGATGGCTTTCCCCGCACGCGCGAGCAGGCGGCGATGTTGGAAAAGTTAGCAAATGAGCAAGGCAATGAGATTGTCGCGATCTTTATTGACGTGCCGGTGGACGTTCTGGAGAAACGGATGACCGGCAGGCGCCTTTGTCCGATCTGTGGTGAAATCTACAACCTATATTTCAAGCCGCCAAAATCCGATGAGACTTGCGATCGGGACACCGGAGTAAAACTAGTGCACCGCGCGGATGACTCCGCAGAAAAGGTTCGCGTCCGGCTGGACACCTACCGTGAACAGACCAGACCGCTGCTCGATTTCTACCAGGAATCAAAACGCCTGCTCCGCATTGATGGCACTCAGGAACCTGAAGCGATCCACGAGCAGATCAAAGCCATCATCAACAATCCGCTCAGCTCTTGAATCCATGATCATCGCGAAGTCAAGAAAAGAGATCGAGAAAATGCGCGCGGCCGGGCAGTTAGTGGGGCTCGTGCTACAAGAACTGCGCAAGCTGGTCGAGCCGGGCGTCACTACGCTGGAGGTCGACCGCGCGGCGGAAAAGATGATTCGTGACGCCGGCGCCTTCCCCACCTTCAAAGGCTATCACGGCTTTCCTTATTCGATTTGCGCCTCAGTCAATGAGCAGGTAGTTCACGGCTTCCCGTCGAACTACGAACTGAAGGAAGGCGACATATTCTCTATCGACGTAGGTGTCACGCTTGAAGGTTATGTGGGAGACACTGCGACGACGGTACCGGTGGGAACCGTGCGCGAAGACTCTTTGAAATTGGTGCGCATCACGGAGGAGTGTCTGGCGCTGGCGATCGAGCAATGCCGGGCAGGCAGACATCTCGGCGACATCGGCTGGGCGGTCCAGGAGCACGCCGAAGGACACGGCTATTCAGTCGTGCGCGACTATGTCGGGCACGGCATTGGACGGCGCATGCACGAGGATCCGCAGATCCCGAATTACGGTCGGCCGGGCCACGGTCCAAAAATACGGACCGGCTACGTTTTTGCAGTTGAACCGATGGTCAACATGGGTACGCACGAAACGAAAGTTCTCGCCGATGGCTGGACGGTCGTGACGCTCGACGGTCGGCCGAGCGCCCACACGGAGCACACGATCGCGGTGACCGAAGACGGGCCTGACGTTTTGACGAGAGTGGTTCAGCCTGAGCGGTCGCAGGCCGAGCTTGCGACCTGTAACTGATAGGCGCAGCGCGGCTTGGCAAACTGAGGTTAGCGTGTTATTATTCGCAGTTTGTCGGTGTAAGCAGAATCTCTGGCCTGAGAGGTTATGGCGAAGGAAGAAGCCATAGAAGTCATGGCAAAGGTCCTCGAGACTTTGCCGAATGCAATGTTTCGGGTTGAGTTAGAAGACACCCAGCACCAGGTGCTTGCGCATATTTCCGGCAAGATGCGCAAGCATTTTATTCGTATTCTTCCTGGCGATCGAGTGCTGGTTGAGCTGTCACCATACGATCTCAATCGGGGACGAATAACTTATCGTTACAAGTGAGTTCGCTCTCGTCAGAGACCAGGAAATTTGGGGACCGTCAGATGAAAGTACGGGCTTCGGTAAAAAAGATGTGCGACAAGTGCAAGGTCATCCACCGCAAAGGCGTGGTGCGAGTGATCTGCGTTAACCCCAAGCATAAGCAGCGGCAAGGATAACAAATCGGAGAGAGAAAAGAATGGCGCGTGTAGCAGGTGTCGATCTTCCGCCAAATAAGCGGGCCGAAGTTGGGCTAACTTACATTTACGGTATTGGGCGCTCGCGGTCCGCGTCGATTCTTAACGAGGCCCATGTCAATCTTGATACCCGGGTCAAGGATCTTAGCGAGGACGAGCTTAGCCGCATCCGGGCCATCCTTGAGGCGCAGGGCGAGATTGAGGGCGATCTTCGCAAGCGTGTCCAGATGGACATCAAGCGCTTGATGGACATTGGTTGCTACAGGGGATTGCGGCATCGCCGTTCATTGCCGGTTCGCGGACAACGAACGCATACCAATGCTCGGACCCGCAAGGGACCGCGCCGCGCGACCGTCGCCAAGAAGAAGGCGCCGGGCAAGAAATAAGAGCACCTTAGATTCTGGAATTTTGATTTGCAATTGGTTCGACTCGAATACGTGAATCGGAAAATCAGAAATCGAAAATCAGAAATCTAAAATTACGAAATGGCAAAAACAGCAGGCGGTAAAAAGAAAGTCTTTCGCAAGAAAGAGAAGAAAAATGTTCCGGTCGGGATCGTGCACGTCGCGGCCTCGTTCAATAACACGATGATTTCGATTACTGACCTCGAAGGTAATTTGATCGCCCAGGCGTCCGCGGGTTCGCGCGGTTTCCGTGGCTCACGCAAAGGCACTCCGTTCGCGGCGCAGCAGGCAGCGTTCGAGGCCGCTAAGAAAGCGCACGAAGCCGGGATGCAGCAGTGTGAGGTGCGCGTTAAAGGCCCGGGTGGCGGCCGTGAATCGGCGATCCGGGCGATTGCCAATGCCGGCATACGCATCACAACGATTCGTGATTCGACACCGATTCCGCACAACGGCTGCCGGCCGCCGAAACGGCGCAGAGTTTAGACATTGCCGATTGCCAATTGCCGATTTCCAATCGAATTCGAGCGATGATGATCGACGATTCGCGATTAATTTAAATTGGCAATTGGCAATCGCAAATTGGAAATGAATTGACCTAAAGGATGAAGGGTAGCGAAATCAATTGAGAATTCCAGATCTCAAATTTGAGATCTGAAACTCCAGTTGCGCGCCTGTAAACTTTTCCGTCTGGTAGTAAGAGACTGGAGGCAAAAACAGTTGGCTAGGTATAGAGATGCGGTGTGCCGTCTTTGCCGCCGCGAAGGTGCAAAGCTTTTTCTCAAGGGTGATCGCTGCTACAAACCGTCCTGTCCGATTGAAAAGCGCGGCACGCAACCGCCCGGACAACACGGCAACTCCCTGCGTCGCGGTAAAGCGGTGGTTGGCTATGGCCAGCAACTGCGTGAGAAGCAGAAGGTCAAGCGCATTTATTTCATCCTCGAAGGACAGTTCCGCAATTACTTCGAGCGCGCCGCGCGCATGAAGGGAATTACGGGTGAGAATCTGTTGTTTCTATTGGAGCGCAGGTTGGACAACGTAGTCTATCGCGCCGGCTTCTCCACCTCGCGTCGGCAAGCACGCCAGCTAGTGAACCACGGACACGTACTCGTGAACGGGCGAAAAGTTGACATCCCGTCTTATCAGGTCAGAGTTGGCAACGTCATAACCGTCAAAGAATCAGCTCGCAAAAATCCCCATGTCGAAGGCGCGTGGCAGACGGCCGCGGGCCGTGGCCGACCGTCCTGGATCGCTCAGGAAGGCTCGGAAATGGGCGCGAAGGTAACGGCCTTGCCGGCCAGGACCGATATTGACCGCTCGATAAACGAGCAGTTGATCGTCGAACTTTACAGCAAGTAATAAACAGTGCGGGCGCGTTTGACCGGGCCCGCTGGCGAAGGGCATTTTTTTCAACTCTCGAAACTAAAAGCTATGGCTATGGCAATAGATCAGAACAATCTCTGGACAGGGTTTCAGATGCCGCGCCGCCTGGCGGCCGACATTGAGACGCTAACCGATCGCTACGGGCGTTTTTCGGCGCAGCCTTTCGAGCGCGGCTTTGGCACAACGATCGGCAACTCGTTACGTCGCGCGCTGCTGTCGTCTATCGAAGGAGCCGCGATCACCGCGGTAAAGATCGAGGGCGTCGAGCACGAGTTCTCATCGATTAAGGGTGTCGTTGAAGATGCGACCGATGTGATCCTTAATTTGAAGCAGGTGCCTTTTAAGATGCACGGGGGCGAAGCCAAAACGCTGAGAATCTCAAAAGAGAGCGCGGGCGAGGTTTCTGCCGCGGACATCGAGACCGATGCCGACGTCGAGGTGTTGGACCCTTTGGTTCACATCGCCACCGTCAGCGAGGGGGGTTCGTTGAAAGTGGAGATGCGCCTGAAGCGCGGCCGCGGCTACGTTTCCGCGGATCGAAACTTCGATGACGACCTTTCGCTTGGTTATATTCCGATCGACTCAGTGCATACGCCGGTCAAGAAGGTCAACTATACTGTCGAAGCCGCGCGCCTCGGGCAGAACACGGAGTTTGATAAGCTCACGATCGAGGTGTGGACGGACGGCTCTGTCAAGCCTGAGGATTCCATCGGTCTCGCAGCGAAGTTGATCAAGGATCACATGTCGATCTTCATCAACTTCGAAGAGGACGCCGACGAATTCTCCTACGCGAAGATCGAGCGTCCCCCATTGCCGCGCAACGACCAGCTCGACCGCTCCGTCGACGAGCTGGAGCTTTCCGTGCGCTCGTATAATTGCCTGAAGAACGCTGACATCAGAACTATTCGCGACCTGGTGCAACGTTCAGAACGCGAGATGTTGGCGACAAAAAACTTTGGAAAGAAATCCCTGAACGAAATTAAGGATATCCTGAATGGAATGGGATTGGATTTCGGGATGGAGTTTGACGAACAGGGCAATCCGATTCCCGGCACGGGTGGACGGGACGGGAGCGATCTGTCCGATTTCGAGGAGGAATTGGAGTAAGGAGATTTCAGAATTTGGATTTGCGATTTTCGCTTTCCGTGAGGCCGGAACAGTTTTTCTTTCGCAGATCAAAAATCTAAAATCAAAAATCGCAATTCATCATGCGACACTTAAAGGCCCATCGCAAACTTGGCCGGACGACCGAACATCGGATCTCGATGCTTCGCAATCTCGCGACGTCGCTAATCAACTCTCATGAAGAGCGCATCGTTACGACTGTGCCCAAGGCCAAAGAATTGAGGCCGTTCGTCGAGCGGGCCATCACGCTCTCTCGCCACGCGCAGAATCTCAGCGATGAAGAATCTGAAGGACGGGCGTTGCATCTGCGCAGGCAGGCAGCCGCTTTCTTCCACGCCGGTAACACTCAACAAGCGGCGCTCACGGGGCGACGCGGCCTCGTGCGCGCGCCACGCTCGGCCGGCGTCGCGGCGTTGCGTCGTTTGTTTGACGAACTGGGCGAACGTTACAAGGATCGGCCGGGTGGCTACACGCGGATCCTGAAACTTGGCAGGCGCGGGGGCGATAACGCCGAGCTGGCAATAATCGAGCTGGTGGATAATCCGCGCGAGCGCGAAGCAATCGAAGCGGCCAAAAAGCGAGCGAAGTCTGCTGCCGCCAAGAAGAAAGCCGGCAAAGGGAAGGAAGCGAAGGCTGGTAAGGAGAGTGCCCGAGACGCGACGCAGACGCGCGTCAAGAGCGAAGAGAGCAAGGCCGAAGCCTCTGCTCATGAGGCGATTGAGACGCCGGAGTCGGAGGCAGCGGGCGAAGAGCCAGCGAAGTAAACAGCCAGGTTGAATCAATCGAAGCGGCTTGTCTTCAGTACACAAAGACGACTCGAGAGATCTAAGCCCCAATCGACGGTCGGCACCGATGCACCGAGTCTTTTGGGGCTCGTCGCTTTGTTCGGCTTAGACGATCCGGACCTTTGCAAATAAGACAGACCATGAGTGATCAAGCCACGAAAGCAAAGCGGGCGCCGACAGTCGCCGGGCGCCGCCGCGGCACTAAGAGTCGAACGCGGGCATTGGTGGACTTAAATGAGCTGGGCGAGCTCATCGCGCTGCTCAAAGAGAACGGACTGACCGAGTTTGAATTGGAGCGTGAAGGATTTCGCATCCACCTGCGGCAGGGCGTCGATTATCAACGCGAAGTCGCCGCGGACAACGCAAGTTCCGCTCAGGCGCAGACACCGCCCGCGGCACCTTCAAAGGGAGCCGCGGCCTTCGCCGCGTCTACATCACCTCAGCCGCGCGCCTCGAGGACTGCGGTCTCCGAAGATCAAGATCTGCATATCATTCCGTCGCCGATTGTCGGGACGTTCTATCGGGCCGCGTCACCAAACGCGGAATCGTTCGTGAAGATAGGCAGCCACGTAGAGCCTGATTCAATCGTCTGCATCATCGAGGCGATGAAGTTGATGAATGAGATTCAAGCCGAGACCAGTGGCGAGGTCGTAAAGATCTACGTTGAGAATGGGCAGCCGGTTGAATACGGCCAGCCACTCTTCGGAATAAAGAAGTAGCGGTCTAAATTCCAGCGTCCAATGTCCGGCGTCAGGTTTAGGACGGCAGGCATTGGACGCTAAGCTTTGGACCTTGGATCAATCATGAGTTCCAGCGCGCGCAAATTTCGCAAGATCCTGATCGCCAATCGCGGCGAGATTGCCTGCCGCATAATCTGGACGTGCAAGGAAATGGGTATCCGCACGGTGGCCGTCCACAGCGATATCGATCGCGACTCGCTGCACGTTCGTTACGCTGATGAAGCCGCCTGCATTGGGCCGGCGCCTTCCGCGCAGAGTTATCTCAACATTCCCGCAATCATCAGCGCAGCGGAAATCTTCAACGTCGACGCCATTCATCCGGGCTATGGCTTTCTCGCCGAATCGTCCTACTTCGCCGAAATTTGCGAAGCGTGCAACATCAGGTTCATCGGTCCAAGCGCGAACGTCATTCGTTTGATGGGCGACAAGGTAGAAGCGCGGCGCGCGATGAAAGAAGCGGGATTGCCGATTGTTCCCGGCAGTAGTGAGGCGATTACGTCGGAGGAAGACGCGCGTCAACTGGCACGAGAGATTGGCTTTCCCGTAATTGTCAAGGCAGCAGCCGGCGGCGGCGGGCGAGGCATGCGCATCGTGCGCAGCGAAGCCGAACTGGGCCACGCTCTCGAATCTGCATCAACCGAAGCCGCAGCGTCCTTCAAAGACGGCACCGTTTACATCGAGCGCTTTATTGAACGGCCGCGCCACATTGAGATCCAGGTGCTGGCCGATGAATACGGGGATTGTATCTATCTGGGCGAACGCGAGTGCTCGATCCAGCGTCGCCATCAGAAACTTCTCGAAGAAGCGCCCTCGCCGGTGTTGTCGGCTCAGTTGCGGAAGAAGATGGGAGAAGCCGCGGTCGCGGCGTGCAAGAAGCTCGGCTATTCAAGTGCCGGAACGATCGAGTTTCTTCTCGACGCGGACAATCAGTTTTATTTTATGGAGATGAACACGCGCATACAAGTCGAGCATCCGGTCACCGAGATGGTTACCTTGGCCGACATTGTGCGCAATCAGATACGCCTCGCCGAAGGCGAGCGACTGGGGTTCACGCAGGACGACGTAATCATTGTCGGCCACGCCATCGAATGTCGCATCAACGCCGAGAACCCGGAAACCTTTGCGCCTTCGCCGGGGCTGATCAGCGCTTTCAATTTGCCGGGTGGTCCCGGCGTTCGCGTTGATACATACGTCTATGCCGGCTACACGGTGCCGCCCTTTTACGACTCGATGATCGCCAAGGTCATCGTTCATGCGCGCACGCGCGAGCTGGCGATTGCGCGGATGAAGCGCGCCCTGGAAGTGATGGTCATCGAGGGGATAAAGACGACAATTCCCCTGCACTTGAAGATCATGGACGACCCACGGTTTCGCGCCGGCGACTTTTCTACCAGCTTCATGGAGGACTTTTTGGCGGCTAACGTCCAGAAAAGCCACGCCAGTGTTCTGTCCTCCAGACGCTGACGCTACCGGCGGTTGCTGATTGCGACGCTGGGGCCTATAATACTCAACTTTTCTATGGCGAGTTGATCTCGTCTGAGAGGATTGAAACAAATGGCACACGCAGTTATCAAAACAAGTGGCAAGCAGTTTCTGGTTGCGGAAGGCAAGACGATACGCGTCCCTTTGATGAGAGCCGAAGCGGGAAAATCGATTGAGCTCGAGGCGCTAATGACAGGCGGAGACAAGACAAAGGTCGGGGCTCCGGTGGTCGCAGGCGTCAAGGTTTCCGCGACGGTGGTTGATCATGGCCGAGCGCCGAAGATTATTGTCTTTAAGAAGAAGCGTCGCAAACACTACAAGCGCAAACAGGGCCATCGCCAGGGCTACACGACACTGAGGATAGATTCGATTGGATGAGGAGGATTGCCGATTGCCAATTGCCGATTGCCGTAAATCGGAAATCGGCAATCGCAAATCGGAAATGGCTTATGGCACACAAAAAGGGAGTTGGTTCATCTCGTAACGGACGCGATTCGTCGGCGCAGAGGCTGGGCCTGAAGAAATTTGGCGGCGAGCACGTCAGTGGCGGCAACATCATCGCGCGTCAGCGCGGGACAAAATGGAAACCCGGCAAGAACGTTGGGCGCGGCAAGGACGACACATTGTTTGCTTTGATCGAAGGCGTCGTGAAGTTTGAAGACAAAGGCCGGAAGGGCAAGTACGTCAGCGTCTATCCGATTGCTGAGCAGACGCCGGCAACTGCTGCCTAAGCTCGCTGAGAGTCAGCATTTACGCGACGCCTGATCAATGTGTGATCTCGCGTCGCTTTCGATTTGAATGTTTATTGACCGCGTAAAGATTCGTGTGCAGGGCGGACACGGTGGTAACGGTGTAACAGCCTTTCGGCGCGAGAAATTCGTCCCGCGCGGTGGACCATCGGGCGGAGACGGCGGACGAGGCGGGGATGTTTGGCTGGTGGCTGATTCTTCGCTGAATACTCTGCTTCACTTGCGCTACAACCCCGAGCACATTGCGAACCGGGGAATGCATGGCGAGGGTTCCAATCGTTCCGGCCGCGAAGGCGCGGATGAGATTGTTCGTGTTCCCGTCGGCACTCAGGTCTTTGATGTCAGCAGCGGCGAACTGTTGCAGGACCTGGCGGAGGATGGCGCGCGCTGGCGGGTGGCTCGCGGAGGTCGGGGCGGTTTCGGCAACGCCCGTTTTGCAACTTCCACAAACCGCGCCCCGAGGTATCACCAGGAGGGAAGCGAAGGCGAGAAATATGAGTTGCAGCTCGAACTCAAGCTGCTCGCCGACGTCGGCCTCGTGGGATTTCCCAACGCGGGAAAGTCGACTTTGATTTCAACCATCTCAGCCGCCAAACCAAAGGTCGCGGATTATCCGTTCACCACCCTTGAGCCGCACCTGGGTGTCGTCGATCTCGGAGACTTTCGCACGTTTGTTGTGGCCGATATTCCGGGTTTGATCGAAGGAGCACATCAGGGCAGTGGTTTGGGTGATCGCTTCCTGCGACACATCGAACGGACGAAACTACTGTTACACCTGGTTGACGTGTCTTCTGCTTCCGGTCGCGAGCCTGTCGACGATTACGAGACGGTCGATCGCGAGCTGGCGGCCTACAACCCCGAACTGGCAACGCGCCCACAGATCGTGGTCGCAACCAAGATCGACATTCTTGATGATCCGGAAAGACTCGCGGCGTTGAAACAGCAGGCGGAGGAGGATGGCAAAGCCTTCTACGCAATCTCCTCGGTGACGAGTAAGGGCGTGCGCGACCTGGTAAGCGCAGTCGCGGCCAGACTCGACGAGTTGACCGAAAGCGCGCGGCAAAACGAAGCCGTGCAGGTTAGTTTTTAGAACAGAGAACTTCTCTGTTCCTGTGAATAGTTCCAAATGGACCGGAGAAAACGGACAGCTTTTTATGGCGGCACGTTTGATCCAGTTCATCTGGGGCACCTGGCAGTAGCAGAGAAGGTTTTGCGGCTATTTGAAATTGACGAGCTGCGTTTCGTTCCGGCTCAAGTGGCTCCGCACAAGGTCTCGCACGCGGTAACACCCGCTCTGCACCGCTACGCGATGTTGGCGCTGGCAACGCAAGACAATGCCCGATTGCTGGCGTCGAGTTTTGAACTTGACGGGCCCGAACGCAGTTACACGGTCGACACGCTGGCCCATTTCAAAGCCGACTTGGCTGAGACTTCGACTACGTTTTTCGTCATGGGCGCCGATTCGTGGAGCGAAATCACCTCGTGGCGCAACTGGAAGCGGTTTCTGGCCATGACCTGTCACATCGTGGTAACGCGGCCGGGTTACGATTTGAGTGCTGGACTCATTACGCCTGCGCTCGTCGGGCGGATTGTTGATCTCCGGGGCGCCTCAGCCGCGAGGGTTTCAGAGATCGTCAATACTGCGGAGGGCGAAAAGATTTTCCTCACCGACGCGGTAATGATGGATATTTCGGCCACGGATATTCGCCGCGCGGCGCGAACGGACGCCGCCGAGCAACTGGCCCGCCTGGTGCCGCTCTCGGTGGCCAAATACATAAGGAAGTACGGGCTCTATCGAAATACGAATGAAAGATAATTCAACGGTCAAAGAGAAATCACTGAATCCAAATCAGGGGGCGGTCCGATCGAACCCAAAAGCGTTAGCGAGCGAAGAGAAGTTTGCGGCTCTGGACGAGCGAATAATAGCGGCATTGCACGCGGCCAGTGAAAAGAAAGCGATCGAAACGGTGGTGTTGGATCTGCGCGAGATCGCCACCTTTACCGATTACTTCGTGATCACGAGCGGCGCGAACCAGCGACAAGTGCAGGCAATATCTGACGAGGTAGTGGACACGCTTAAGAAGAGCGGAACTCCGGCAGCGCGGGTTGAAGGTTACCGGACGGCGGAATGGATCCTGCTCGATTATGGTGATTTCATCGTGCACGTCTTTGAAGACAAGTCGCGCCGGTTCTACGACCTTGAACGATTGTGGCGAGAAGGCAAGCGGGTTGAATTGCCCGCCGCTCTCGTCAACGAAAGCGTTAGTTCTTTGAGAAGAGAATCGTGATCGAGATAGTGGCGCAGTCGGAGGCGATGCGCGAGGCCGTGAGTCTCGCGGAGCGCGTTGCTGCCACGGATGCGAACGTTCTTGTGACCGGCGAATCGGGAGCGGGAAAAGACGCGCTGGCGCTCTTTGTTCATTTCCGATCGAAACGCGCGGCGCAGGCCTTGGTGAAGATCGATTGCGCGACATTGCCGGCTGACCTGCTCGAGGCCGAGCTTTTTGGTTACGAGCGTGGCGCCTTTACCGGTGCAAATGAGGCCAAACCCGGGCGGCTCGAAGCCGCGCATCGCGGCACGTTGGTGCTCGACGAGATTGCCCATCTGTCGGTAGACGCTCAGGCGAAGTTGCTGCGCGTGATCGAAACGCGTGAGTTTGAGCGGCTGGGTGGCCGTCGCACCATCAAGGTTGATGCGCGGCTGATCGCGTTAACAAACGTCGATCTGGGGAGCGCGGTTAAGCGTCGCGATTTTCGTGAAGATCTTTTTTACCGGCTGAACGTCGTGCACATACATCTGGCGCCGCTGCGTGAGCGCAGCGAAGATTTGCCGCAACTGGCCGATTGGTTTTTGAAAACTTATGCCGTCAAGCATGGGCGCAAGCTGACAAGCATAACGCCCGGCGCGCTGGCCCTGCTAAAAGAGTACGAGTTTCCCGGCAACGTGCGCGAGCTGGCCAACACTATAGAGCGTGCGGTGATCGTCTCCGTTGGCAAGCGACTCGAAGAAAGTGATCTGCCGGCGACGGTGCGGGCTGCAGTCCTCCTGCAACAGAGACATTCGAGGCCCCGCACGCTCGCTGAGATTGAGGCTGCATACATCGCGGAGGTTCTTTCCGCCACCAACGGAAACAAGACCGCCGCGGCGCGCATCCTGGGAATCAGCCGCAAGAGTCTTTACGAGCGTGTCGCGCGGCTCCGAAAGGATGAGGGATGAAGGATGAAAAGTGAGAACGCGCCCAAGTCAGTATTCCGGAGGACGGTTTTCTTCATCCTTCCGCCTTCATCCTTCATCCTTTCGAACTGATGCGTTTGCGATTCGTCTGGACAGGGAAGACAAAGGATGCGCACCTGCGCGCGCTCAGTGAAGATTATTTGAAACGGCTCGCGCGTTTTGTTCGCTGTGAGCTAACCGAGTTGCGCGAGCTTGCCGGCGCCGAGAGCAGGGCGGGCATCGAGAAAGATTCCAGGCGCATCTCAGACGCTTTGCGATCGGGTACCGTAACTGTGGTGCTTGATCGGGAGGGCAGCCAGTGGACTTCCGAACAGTTGGCCGCGCAGGTGCAGCGCTGGCAGAGCGATGGAATAAAGGAAGTCAATTTCATCGTCGGCGGGCCGTCCGGGGTATCAAAAGCATTGACAGTCGCCGCGGACAGACGCTGGTCCTTATCGCAATTGACATTCACGCACGAGATGGCGCGCGTGCTGCTGCTCGAACAGTTGTACCGAGCGTATGCGATTATTCACGGTTTGCCGTATCAGAAGTGAAAGGCATTGCCGATCTCCAATTGCCGATTGCCAATTGGAATTTGGCCGATACGCGGTTTTGAATTTCATAGAACTAGTATGAGAAAAGACCAGGTTTTAAATCGGCGATCGGCAATTGGCAATCGGAAATGAGTGGGGGATGCAACAAAGAATGGACAAGAGAAGAGTTAGAGTTTTTCGCGATAAGTTGCTGGGCCGGCGCGAAAGCTTAGTGGGCCAGGTCCAGGAAGCCGAGCTTTACAGCCGCGAGCGCGATTCCGAAGCGACTCAGGACCCTGCCGACATGGCGGCCAACGCCTATACCAAAGAACTTTTGGTATCAATGTCCGACAACGATCGCCAGTTGCTGAAGTTGATCGATGAAGCACTCGATCGGATCGAGGTCGGAGGTTATGGCAAATGTGTTCGTTGCGGCAATCCTTTGCCCGACAAGCGTCTCGATGCCGTGCCGTGGGCGCGACATTGCTTGCCCTGCCAGGACTTGCAGGAAAGGGGTCTGCTAATCGAAGAGGAAGAGTAGAAGTCAAACAATACGGTCTGTATAATGCGGCCTCCTGATTCGCGTTCCGGTCAGGGGGCCTTGGTTTATTAACGTGATGACCCTCACAAACACCGCCAGCTCGCTTTACGACGCAGCGCTCGCCCTTTTCTACCCGCAGTCGTGCGCAGTTTGTGGCGCGAGCGTTGAGTCGAGGCTGGACGGTGTCGCGTGCGCTCGCTGTTGGGAAAAGACTCGCGTGTTCATTGCCGACGAGACGCTGTGTTGGAAGTGTGGCGTACTCTCGCTCGGCCGTATCGCTGAGGATAAGCGAGAGCAGGTGAGATGCCGGCGCTGTGACTGGCAGCATTCACTGCCGCGCGCGCCTGTGGAATCTATGAAGGCGCTCTGCGCGCTTCCGCGCTCGCGCTCAAACGACAACCGCACGTTCCCAGACGTTTGCGACAGTTGCTATTCGAGACGTACCGCCGCGCGCCACTCGGTAACGCCACGCGGATCGTATCAGTGCCGCTGCACCCGGAACGGGAAAGGATGCGCGGCTTCAATCAAGCCGCTTTGCTGGCCCGCGAGCTTTCAAGACTTGCGCGACTGCCGGTTGATGATCGAAGTTTGGTTCGCACGGCGCACACCGAACGTCATCGCGCCGGCATGGATGCGCAGGCGCGCCGCGAGAGTGTTGAGACCGCATTTGCCGTGCGCCATCAGCGACTGATTCAGGGCGAGCGAATCTTGCTCGTTGATGATGTGTTCACCACTGGCGCTACTGCCTCGGCCTGCGCCCGCGCGCTGATGGCCGCCGGTGCAATGGAAGTCCTCGTGCTCACGATCGCGCGCCCTTCAGAGTACACTTGAGGTTTGACGGGGAAGATGAATCACGGAGCCAATTAAGAGTACGTGCCTTGGAAATTGAAGGCTTCGTTGTCAACCGCAAAGCGGTTCCGGCTCTCAGCCCAGGGTTGCCGTGCGGCTACCCTGGGACAGGGTTGATAACAAACGATTCCAACCCCAACGCGGGTTGTGGCCCGAGCGGTTGGAAAGTGCAAGTGTTGGTATCCAATGCATCCATCGAAAGGCGCAACCGCGTTGCGGTTGGAAATCATTTGTTTCGTCGGTGACCCAACGTAGCCGCAACGGCAACGTTGGGCCTGAAGGATGCAACCGCGTTGCGGTTAGTACTTCACCGAATTACCTACACTGAGTTGGCGCACTGAAGATGCTTGGGCATATTGACTACAAAGCCAAAGTTCTAATAGTCTGCGCCTTATTAATTAGCACCAGCTGATCAGCAAATAACTAGATGAAACGAATTGAAATTCATCCTTCGGTGTATCTGGCGTGGAACATCGCAAACGTGGAGGCCTGCGAATCAGGCAGCCCCCGGATCGAACCGGCCCATTTCCTGCTGGCTACATTGATCATCATTGACGGCGTTTTTGAAGATGTTGCCGAGGCAATGAGCCTCTCGCCGGAAACTGTCCGAGGAATTTTTGATGTTGCCGCTCAATGCCGCACGGTTCTAAAAATGTCGGATGACGAGATCACTACAGCGCGCCGTGGCCTGCGCGCGTCGTTACGCGAGCAAGGGAACCCGGTGGAGACGACCGCGCTCCACCGCTCCGGCGAATCGCGTTTCATCTTCCAGCGCGCGGGCCGGCGCACCATCAAAGCCGACGCCGATTATTTAACGGTGGCTCATCTGCTGGAGGAGATAATCGAGCACATGCCAGTGATAGCTCGGCCCTTCTTCAAGAGCGCACCTGCTTCTACTCCAAAGGATGTTGACGAGTGGCCGGATTACATCGTCGACGACGCCAAACACTAGATTAGCAGTCGCGCGTTTTCCAATGACCGGGGCAGAAGCCCGACCGTGAGGGAGGGCTCGGTTTTTCTGCGGTAGGCAAGCGCTAAGAGCGAAAGGCGCAGCTCTTCACGCTGAAGGCGTGAAATAAAATAGCCAGGGGTAAGCGACGAAAGTCGCGCCACCCCTGGATCAAATCAATCATTGACACACAAGCCCTGTAGGGGCGGCATAATGCGCACGGTTCACTACCCACAGAAACTATTCCGCGCCTTCAGCGCTCACTATTTCCAATAACAACCCAACCTGGGCCGTTGGCCCAGGCTATTAAATTTCGCGCCTTGGCGCTTCGGTTTCAAAATTCGAAACCTTTCCTGTGGGAGTGGGAAGCGTCGTTTGGACTCGGTCGTTGTTTCAAACTCAGTGCAAGGATAGAATCCTAGTTCTATGGCAGAACTCAGAGCGCTCTACGATCCAATCGAACCCTTCGATACCGGCAGGTTGAAAGTTTCGCCCCTACATGAGTTGTATTACGAGCAGTGCGGTAATCCGAACGGAAAACCGGTCGTGTTTCTTCACGGCGGGCCAGGCGCCGGCCTTGTTCCTGAGTACCGACAGTTCTTCGATCCCGAAAGCTATCGCGTCGTGCTTTTCGATCAGCGCGGCTCAGGACAAAGTACGCCGCATGCGAGCCTGGAAGACAACACGACGTGGCACCTGGTTTCGGACATCGAGCAACTGCGCGAGCATCTGCGGATCGACGCGTGGCAACTGTTCGGCGGATCCTGGGGCAGCACGCTCGCGCTCGCCTATGCCGAAACGCATCCGGGACGTGTGCGTGAGTTAATCCTGCGCGGGATCTTTCTGGGCCGGCCCAACGAGGCCCATTGGTCTTATCAAGCGGGAGCGAACGCGATCTTTCCGGATTGTTGGGAAGAGTACGTGCGCCTGATTCCAGAAGCTGAACGCGGCGATCTGCTTCGTGCTTACCATCGGCGGCTGACCAGTGACGATGAGGCAACTCGCCTCGAAGCGGCCGGAGCGTGGGCCACCTGGGAAGCAAGTCTTCTCAAACTTATTCCGGACCAGGAACTCATCAACCACTTTGCCGATCCACAAGTGGCCCTGGCGGTTGCGCGCCTTGAATGCCATTACATCGTAAACAACTGCTTTTTCGAAACCGACAACTATCTGATCGATAACGTCGGCAAGATCAGACACATTCCAGGCGTCATCGTCCAGGGCCGCTATGATATCGTTTGCCCAGTGTCAACCGCCTGGGATCTTCATCGCGCCTGGGCTGAAGCTGAACTAAAGATTATTCCCGACGCCGGTCACTCAGTCACTGAACCCGGTATCATCAATGCGCTGGTTGAGGCTACCGACCGCTTCCGAGTTGGGTAATGAGTAACGCCTTACGCCAGCTACCCGCGCTGAATCTCGAGCGGGAACACGGTGTCCATGATCGACCCGCCACCGTCCACGTGGAGAATCTGACCCGTAATAAAGCCGGCTTCCTCCATGCATAGGAGCATCACTGCATTTCCGATATCTTCAGGGGTGGCGAGCCGCTTCATCGGTGTCCATCCGTTTTCGTGCCAAGCCCGAATGGCGTCCTGGACCTCTTGCGGCAAAACGCGCAGGACACTTCCCTCGACAACGTTGGGCGGCCCGAAAACGCCACCGGGGCTGATGCCATTCACGGTGATACCCCTTGCGCCCAGTGCCACCGCGAAATAGCGGACCAGCGAGTCAAGTGCGGCCTTGGCGGACCCCATAGCAACCCACGGTTGCCAGCTTCCGGTGCGGCCGCCGGGCGTGTATGTAATGGCCACGATTCTGCCTCTGTCCGGCATGACGCTCGCCGACTCTTGGGCTCCTACCAGAAACGCCAGCGCTTGGGAGTCGAGCGCCATGTGCCATTGCTCCAGAGTGATCTCCAGAGGCCGATGGTAGAAGCCCGGCAGGTCAGGCCGCGCATTGCTCACAAAGATGTCCAGCCTGCCGAACTCGCCCTGAACCTGATTGAACATGCGGCGAATCTCCTCGGGACGAGACACGTCGGCTTGGACCACGAAACCATCGCCACCGCGCTCCCGGATCTTCGCCAGCGTGTCTGCGGCCGCCTCCTCGTTCTTATAATAGTGAACGGCGATCTTGACGCCGTGCTGCGCCAGCTTCAGTGCGATACCTCTCCCAATGCCACGCGAGCACCCGGTAATCAGCGCATGTTTCCCATTGAGCTGCATATCGACCTCCTTCCGAACATGCTCTTTGCCCATACCCAAAGTTCGCCGCCAAACGGCTGGCATCAGCGGTTGCCGTCCGCGCGAAGGCGCTACGTAGACACTCTTCCCTCCGCCGTGAATTTTCATCCCGTCTCAATTGCTGACGGCCGAGCGGCTGGTTATTGGGTCGTAATTTCCTGCTAGCTTACGCCTAACGCGTGTAGATAGTCACGTCATTCATACCTGATTGTAGAGTTCTTCAGCCCTTGCGACCGCGCTCAACGACTTGAGAAATGTAACAGTGGGCGTTGTTCCCGAAGGTGAGGCGCAGAGGATGATCTCCGAGTCCAGTTGAGGTCGGGAGCAGGCAATTTCTTGCTAAAGCGGCTTGTTTAATCCAAGACAGGCTGATGCGGGGGTAGTGTCGTGATTTCAGATCTCTGTGACTCCTCAGTGTCCTCCGTGCCTCTGTGGTGAGTGGTTTTCAGGGCGATTTCACCACGGAGACACGGAGGTCACAGAGGCTGCACAGAGAAGACCATCGAACCCAGGACACTATCGGCGGGCAAAGTTTTGACACTTTCCGACACGCTCGCGTAATATCAAGCTCAGTATGACTGGCCGAGTCCTAGTGCTGAATGCTTCTTTCGAGCCCATCAACGTGTGCACCGAGCGGCGCGCGGTGGTGATGATCTTTAAAGGTGTGGCCCGCGTCGAAGAGCATAACGGTCACATGCTGCGCTCCGCCAGGCTCGAGATTCATGCGCCGTCCGTGATTCGCTTGACCGAATATCGACATATTCCCTTTGAGCGCCGGTCGCTGTCTCGTAAGAACATTCTGCTGCGCGATCATTCGACGTGTCAGTATTGCGGCCGGCAGTATCCACCTTCCGAGTTGACGCTCGATCATGTGTTGCCGCGTTCGCGCGGAGGTGAATCCGCGTGGGATAATCTGGTTGCCTGTTGCAAGCGTTGCAACCATCGCAAAGGCAATCGCACGCCTGAAGAGTCGGGGATGAAGTTGTTGCGCCGGCCGCGCGGTTTCTCGCTGCACGTCAGTCGCCAGATCATGCGATACCTGGGCCGTGCCGACGAGACGTGGCGAAAATATCTGTTCTACGAGTCAGACTCGAGGCAGTAGGGTCGCGGCCAAAGGAGATCAACTATGAGCACTTTAATTTTGTTTTTGCCAGAGCCCGGGATGAGTTGGCTGATAGTCATCGCGATTATTGCCTTGCTGTTTGGTGGCAGCAGACTGCCGCAACTGGCGAAGGCTCTGGGCCAAAGTAAGAAGGCTTTCAAAGAAGGTCTGTCCGAAGGAGAAGAGGAAGAACAGGAAAAGAAGCGCAAAGAGATGGCCGGCAATCAACCGGCTTCGCTCTCCTCCGTTGATGACGAAGCGTTATTTGACGAAGCGCGTCGCCGAGCGCGACTACGCGTCGGCGAAGGAAATGTCCCGGAAGACAGAAAGTAGCGCGCTACCGCCTCGACTGTAACTGAATGTATAGGATCGCGAACCCACACAGAATGACAGTCTGTGGTCCTTTTCTAAGCCGGCACGGGTATTCCAAGTTTTCGTCCCATAACTAAGGTTGCTTTCACCGTCAGCGAGAACTCTGCTTGGTGCCGCTCCTCGTTGATGAGGCGCGCGATCTCGCGAGTGACGCTAGTCCTTACTTGTTCCGGAATGGACTGCAGCCAGCATTTCATCAGTAAGTCAGCGATCAGCGGCGAGTTCAGGAAGTCTTCGCCCGACTCGTAATCGAACTCCTCGATTCGTGTCCACGAGTTAACGGCTTCCAGGCCTTCGCGTGTGGCCATTTCCTCGAGCTCAGAGACAGTCGCCAGTTTCGTAATCAAGCTCGCAACGTCCGTCTCGTGATCGTCGACACCGGAGTTGTGCAGGGCTTCCCAGTAGATCGAAAAGAACTCACTAAAACTTGAGAAGGTAGGCAGACTGAGCGCGATCGTCCCGTCGGGCATTGCGACGCGAACCATTTCAGAAAACATCACCGGAACTCGTTCGGGCGCGACCAGCGAGCCGTCGCCGATAACCAGGTCAAACTGATCGTCCTTCAACTGAAGCGCATCCACTATGCCCTGCCGAAATTCCGCCGGCTCCTTCAGTGCCGTAGCTTTCGCGCGCGCCAGCTCCAGGCATTCTTCGTTTTCATCGATGCCGAGAAACTTCAAGTCACGAGCACGCTCTTGTAAAGCTAGTGCATGACCGCCAGTGCCGACGGCAAGATAGAGCGCGCGGCCTTTCTCGGGAAGCGGGACATGTTCATCAACTAGTTCGGCGAATCTTTTCCCCCAGTCGGGAGCCACAAAGAGGTCTTGCAGAAAGGCGATCTCTTTGGCTGACTTATTCGCGGTCACTCTCTGATTCATCTGTGCCCCTGTGACTGATTTCTGGTTGTGTGTGCTGAACGTCATCTTGGTAATACTTTCTCCCTCGCAGGGATTCGGGCAAGCACGACATCTCCTCCTTAGCGTGCGCGTCCTTGTGCACATAGCGATAGCCTTCGCCGTAGCCGAGATTCCTCATCAGACGCGTCACCGCGTTGCGCAAGTGCAGTGGTACCGGTTCGCGCGCGGTTTCTGTCGCATCGGCGAGAGCGGCAGAGTACGCTCTTAGGACGGCGTTTGATTTCGGCGCGCGGGCCAGATAGATCGTTGCTTGTGCGAGTGGGAAGAGTGCCTCGGGTAAGCCGATCAGTTGCGTTATCTCTGCGGCCGCGGCCGCCTGGACCATGGCCTGCGGATCCGCCAAACCGATATCTTCGGAAGCGAGGATGCATAACCGTCGCGCGACGAACACCGGATCGGCGCCGCCTTCGATCATTCGCGCCAGCCAGTAGAGCGCTGCGTCAGTGTCCGAATTCCGTAGCGACTTAATCAGCGCCGAGGCAAGGTTGTAATGTTCTTCGCCGCCTTTGTCGTAGGCGTAATGCGCCCGGCCGAGCGCCTCGATTGTCGTCGCCTCAGTGATGTGTCGCACGCCGCCCTCGTCAGGTTCGGTTGATTCAACAGCAGCCTCCAGCGCCGCCAGCGCGACGCGCGCGTCGCCGCCGGAAGAGTGCGCGATGCGCGCGAGGAGTTCGTCTGCGATGTTTGGATTGAGTTGGGCCAGACCGCGCTCCTGCTCGCCAACGGCGCGTAGTAGAATCGTCTTTACTTCATCTTCCGTCAGCGGATTAAGCACCAACACGCGGCAACGCGACAACAGCGCGCCCGTGACTTCGAATGAAGGATTCTCAGTCGTCGCGCCAATCAATGTCACTGTGCCGTTCTCGGCGGCGTGCAAAAGCGCATCCTGCTGACCTTTGTTGAAACGATGGATTTCGTCGATAAACAGAATGGTGCGCGTACCGAATCGCAACTCGTCCCGCGCGTCACTGATCGCGGCACGCAGATCCTTGACGCCCGAGAACACCGCCGACAGCGGAACGAAGCGGGCCAGGCTCTTTTCAGCCAGCAGACGCGCCAACGTAGTCTTTCCAGTGCCCGGCGCGCCCCAGAGAATTAGCGACGGAAAAGTTCCGCCGCCTTCAATCAATCGCCGCAGAATACGTCCTTCGCCCACCAGATGGCTCTGGCCAACAAACGCCGCGAGCGAGCGCGGTCGCATGCGTTGGGCCAGCGGAGCGAATTGCTCCGCGTGACGGTCGATTGGCGTTTCGCCGAAAAGACTTCTGGCAGTAGGATGCGCCATGGTTATATAATTATCGCCGAAACTAATCGCAGACGCGACTCTTCCGGCGAACAAAGTTTCC
>WNGK01000175.1_pt1 | contig 59756 bp, 60 predicted proteins | sample 5400601 | NCBI WGS metagenome assembly WNGK01 (sample SAMN13153376, study PRJNA577476) | soil metagenome | isolation source: 60 cm soil or saprolite under Garry oak tree replicate 1 | place: USA:California | collected 2016-06-15
CAAGCCTATCCCAAGATGAGATCTCCCTGAAGGGTCGTGGTAGACCACCACGTTGATAGGCTCCGGGTGTAAGCATGGTAACATGTTCAGCTCAGGAGTACTAATAACCCGTTCGGCTTGATCATTTACTTTTCTGTTAACCCGTTCCGCGCAAGCGGAACGGCAAACAGAGGAGACCAAAAGATCTCAAAACAAAACGAAGCCTTGAAGCTGGAACTTTTGAAAACCTGTATGTAGATATCAGAGAATCGGCCCGTTCTTTGTAAGATTGATGTCGTCTCCAGAGACTCGGCTTCGCGCTTGCGTCGCTGCCATAGCAGCGAAATGCCAGTGCGGTTCCGCACTCTGGTGACAATAGCGCAGTGGCACCACCCGTTCCCATTTCGAACACGGCAGTGAAACGCTGCAGCCCCGATGGTAGTACGGCGACAGGCCGTGCGAGAGTAGGACGTCGCCAGAACTAAAAACCCCACTGGTCCCGTCGGCAGAACGCCGCCTACCCTAAGAGATGTCGCCGGCGGGCGCCGAGAGCGATAGATGGTCAAACCCGCGCGGGCATCGGGCGAGTGAGCGGAAGCGAAAGAGTTAATAGGACGTCGCCAGAATAAATGCCCACTGGGTTCAGCTTAGTGAGCATTTTGCTTTTTGGCGTCGCCTGCTCGAGCAGAACCGAGCTGCGCGGAGCGCGCGAGATAGACGGGTCAAGTCTGCGTGGGCAGCAGATGAGCTTCGTGGGCACGAGCGAATCAAAACACGCCGTGCTGGCAGGCCGGCGGGTAGACGGTCAAGCTCGAGAAGGTAGCGAGCGAAGCGTGTGGGAACACGCGAGTCAATAGGATGTCGCCAGAACTAAATGCCCAGCAGGTTGCAAAATGTGCTGGAGGTTTTGCTTTTGGCGACTACTTCTTTTCCGATTTTGAGCGCGCAGATTGATCAACCCGCTCGGCGGTGGTCAGTTCTTTAAATTTGCCCGCGCGCTCCTCCCCGAAATTCTCCCAGCGTTCCCAGGCACCTTCATTGGCGGAGCGCAAGCGATCCGTCAGCTCAAATTTTCCTTCCTTGGTGTTGAAGTACGCATACCAGAGATAAACACCGCGCTGGCGATTCCCGTCGAAATCTCCGGCGCGTAGCGAAACGAGCACTCGAGCTGAATCGGAACTCCACGCTACGAAATCGATTATTCCTTCGTGCGAGTCGCCTGCGAAAAACGGCACCTTTTCCTCGGGAATCTTTTCTTCTCTTGCAAAAAACCGCCAGACCGATTCATCGAAGTCGCCGGGCAGCGCGTCAAACTTCAGGCCATTACCACGTTTGAATAACTGGCCACCAGCCATGCGCGAGCCGTAGGACGCGTGCTCGAAAATCCATTTCTCGTCGGGTGAAATAACGAACGAAACATGAGTCGTGCTGGGATGTTCGCTGAGTAATTCCTTAAGGTGCGGATCTTTTGTCGAAACAACGAACTCCGAAACATCGACATCGTCGCGATCCGGTTTCTGGGCCCCTTCCACCGATTCGATCTTGAACGAACTCGTTTGCCCGGGCATCGCATTAGTTAGTAAGCAAAACAACGCGCCCGCAACAAGAAGAGACCATGTGTTCAACGGTTTCCGGCCTAATGTTTTTAGATAGGCGGGCATTAGCCAATTCTCGACTCTCGCCGGCTTGTTGCAAGCAACTGGACGGAGCCTCATGCTTGCAAAATTTACGCGGACGCGGCGCGCGAGAGAGTTCTTTCGCTGACGACTTTGGCGCTCCGACGGATTGGAGCTGCGCTGCGGCTTAATTTTTGCCGTTAAGTTCAGTAAAACGGCGCGATGGCCGATCAAATAACGCCGTCACCCCCGCCCTCTACACCCAGCCCTGCCCCTTCTACCGCGCCGACCGCCATCTGGAGCCTCGTTCTTGCAATTCTTTCATTTTTTTGCGGATGGCTTTTTACTGCAATCCTCGAAGGCTTCTCGCGCACAGATTTTTCTTGGAACACTCAGTCGATCTGCTTTCTGAAGCCGGTCGATGCGCGATAAACCAGCACTTGTCGAAACTCTACCTCAACATTGTGCAAGCAAATACGATTGCAAAGGCATTGCGCGATCGCCTGTTTACCGAAATCGGCTTCACTCCAGAAATGGCGGCTAAAAAACTTGAAGAGCTCAAAGAGACAAGTTCCGAACCGGAAATGAGAATTGATGAAAGGCTGTAACCACGATCGTGCTATGTTCATGTGAATCATCGCCCGCCACGACTAGTGAGTTAGCGCGTGTATGACAAACAGCACAGCTACGAGCAGAACCCAAAACAGCGACCTCAGAAGATCCACGTAATCGGGTCTCTTCTTCTTCGTGATTCTCTGCCAAGCTTCAGAGCATATCGCTCCGACGACCTGAATTCTCCACTGAAGCATTATCGCTCGAATCCCTGCTACCACGCTCAGCCACTTGAGAAAGGAGGTTACTTTTTCAGGCGAGCTCGGTGGCTGCGTGAGACTGATCTCCGGAAAATGCGCTGAAAGCCCCCCAAGAACTGGCAGAAAGAAAAAACAGCAGGACAAAAAAACAGTACCACACCGCCAGTTCAGCGAGAAGATGGTGCGCTGCAGCCAGCAGCGCCGGATTCGCCACAAAACGCGCTACGCGTTCTTCATCTTTTTCCGCCGCTTTCCTGAATTACTTCCTAAAATGACGGGATACCCGAGAGGCCCCCAACGAAACCCACTCTCGTGCGTAACTTGCGATAAGCGCGACAAGTATCCCAACGAGAACAACCGAGAACCACCATTCCGGTGTCCGCACCTGTTGCAAGATCTTCTCCATGTTATGGGCACAATCATCGGAAATTTATTGGAGGCTGTCGATTACATACAGCGCTCGGATCTTGGAAGACGGTATGTAATTTGCATCTGCGTAATCCGCGGTAGGTTCTGCCATGCTAACGAGTCAAAAGGTGATTGACGCAATCAACGAGCAAATCGGGTACGAGTTCAGCGCGGAGTTGCAGTATTATGCCATCGCGGCGCATTTTGCGGCCGAGGCGTTGCCGCAGTTGTCGCAGCATTTTTTCCAGCAAGCTGAGGAAGAAAAAGGTCACGCGCTGCGGTTCATCAAGTACGTGGTCGATGCCGGAGGACGCGTGATGATTCCAGCGATTGATGCGCCGAAATCGAAATTCAAAACGGCGCGCGATGCGATCAAGCTTTCGCTCGACCAGGAAATTCATGTCACGCAGCAAATCAATGGGCTCGTCGAATTGGCCCGCAAGCAGAACGACTACATCACGATTAATTTTCTCCAGTGGTTTCTGACCGAGCAGCTCGAGGAAGTCTCGTCGATGGATAATCTGCTCAAGATCATCGAGCGCGCCGGGACGGATTTGCTTCAAGCGGATGAGTATTTGGCTCGCGTCGGGTTAAGAACGATGCCCGAGCCGCCGAAACAATAAAGCGTTACAAGAAATTTTCGGCGCGCCCGGCGGTCGCGCCCTACCACTGCCGCTGAGACAGCGGCCGCTACAGAGCGGAGGCTGGTATGAGTTTCAAAGATCACTTCTCGAAGCAAGCGGGTGATTACGCGAAATTTCGGCCGCGCTATCCGCAAAAGCTATTTGAATACCTTGGCAGCATTGCACCTAGCCGCGGACTCGCTTGGGATTGTGCCACGGGAAATGGTCAGGCAGCGGTCGGGCTGGCGGCAGTTTTCAACCGTGTCATCGCGACAGACGCGAGCGCGAAGCAGATTGCGAGCGCTGAGCGACGCGAGCGCATTGAGTATCACGTCGCGCCCGCGGAACGTACTGACATTGAGGCCGCCGCGGTTGATCTGATCATGGTCGCGCAAGCGCTGCATTGGTTCGATCTCGACGAGTTTTATGCCGAAGTGAATCGTGTGCTGAAGCCGAGCGGAATCCTCGCTGCCTCGGCTTACAATTTATTGCAGATCGCACCGGCGATCGATGAGATCGTCAATCGATATTATTACGAGATCGTAGGTGTTTTTTGGCCGCCGGAGCGCGCACTTGTAGAAAAATTCGAGGAGCTGCCCTTTCCATTCGCTGAAATCAAAACGCCCTCATTTGAGATGGCAGCACATTGGAACTTGGAGCACCTCGTTGGATACTTGCGGACCTGGTCCGCCACACAGCGTTTCATCATGGCTAACGAGCGCGATCCATTGGACGAAATTCACGATAAACTCCGTGCCGCATGGGGCAACACGGATGAGAGGCGGCGCGTCGTTTGGCCGCTAAAACTACGCGTCGGCATGAAAAAATAGATCAGCCGAGGAAAGAATGACGTGGCCGCCACAGTTAAATCGTCAAAGCGTTACAACGTTAAATCGGAAACGAGCGCTGTTCGTGCTAGGCGGCGGTTGAAAACCGCCGCTCCTTGGCCCCGGCGTCTCCCTGGCTTAGGGGCAATTGGGGTCAATCGCCCTTACCTCAATCCGCAATATTTGCATATCCGCCAAAAAGCTTGCGCTGGCACGGTGCGAGGACTTTGTTCATTCATGAAAACGAAAACAGCATTCAGTTTGATTGCGGCTGCGAATTTTATTTTTTGCAGCGCGGCCTTCGCTGGCGCAAAGACGCATGAAGTTACCGGAACCGTGCTCGAGGCCACCCCGACGAAGATCGTAATTCAGAAGGGCGCGGAGCGGTGGGAAATCGATCTCGATCCGCAGACCAAGGTCAGTGGCGAATTAAAGGTGGGCGCAAAGGTAACCATCACCTACGCGATGAGCGCGACGAAGATTGACGCAGGCCCTCTAACAAAACTCAAAGCCGCTGCCGAAGAAGCAGTAGCTCCAATCACTTCGAGCATAGCACCCGGTTCGCAAAAAAAAGAGGTGCCCGCTGTTAGTCCTACACCGTAGGTGAATAAACCACGCGGAGGGACCACGTCTCTATCGCCCCAAATAATGGGACGCGACGGAGCGCACCCCTCCAAGGGGAAGCCGCAAAAGTCTTGAATAATTTTCTCTACATTCGTCTAATGGAGAAACCTATGAAAACTATGACACTGTTCAGTTTGCTGGCGGCAGCCAGTCTCGCACTTAGCACAGCCGTGTTCGCGGCCGGGGCCAAAACCTATCAGGTTACTGGGCCGGTCTTAGAGGTAACGGACGCGATGATTGCGGTCCAGAAAGGCAAGGATCGTTGGGAAATCAATCGCGACGCCAACACCAAGATCACGGGTGATGTTAAGGTCGGCGAAAAAGTAACGGTTACTTACACCATGTCGGCCACCGACGTCCAAGTGAAGGCAGGCAAAGGAGCAAAGAAAGAAGCTGCCAGTCCGGCGGATTCGCCGAAAAAATGATCCAGGCAAAATTCAAATCGCCCGGGTGTGCAAAGCGCCCGGCGATTTTTTTTGTAGAGGCGCTTGTGCGAAGCGCCTGTTTACCAGATTTTGTGCTTGGCACAAGCACCGCTACGACTATCGGCGGCGGCTACCACTTCCGAGAATTCCTCCCAAAATCCCGCGCACGATTTGTCGTCCCATCTGACTGCTCGCAGCACGCATCGCGCTCTTAGCCATGTTGCCACCGAATCCTGGACGCCACCACGCGGTCCAATCTTTGGTTGAAAAACTGAGACGACGGTGTCAAAGAAAGACGTTTTCGCTCCTTCAGGAACTGATGCGCCCGGCGCAGCGGCCGGAGCGCCGGCTGCTTCCACTTTCTGTCCCGCCCTCTCCTGCAATTTCTCGAAAGCAGATTCGCGATCGACCGTTTTCTCATAGTGACCAGCCAGGACAGATGCACCTATGATTTGCTTCCGCTGCTCCGGCGTGATGGCGCCGATCTGGCTGCGCGGCGGAAGAATCTTTGCGCGCTCCACAATTTGCGGGCTGCCGTTTTCGTCCAGCATCGATACGAGCGCCTCGCCTACGGCCAGCTCAGTTAAGACAGTTTCCACTTTCAATTTCGGATTCTGCCGGAAAGTTTGAGCCGCAGCTTGCACCGCCTTTTGGTCGCGCGGTGTGAACGCGCGCAGGGCGTTTGCACGCGGTTCCCGAGCTGGCCGAGCACGACATCGGGGATATCGAGAGGATTCTGGCTAACGAAATAAACACCGACGCCTTTTGAGCGAATTAATCTCACCATTTGCTCGATCTTTTGCTTAACCGCAGGCGCGATGTCGCTAAAAAGCAAATGTGCTTCGTCGAAAAGAAAACCAGCTTCGGTTTTTCGGGGTCGCCGATCTCGGGAAGATTTTCAAATAATTCCGAGAGCATCCAGAGCAGAAACGTCGCGTAAACTTTCGGCGCCTGCTGCATCAGCCTGTCCGCGGCGAGAATGTTAATCACGCCTCTACCGTCTTGTGTTTGAATGAGGTCATCAAGGTTAAGCGCGGGCTCGCCGAAAAATTTGCCGACTCCCTGTGATTCGAGCGCAAGCAGATTGCGCTGGATCGCACCGACGCTGGCGGCCGAGACGTTTCCGTATTGCGTTTTGAATTGGTCGGCATTGTCCGCGACGTACTGCAACATCGAGCGCAGGTCCTTAAGATCGAGGAGCAACAGGCCGCTTTCGTCCGCGATTTTGAAGACCATGTTGAGCACGTCTCCCTGCGTGTCGTTCAGTTCGAGCAAACGCCCGAGCAGCCAACGGTCCCATCTCGGAAACGGTCGCGCGCACAGGATGACCGTTCTGGCCAAACACATCCCAAAAGACAACGGGGCAGGCTTCGCCTTTGAAATCCGAAATCTTCAACTCCTTCACGCGCTCGATCACTTTCGGATTATTCCCGCCCGGCTGGCTCAACCCCGCGAGATCGCCTTTCACGTTGGCCATAAATACCGGTACATCGCGCGCGCTGAAGTTTTCAGCCAATGTTTGCAGCGTCACCGTCTTACCCGTACCGGTAGCGCCCGCGATCAAACCGTTCCGGTTTGACATTTTAGAAGCAAATAATTTGGTTCCTTCGATTGTGCGATGTGAATGGGTTCGTTAGGCATAACGTCGGATAAGCGTTGATGCTTAAGCTGTTCGTTTGCGCCAGGCACCCAGCACGAGTCCGCTAACCGCGAAAGCAACGAATGGACGGCCCATGTCGATGAAAATCAGCGGCCACGGATTTGTCTCGAAAGCTGAAAACACGCCGATCGTGGAGTATTCGACGAAGAGAAACGCGAACCAGCACAGGAGCGCGATTTTTAATCCGGCGATCGCGCTCGTCGCATTGAGCCGATTAATCAACCACGCCAAGGCGTAGTTGACGATGATGGACGCGACAACCGCCAGCAAGTAAGCGGAGACATTGTGCGTCCGCTCGATGTCAGTCATCGTTCTGGCGTGAAGATTCAACCACATCTCACCAAAGATCGCGTACCAGCCCCAGCCGATGAGGAAATAAACCACGACCAGAATCCAGACCGCCAGATGATTGATCTTCGTGTGCACAAAAAGCCCTGGTGAATTATTCGACAGCTGGAATGGTGATCGCAAGCGGATTCAGCAGAGTTCGGACGTTAATCTAACGAGGTGGCAATGTTTTCCAGCTCGTGATTTCCCGGGCTAATAAAGATAAGGCCTGGAAAGTGGAAATGCGTTCTTGATCAATTCCACCCGCGGCCTTGCGTTATCCGCAATGATGACCTCCACGACATCGAATCGGAAAAGAATGTCGGGATTATCGAGCATTCGCAACCACGCCAGCGCACCGCGCGAAATTCGCTTCTGCTTTTCTCGATCTACTGCTTCCACAGGCCGGCCGAAATCCTCTCTCGCGCGCGTCTTTACTTCGACAAATACCAGCGTGTCGTTGTTGCGACAGACAACGTCGATTTCACCGCCGCTGCGACCGCGGAAATTGCGAATGAGGACTTTGTAACCGTTACGCTTCAGATAGCGGCACGCCAACCTCTCCCCGCGCGCGCCGCGCCCGAGATGGCCGGATTTGGACGAGCTCCTCCAGCGCGAGAAGCGGTTGCGCCACCGGTTCGAAAGATCGGCGATGGATCGGGCAAGGGCCGAATTCATGGAGTTTCAGCAGATGTAGTTCGGTCCCATAACCTTTGTGCTGGCTGAAACAATACTGCGGGAACTGGGCGCAAAAGTCACGCATCATCCGGTCGCGGGTGACCTTGGCGACCACGCTGGCAGCAGCGATGCTCAGGCTGATGCAATCGCCGTCAACAATCGCAGTCTGGGAAAATGGAAAAGGGATAACAGGCAGCCCGTCGATCAAAACGTGGTCGGGTGGTTCGACCAGTGATGATATCGCTAGACGCATGGCCCGATGGCTCGCGCGCAGAATATTAATCCGGTCGATCTCTATGGAATCGACGGCGCCAACCGTCCACCTGATTTCGGAATTGGAGACCAGCTCAAAATAAATTTCCTCGCGCAATTCCGGTGCAAGCTGTTTGGAATCGTTCAGGCGACGATGACGGAATTTTTCAGGAAGAATCACGGCCGCAGCGACAACTGGACCTGCCAGAGCGCCGCGACCGGCTTCGTCAATCCCGGCAATGCGCGTGGCGCCGGTGGCGCGGAGTTTTTTTTCGTAACGAAATCCGCAGCGCCGATACATGCGGTTGCAAATCTAGAATAATTCCGGCGCTACGAAAATGGGAAATGTGAATCGTGACTAGTGATCAGTGAATAGATGTCGCGCTTCTACCATCCACCATTCACCAGTCGCCGATCACTATTCGCTCCTATTCCCGCACCGCTGTCGCTTCCTTGCCTTTGCGGGTGCGCAGGTAGTTCAGCCTGGCGCGACGCGCCCGCCCTTGTTGCTCCACTTCTACTTTTGCGATCCTCGGCGAATGAAGGGGGAATACACGCTCCACGCCCTCGCCATAGGAGATTCGGCGCACGGTGAATGTTTCGTTGAGTCCGCGGCCCTTACGGCCAATCACTATACCAGCGAAAATCTGAACTCTCTCCTTGTCCCCTTCCACCACGCGGGTGTGCACGCGCACGCTATCCCCCACAGAAAACGGCTTTCCGCCGCTTCTTTGCTGTTCTTTCTCGATAGCATCGATGATCTGGCTCATGAAAGTTCCCTTCCCCTCGCCCGCCGGGCGGGCAAACAGTTTCCAGCAGGAAAGCTGAAATTGCAACGCCAAATCATTTAGCGAATCAGCGATCGGGTGAGCCGGTGGACTCGTTAATTCGATAAATTGAGTTATCTTGAGAATTTATCGCGCCCGTAGTTCAATTGGATAGAGCGACGGCCTCCGGAGCCGTAGGTTGCGCGTTCGAGCCGCGCCGGGCGCATTTCCCTATCCCAGCGCTTCGATTCGGTTAAACAGATCCTTCTTGCTGGTGACGCCGGTGACTTGATCGCGCAGTTGGCCGTTTTTAAAAAAAAGCAGCGCTGGAATGGCACGAATGCTGTACTTGAACGAGAGGCTCTGATTGTCATCCACATTCACCTTGCCGACCTTCACGGCACCGGATTTCTCACGCGCCACTTCATCCAACATCGGAGCGATCATTTTGCAGGGGCCACACCATTCCGCCCAGAAATCGACGATCACGGGCTTATCGCTTTGCATCACTTCGCGGTCAAAATTGGATTCATCGAGACTGATCACGGCGGAATTATCCATGGCTTCAAGAAAGATAAGTCAAAATTTGAATAATCAAAATCAGAGCCGAGACACCGAGCAGCACCCACAACAGCGGCATTGGGTTTTTCTCTGCCGGCGCCACAGCGAGTGGCGCGCTCTCGGTAGCAACGCCTGGCATGGGGATAAGCGGTTGAGTCTTCTTCATCTGGGCCGTGGCGAGCGGCTGGGAAAGCGGGTCCGGCATGAGCGGAATGCGCACTGTCTCTTTTCTCGGTCCCGAAGGCGGCGAATCTGGCGCCGGCGCGACTGAAGCGGCCAACGGCGTCGAAACGGGTGGCGGCTTCGGCGGCTGGAAAAATTGCGTGGCGGCCAGATCCTGGGCAACAGGCTTCGAAGTGGCCTGCGGTTCTGTTGAAGGACGAAAAGATGGCCCGACTAGTGGCTCACGACTCGGCAACTGGATTCGCACCGTTTCGCGCGATTTTGTATTTGGATCTGGCGATTTTCCTGCGGGCGACGGCGGCAAGTCAATGCGAACGGTCTCTTTTTTTGGTTCGTTTGCGGCGGCCATCGAGCGAAATAGGGTTACGAAATTTGCTTGAAAAAGAGGCTTTTGTCACCTTCTAAGTGCGATTCACCCAGAAAATTTCCCTTTCGTGGAACTGCCGGTTCAAGCCAACAGATCGTAACCGCGACTTCCGGTGATTCTGCGCCAAACAAACTCGCCGACCGGCGCCGGCGTGGATAAAATAATGCGCGCATCGACGTCGGGAGCATCAGCTTCGCTCCGGGCGATATACGGCTGATCAACTAATAATTTCAGTTCACTTCCGGATTTTTCACGAGCAATTTCATATGCGATTTGTTGCTGGAGCGACATCGCCATGCGGTAGCGCGCGTTTTTAATCTTCGCAGGAATCTGGCCCGGCATTTTCGCCGCGCGCGAGCCCTCTTCCTGCGAATATTTGAATATCCCGAGCCGTTCAAATCGAGTGCGCCGAATGAAATCGAGAAGACTCACGAATTCCGCCTCCGTCTCCCCAGGGAATCCGACGATGAAAGTCGTGCGCAATGTTACGCCGGGAATTCTGGCGCGCAGTTTATGAATCACATTTTCGATATGCGTCCGAGATGTTTCTCGTCGCATGCGCCCCAACATCGAGTCGTGGATATGCTGCAGGGGAATATCGACGTAGCGCGCGACCTTTTCGCATTGCGCGATGGTCTCAATTAGTTCGTCACTCCAATGCGCCGGATGCGTATAAAGCAGGCGCACCCAAAATTCACCTTCGATCCGTTGAATATCGCGAAGCAAACCAGCGAGAGTGGGTCCTTGCGTCGAGTCAACCGGTTGACGCGGTCCCGCTTTCTTCCGCCACAAATCCATCCCGTAATAGGTCGTATCCTGGCTGATCAAATTAACCTCGCGCACGCCTTCGCTGACGAGTCTCCGAATTTCTGCAACGACCGACTGCGGAGCCCGGCTGCGGTGTTTTCCCCGCATTTGCGGAATCACGCAAAAACTGCACGGATGATTACAACCCTCCGCGATCTTTACGTAAGCGAGATGGGCTGGCGTAAGCCGAAAGCGGGGCGTGTCGTAATCGGGAATGTAAGTCGGTCGGGTGTCCGCGAATGCAAGATCGACCTCGTCGCTTTCAGAAGAAACATCCAACGCCGAACGTCCGACGCTCAACGTCCCACTGTCCGCCTTCGACGTTGAGTGTTGGGCGTTGAGCGTTGGGCGTTTGCTTAAAAGCGCCTCCACAATTTCACCAAACTGCGCAACCTGATCGAGCCCAATAAATGCATCCACCTCCGGCATCTCCTGGCGCAGTTCTTTGGCGAACCGCTGAGACATGCAGCCGCTTACGATCAATTTTTGATCCGACCGCCTGTTTAAGCCGCGCCGCTGATGCGCCTCCAGAATCGCTTCGACCGATTCTTCCTTGGCTGAATCAATAAAGGCGCAGGTGTTAACTACCAGGACATCGGCGTCGTCTGCGCGCGATGTGATTTCCATTCCATGCTGCAAGACGCTTCCTAGCATGATCTCGGCATCGACAAGATTTTTGGCGCAACCGAGGCTGATCATGCCGACTTTGGTGCGGGACCGGAGCGGTTTAAAAGGCTGTTCTTCATTTGCAGCCCCGAACGCTTTCGGGGCTGCCACTGCAACTGGCGAATTCATGAACGGCGTTAGTTAACTGTCACATCTTCGTCGTCGTCTTCCAGCGCCTTGCCATTTTTCGTGATCTGAACGGCATCACGATCGAGAAGACGAATCGAGACATGTTTAGCGCGAAATTCAACCGTGCCATCAGCCGGAGAAATCCAGCGCTCGTAAGCGGGATTCTCGCTTTCATCGCCCACAGTCACCCTGACGTAGGTTCTTTTTAGCGGGCGAATAGCGACGCGATTCTTTTCACCCGATTCCGCGGGTGATGAATTCGCTTCCGCTCGCGCCTGGTTCAGATCCTCCGGACGCACGGGTTTGGCTCGGCGCACTTCCGGCTCACCTGGCACTGCGGAAGCAGCCGCGACAGCTCTTGCAGGTGATGTACTCGTTGGCGCGGGCGATGCTGATGGTGCGAGCGTTGGAGCGGACGCAACAGTGTTTGGCAACGTTCCGGTCGGTCCAGGTGACCCGGCCTGTGGGCTTTGAGCCACCGGCGCACTCGGCGACACCTGCGCGGTGGACTCCGCGCGTGCCGATGGGAGCCGCCGCAAATTGAGAACTAATTTCATCACCGAAAAACCAATCACCAACACCACGATACCGACGATGAGCGGCATCGGCGAAATCCGCTCACGACTCGGAGCGGCGCGGCGCCTAACGACCGGCGCACTGACTGGTTTCGAAGGAGGACGTTCTTGCAGGTACGAATAACCATCGACCGTAACGCGCTCGGAGTCTTCAAATGCGTCAAGATATGGGGTGACATCGACGTCTAAAAATTTCCCGTAAATTTGCAGGAAACCTTTTGCGTACGCCAGACTGGGAAACTGGGAAAAATCATCCGCCTCAATCTCCGCCAGCCGAGCCGGACGAATCTTCGTCATTCGAGCTGCTTCGTCGAGCGTAAGATTTCTAGCTTGCCTCGCTTCCTGAAATTTTTTACCGAGCCCTTCTATCGTCATTGCGCGAAATGCCGGCTAAACGGCGGCATCGAGATCGACCAGAATCTCGCGTGGTTTGGCGCCTTCGCCGGGACCTAAAATACCGCGCTGCTCCAGAATATCAACGATGCGCGCGGCGCGAGTGTACCCAAGTCGCAACCGGCGCTGAAGCAATGAGGTGGAGGCACGTTTTTCCTGTCGAATGATTTCCAGGCATTTTTCGACCAGCTCTTCATCTTCGCTTGTCACGTCTTCTTCCGGCGTCGCGGTGGATTCAAGCTTCTCATGCATCGCCGTGTCAAAAGCGGGCGGGCTTTGCGCAGAAACAAATTCCACCAGGCGATGAATTTCATCGTCCGTTACGAGCACGCCTTGTGCGCGAATGAGGCGCGAACTGCTCGGAGGGAGATAGAGCATGTCGCCCTGTCCGAGCAAACGATCGGCGCCATTTTCGTCGAGAATCACCCGGCTATCGATCTTGGACGCGACCTGGAACGCAATGCGGCTGGGAATGTTCGCTTTGATTACCCCCGTGATGACATCTGCGCGGGGCGTTTGCGTCGCGACGATCAGATGAATGCCAGCCGCGCGAGCCATTTGCGTGATGCGCGCGATCGCAGTCTCAACGTCGGCTGGGGCGGTCTGCATCAAATCGGCCAACTCATCGATGATGACCACGATGTAGGGAATTTTGTCGGGAATCTGCTCCGTCGTAGTGGCAGCCGTGCCGGCTGCGTTAACAGATTTTGCGGGCGACACGCCTGCCGCTGCAGATTCGTCTCCAAGATCAGCATCTTTCTTCTTTGCCGGGCGCGTATTAAAACCCACGATGTTTCGCACGCCGACGCGAGCAAAAATTCTGTAACGGCGCTCCATCTCATCGATCAACCAGCGCAAGGCCAGCAGCACTTTCTTTGGATCGGTCACGATCTGGAAGGCGAGGTGCGGCAGAGAATTATAAAACTGCATCTCAACTACCTTTGGATCGATCATGATGAAACGCAGCTCTTCTGGCGTAAACCGGAAGAGCATACTGGCGATCAGCGCGTTGATACAAACACTCTTGCCACTGCCAGTGGTACCGGCCACCAGCAGATGCGGCATTTGTGCCAGATCGGTGATGATGGCTTTGCCATAAACGTCCTTACCGAGCGCGAGCGGAATTTTCGCGTGCCCCTTCGCCTCGTCCCAGTTGGGCGATTGCAAGAGTTCGCGTAATGTCACCTTCACTTTGCGGGTGTTTGCGAGCTCGATGCCCACCGTGTCCTTTCCGGGAATAGGCGCGAGAATATTTATCCGCTCGGCGCGCGTGGCTCGGGCGAGATCGCGCTCTAGGCTTACAATTTTGTCCACTCGAACGCCTTTGGCGGGGTACACTTCGTAGCGGGTAATGGTGGGGCCTTTTGTGATGTCGCCAGGCGCCACCGCAATCCCGAATTGCGCCAAAGTTTCGATGAGAACTTGCTGGACATCCTCCAGTTCCGAGGGATCGGCAGTCCCGCGCCCCTCCAGATTATGCTCGTCGAGCAAATCCACGCCAGGGAGGACATAATTTTCCGAGTTCCATGCTTGAGTCGTCACGCTCGGAGCCGGCCTTGCTTTCGTTTCGCTGGCGCGCAATTCGGCGAGAGACGGTTTTCGGCCAGCCAGCCCCACTTGTTCGCTCGGCAGTGCGGTCGTATCGACCACCTTTGGTTTTGGCCGATTTGCAAGTTCGTCTGGCGAAATAATCGGCCCAACCGATCCAGGCGCGGGCATTCCTTTCTTTTGTAGCTGTTTTTCAAGCAATCGCCGCTGCTTCGCGAGCTGCTTTTCACTGATCTCCAGTTTTCCCTTGAGATCGGATCTGCGAAGCTTGCGCTGCAATCGCCATTCGTGGAGTTTCACATTGACTCGCCGCGTGGCGGCAACCGTCTCGCGAATCAGGTGAATCGGGCGCAGTCCCGTGACTAAAATCAGCGTGGTAGCATAAATTCCAATCAGGAGAATAAGCGAGCCGACCGGGCCAAGAGCAGTGCGCAGCACACCGCGATGTTCATCGGACAGGCGATACCCGATCCAGCCGCCCGGCCCTGGTATGTTGAAAGCATCATGCCAGCCTCGCAAATGGTACGGTTGCACGTGCAGCAAACAGGCACCCGATATAATGAATAAAATGATCCACGCCAGCCGGTGCGTGACGCGTAAACTCGGGTGAAACAGTTTCGCTGCGCCAAACCCCAGGAAAATCGCCGCCAGCAGGTACGCAGCCGCGCCGATGAATTGATAGCAAATTCCAGCGACAATTGCGCCCACTGGCCCGATGAAATTCTGCGCAGGATGATTCGCCGGTGAAATGTGGCTAAACCAAACCCAGGACGGTACATCTTTTGGCGTGTAGGAAATCAGCGCAAAGAACAGCAGTGTTCCGACAAAAAGGAGAGCTAGAGCGAAGACTTCGTTCCAAGCGTTGTGTCTGTCTGTGCGAGCCACCGCGTCTGATAGTAATGCTGCGGCGGCGTCTTTCAATCATTGTTGTGAGGCGCTCGTCTCATGGTCATGCTCATGCTTGTGATCAATACGATTACGATCATGAGCATGAGCACGAGCACGATTCCAATAAATGTGACGTAACGCCTGCGCTTTCGGCTTGCAGATCACGAGCGAGGCTGATAACTGTGCCAGCGCATTATGGCTTTTTTGCTCCGGCGAACTGTCATCGCTGCTGCGGCGTTAATCGTTTGCTGTTCTTGCGAAAAGCATCCTCTTGGGCAGATGCCAGAGGTCCAGAGAGAACAGACCGATCCGGCAAAAAGGGTTTGGTCCGAAGCGAGCGAAACGAAGTCTGAAAAATCGGTGTCCTCGCCGACGCCGGCCGACCTTTTCCCACACCAACCTCGTTAGGCAAAGGAGATCATATGGCTAAACATAAATACGCGACCTCGCCACCGAATATCAGCACGATGCCACCGGGCGTGCCGTACATCATCGGCAACGAAGCGGCCGAGCGCTTCTCCTATTACGGCATGAAGTCGGTGCTCACCGTTTTCATGGCGCATTACATCTTGAATCAGTCCGGAGTGCTGGCGCCGATGAACCCGAACGAGGCGTACATGTACACCCATTATTTTGTTTTCGGCGTCTATTTCCTTCCGGTTCTTGGCGCGATTATCGCAGACGGTTGGCTCGGTAAATATTGGACCATCTTGTCGCTTTCGATCGCTTACTGCTTGGGCAACCTCACGCTCGCGTGCATGGCCACCTCTTGGGGAATCGCAATCGGACAACGGACCATGCTCGCAATCGGACTGGCGCTAATTTGCTTGGGTGCAGGCGGCATCAAACCATGTGTATCGGCCAACGTTGGCGATCAGTTTGGCGACTCGAACAAGCACCTCCTTTCAAAAATGTTTGGCTGGTTCTATTTCTCGATTAACGCCGGCTCGTTCATCTCCTCGATCATGTGCCCGTGGCTCCTTGCGAATCCCAAGTATGGACCCGGATGGGCATTTGGAATCCCAGGTATAGCGATGGTTATCGCTACTTTGTTCTTCTGGGGCGGTCGCGGCAAAATGGTGCACGTGCCGGCGGCGGGCCTTGGTTATTTACGAGCAACATTCAGCCGAGAAGGTCTCGTTACGCTTGCCAGGATCGCGATGGTCTATGTTTTTATTTTGGTCTTCTGGGCCTTGTGGGGAATGAGCAATGGCGTGGAGTGGACTTTGCAAGCGGAGAAGATGGACCTGCACTGGCTCGGCATGGATTTGATCGCTGCCCAGGTGCAAACAGCAAATCCGATCCTCATTCTGATTTTTATTCCGTTGGTGAACTACCTCATCTATCCGTTAATCAATCGCGTGTTTCCACTCACGCCTCTACGAAAAATCGGGATCGGCCTTTTTCTTACCGGTTTGTCTTTTGTTGTTATTGTTTGGATCCAGGGCCAAATCGATTTGGGACTGAAGCCCAGCATAAATTGGCAATTGCTTGCCTACGTCATCTTGACGCTCGGTGAAGCGATGGTGTCGATCACCGGGCTTGAGTTTTCCTACACTCAGGCGCCCAACTCGATGAAGAGCTCAGTCATGGCGCTCTGGCTTTTCACTGTCGCTGCCGGAGAATTCTTCGTCGGCAAGGTCAACGCGTGGGACTTAAACGCCGACGGCACACGCAAGCTAACCGACTACCAATACTTTACGTTCTTCACAATTTTGATGTTCGCGGCCGCTGTAGTATTTGTCGTTGTCGCCTGCTTTTACAAAGGCCGGACGTATCTCCAAACACAGCAGCCGACACTGGATGAAATCGCGACGGAGCCGCTTCTTCACGGCGGCACGCCAAGCTAAGATCGGATGAAAATTATCATCGCATCCGCATGCTTGTTGTCGTTGTTGATCTTCAACGCCCCGGCCAATGCGCAGGACGACGAGTTTCAGAAAATTGCGCACGATTACATCGGGCAGGAGCTGCAGGCCAATCCAGAGGAGGCAACGGAACTCGGTGATCACCGGTTTGATGGTGAGCTGACCGATTATTCCGCTGAAGCGCGGGCGAAAGGATTGGCAACCCAAAAAGAATTCCGCGACAAGCTAAATGCTTTCGACGGATCGCAGCTTACCGGCGCGAACAACGTCGATTTTCGCATTCTGAAGGAGAACATCGATTACAAGATCTTCCAGGCTGAAGAGCTGAAGGAGCCGGACTGGAATCTGCTGATTTACATGCAGAGCCTCGCCAACAGCTGCTATCTCCTGGTCGCTCGAGATTTCGCAACTCCGGAAAAACGGATTGCGAGCTTGCGCCAGCGCATGGAAGCGATTCCGCGCGTGATCGCTCAGGCGAAAGCCAATCTGCAACACCCGCCGCGCGTTCACACCGAAACAGCGATAGAACAGACGCAAGGCGCGATCGGTCTCGTGCGCGAAGGACTCGCTCCGCTCCTCGATCGGGCGCCACAAATGAAGAAAGAACTTGCGCCGTTACAGGAAAAAACCGCGGCCGCTCTGGAGGATTACAAAAAATGGCTCCAGACCGATCTGCTGCCGCGCTCCGACGGCGATTTTCGCCTCGGTGCCGAGAAGTTTCGCAAAAAGTTACGCTTCGCGCTCGCGTCGGACTTGTCGATGGAAGAAATCATGAAGCGGGCGCTGGCCGACCTTCAGCAGACACAAACTGCCATCTACGAAACCGCGTTCCCCCTCTACAAAAAATATTTTCCCGGGGCTGACGACAAAACGCTCGCTGATAAACATAAGGTCACGGCGGCGGTGCTCGACAAACTCGCCGAGCAGCATCCCGACGACGCGACCATCGTCGGTTACGCGCAAAAAGTTGTCGCCGAGGCGACTGATTTCGTAAAGCAGCACAATTTGGTCACGATTCCAGACGTGCCGCTCGACGTGATCCCGATGCCTGAATTCAAGCGCGGAGTCGCCATAGCCTATTGCGATTCGCCGGGACCGCTGGAGAAGAACGGTAAAACATTTTTCGCCGTGGCGCCGACTCCGAAGGACTGGTCAAAAGAGCGAAAGGAATCGTTCTTTCGTGAATACAACAATTATGAAATTCGCGATCTGACCGTGCACGAAGCGATGCCCGGCCATTATTTGCAGCTCGCTCACGCTAACCAATTCCGCGCGCCCACCCTGGTTCGCGCAATTTTCAGCAGCGGCACATTCATCGAAGGCTGGGCGGTTTATTGCGAACAAATGATGGCAGAACAGGGTTACGGCGGGCTGGAAGTGAAGATGCAGCAGTTGAAAATGCGCCTGCGGGCTATAGCGAACGCCATTCTCGATCAAAGCATTCACGCGGGGAACATGACCGAGAAGGAAGCAATGGATTTGATGATGAAAAAAACTTTTCAACAGGAGGGTGAAGCGGTAGCGAAATGGAAACGCGCGCGGCTCACCTCGGCTCAGCTTTCTACTTATTTCGTCGGCGCGAGTGAGCATCTTGATCTGCGCGATAGTGCAAAAAGCAAGGCTGGCCCATCGTTCGATCTAAAGAAATACAATGATCAGGTGATTTCCTACGGCAGCCCGCCGGTGAAGTACGTCCGGGAATTGATGGGATTGTAGGGAATCCGATTCGCCCGCGCCAGCTCACTCGCTCGTTTGGCTGCCCGTCTATCCGGCTCGGCTCCCGCCGGTCGTCATTTGCGAAACGCAGAATTAGAATCGGCGTTCTGCAATCTTCTGTTCGCTCACAAGGTCGACATCTTTGATTTAGACGCACTTTTTTTCCTAGCCCGTCGCCGCTTGTGTGCCGCAGCAGGACGTAGTTGTTTCGAAGCTGATAAACGTACGAGCTCGTCAAGATTAAATGTCCTCTGCCGTTTTGTTCCCACTTCGCGAAAGTCTACCTGGTACCAGCCGTTCATCCGTTCCACGCGGTAACGTTTTTGCCCAATGCGCATTGGCTCACGCGCGATCACACGATGAATGACTTTTTCGTATCTCGAACGCGGCCATCGTCGCATCCGGCGGCGTCCCCAATCGATGACGCGGCCGACGTCGTCATAGGATTCGGGGCGCTTGGAAAAATCGAGCAGTGAGCGAGCATCTCCCTCGAAAACAGCAACGATGTGCTGGACCGTTGCGAAATCGCTAATCTGCTGAATTTGCCGGTGAAATGGGGTCAGGGTCTCGGCCCCGATTGCACGCAAGCTAAGCACTCGACCATCGCGCAATTTCCATAGCGGCGCATTGATATCTGCCGCGAATGGGTTCTGGCCTAAGGAATTGCCAGTGATCCGCCACCCGCGCCGGGACGAATGTTTTCGGAGACGAAACGGAGTTATGCGGGGAATGCCATTTCGGTTCAACTGCCTGAGGCCGAAATCCTCCCAGCGCAAGACTGTTTCCACGGCACCCGCGATGAAAGCGCATGTCGCGAGCATTAACGCCGGATCGGGCGTAAAATCGACAGTAACTTCTAATCGGGTTTTGCGCGGACGCACGCCGACGGCGCTGCTCTGCCGGTTGGCCGCAAGTAACACGACTGGCACCGGCAAAATATGCGCGAGCAGAAACGCAAGCTTGGTAGCATTGCGGGATTTCGATTTCCGCGCATCGGGAAATGAAAAATTATAATGCGAGCTAAAGCCTTGCAGCCGGCATTCGCGGCCGTGGCGCTTACTCCAGTGATCCAGCTCTGTTCGTAAATAACGAATTTGTTCCCAAAGGAGGCGCGTCGCCCGATAACAACAGCCGCGCTCCAGCTCAACGATCGGCGTGGCGACTTCGATCACACCAGTATCGAAGTAAATCGCGCCACCGGACGGCAATTGAAATGATTTCCCGATCCGGGGGATCATTTTTCTACGCACCAGGCGGCTGGGATCGCCAAAAACCTTCTCCGGCCGCCTCCTTTTACCGTCCACGAACAGATTAAACTCCGCTTCAAGACCAATAACGGCACGGGGAGGCGAGACGTGAAATTGTTTCTCACGAAAGTAGTGGCCCAGTTCTGCGCCCGAATTTTTCACCGTAACACGAAGAGATTAGCTTGCTTCGCTGCATTCACGCGGAGTCAAGCTTACAAACCCTAAATCGAGATGGAGATGGTCATCGGTTTCCCCCGCACCGGGTCCGAATGGCCGGACAAACACCGCCTCGCTAAGGGAAGACGCAATCGCGCCATATCTTTCAATTGACTTAGCGTCATCCAGAAACGTGTCTCCGACCCGGTAGATGTTCGCCGCTGTTCCCCAGGGATGAATGCTTTTTGCACCGCCGATCTGATGTGCGGGTGACCGGTAGCCACCATTCGCACTGATAAAAACCGGCGCATTCACTTCTCGGCGAAAGTTTTCCAGAAACGTAGCAAGCAAAACAATCGCGCACGGGACATAATGCGGAAATTGACGAAGCAGTAGTTCTGCTTCCCGGCAATCGACGAGCATCAATTCCGCAAGTGTGAAGTGTGGCGCCGGCCGGATCTTGTGCGCGTCCTGCCAGCTGCCGACTTCATAAAAGAAACGTGGCAGATGGTGCACATTCCGGCCCAAGTCGCTTTCTGCTTCGCCTGGTCGCAGCACTGTGCGGTATTCCGCAGACAGCTTCAGGCCATCAATTGGGCGAAGCTCCTCAACATTCATCGCGATTTTTGCTCCGTTTCGGTTAACGAGCGATGAATCGCTTCAGAAATGGCGGCAACGGTCTCGCGGCGGCCCTCCTGCTCCGGATCGAATTCCGTCAAAATAACGAGAATGTACGGCTGGCGTTCCGGCAAATAGACAATGCCGATATCGTGACACGCGGTCGAGATCTCGCCGGTCTTATGTGCCACCGCGGCGTGCGCTGGAAGCCCCGCAGGAATCATGGATTTAAATCGCTGTCCCAGCAGAATGCGGATCGCTTGTTCTTTGCTTTCCCTGCTGAGAAAATCGGTGCGCAGCGCAGACAGCAGGGCCAGCAAGCCATCCGCTGTCACTTCGTTGTTTATTCCTCTTTCGTGTGCCAAATGGTCTTCCACGCCTCGCCGCAATTCAACGCCGCTCACCTGTGCATCGCGTAACACTTCTCGCGCGTATTCCACTCCCAAAAGATCAAGCAGCAAATTGGTCGCGAGATTGCTGCTGGCTACAATCATTCCTTCCGCGAGGGCGGAAATCTTTACTGTTCGTCCAATGGCCTGGTACAGCTCGGGTAGCGCGTCCGAGACTGGATCAAGTCGAAATGGCGCTCCATCGGCTGCGCTGATAAAACGGTTTCGTACGTGGAGCGAATCGTCCAGCCGAAGCCGACCCTCGTCCGCTGCGCGAAAAATCGCGAGGAGCACTGCCACTTTGATAGTGCTGGCGCCATGAAACCAGCGGTCGCCTCGCAGGGAAAACCGAAAACCGCTCTCGAGATCGTGCAGCGCCACCGCGCTCGCGCGAGCCTTGCTCTCACCAGTCAACCTTTCCAATTCGTTGCCTAAGCTGCTGAAACCATCGACGAATGACATCTGAGTGCTCTTTACATAGCCGTTGAAAAGTCGCAAATTCGTCGATGCCTAATCTCGCCACGTGGATGCTCCCGAAGGACGAAAAATGGTTTCAACCATTTTTTGCGAGGCACCCTGACGTTCGTGTTTTCGATGCACGCAAAGACAACATTGCCATGGACCAAATGGACGGATTGCTGCTGACGGGCGGGTCCGATATCGCCCCGGAATTTCTGCGCCAGGAAATTGCCGATCCGAGCTTGATCCACAAAGATATCGATCCTGTGCGGGACCGCTGGGAGTTGGAGACGATTTCCGAGTCGCTCGCGCGCGGTCTGCCGATCCTCGGCATTTGCAGAGGCATACAAGTCTTGAATGTCGCGCTCGGCGGCACACTTAAGCTTGACATTCCGGGTCACAGGCACCCCGACCAAAAAGACCGCGATATTCAGCCGCTGCGTTACAACACAGCCGCGAATCATCGATTCGAAAGAGTAAACAGTTCGCACCATCAGGCGGTCGATCGGGTCGCGGACGGCTTCGAAGTCGAAGCGTGGTGCGCTGCCGACGATGTTATCGAGCAAATGCATCTCCGGAATTATCCGTTCGCGCTGGCGGTCCAATATCATCCCGAACGCGGAAAAATTTACGACGCATTGTTCGAGGATTTCTTTGCGCGGCTGAATAGTCGTTAGGTTGTTGAAGAGAAGAAGCGTTCAAGCGATTTGAATCTTACGCTTCAACTCTTCATCGCTTTAACCCTTCAACCTCCTAGCCATGACTCCACAAAACATCATCGCCATCGTCTACGATTACGATCAGACGCTTAGCCCGAGTTACATGCAGGAAGACGTGATCTTTCCTGCTTTCGGTATTAATGGAGAAAATTTCTGGCGACGCTGCGCTGATCTCGTGCGCGAACATGGTTACGACAACGAGCTCGCGTACATGAAGGTGATGCTCGACACCTTCGGCATGGATCGCCCGACCAACGCAGAACTAAGAAAACTCGGCAGCAACTTAAATTTTTACAAGGGCCTGCCGGAAATGTTCGAAGAATTTCGCAATAATCTTCTCGCCGAAGAACAGATCGCCCACGGCATCAAAGTCGAGCACTACATCATCTCGTCCGGTCTAAAGGTCGTGCTTGATGGAAGCCGATTGCAACCGTATGTGCGCGCCATTTTCGGATGCGAATTCGCCGAGGACAAAGAGCGACGGATCATCTTCCCCAAGCGTGTCATCAGCCACACCCAGAAAACGCAATTCCTGTTTCGAATTAACAAGGGACTGCTCGACATGTCGCAGGACGTCAACGACCACATGGACGCGGACATTCGCCCGATTCCGTTCCCGAATATGATCTACATCGGCGACGGACCGACTGATGTCCCCTGCTTTACAGTGATGAAGAAAAATGGCGGCCAATCGATCGCAGTTTACAATCCTGACGATCCGCAACGCGTTGGATTCCGGAAATGTTACCAGCTCTCAGCGCACGCTGATCGCGTCAAGCACATCGCTCCGGCGGATTACCGCCCAAACACGCATCTGCGACTTTTGCTGGAACAAATGGTGGAAGAAACCGCCAACCGAATAATCGCACAGCGCAAGGAAGCAATCGAGACCGGCACCGTCCGCGCGCCCAAACATTAACTGTAGCGGGCGTCCTCTGCGGCACCGTAATCGCGATCTTTTACTCGCCGCGGTAAACGCAGCGCGCCGTCGGCGTTTCGTGCACGACGATTTCGCAAAGCCCGGGACATTGAGATTCCAATTTCTTCCAGAGCCATTCTGCCATTTTTTCGATCGTTGGATTCTCAAGGCCTCCGATATCGTTGAGATAACCGTGGTCTAGCATTTTCAGGAGCGGTTTCATGGCATCGCTGATATTCGCGTGATCGTAAACCCATCCGGTTTTTGGATTGACATCGCCTTCCACAGAAACTTCCACTTTGAAACTGTGCCCGTGCACCCCTCTGCATTTATGGCCCTCCGGTGCATTAGGCAGAGTCTGTGCCGCCTCAAAAGTGAAATCTTTAGTTAATCGTGCTCGCATGCTCGGGAAAATACCATCGCTTTCCTTGTATTGTCATCCCGAACGAAGTGAGGGACCTCGCACAAAGTCGCAAAGATCACGCAAGCTAGCTTGGTGATCCTTCACCCCTTGCGAGATCCTTCGCGGTCTTCGCGATTCAGGATGACCGCTTGAGGCGAGGGCGCATCACTCAGACTCCTCGCTGCGTCGGGCTCCAGATGAACTTGTGCATTTGAAGTTGAAATCGAACGTCAAGTTTATCGGCCAGTATCCATTCTACGATTTGGCGCGGATCAATCCGGCCGAATATCGGTGAGAAAAGCACGGCGTGACAACGTGATGGAAGTTCGTAGCGCTGCACCTTATCGCGTGACCATTCGTAATCTTCGCGCGATCCCATCACGAATTTCACTTCGTCACGCAAATCGAGATAATCGATGTTCGACCAAAGGTTCTTTTCGACTTCGCCGCTCCCCGGCGTTTTCAAATCCATGATCCGATGGACGCGTGGATCGACTTCCGAGATATCGTGCGCACCGCTCGTTTCGAGCAAGACCGTGTAGCCCGCATCGCACAAGATCGACATCAATGGCTGCACATTTTTCTGCAGCAGCGGCTCGCCGCCTGTGATCTCGACAAGAGGACAGCGAAACGCCGCCACAGCGTCCACGATTTCCTTTAGAGTTTGTTTTTTTCCCTCGTAAAATGCGTATTCGGTATCGCAATAATTGCAGCGCAGATTGCAAAACGTCAGCCGCACAAAAACACACGGGCGCCCTACCCAGGTGCTTTCGCCTTGGATCGAGTGATAAATTTCATTGATCGTCAGTGTCTTTTCGCGCTCCGGCATGATATTGAAACCTTGAATCGCCAAACGTCTTACGCGAAGAATCGCAACGCAAGTTTCGCTGCGACGGCTGGGAAGCCGTTGTTCTTTGTATAGGTAATCTGAAGTAAAATCTTTTCGGTTGACCGACTTGTGGCGGAACTCTAGTCTCGCCGCCGTGCGTCCCGGTTTCGCGTTGATAATCTACCGTTCTATCCTCGTTCAGTCCCTCACCGCGAATAGCACCAGGAAGCCCGCCCGGGCGGTCGGCCGCCGGGCGCGCTTCGCGTTCGTCGGTGGAATTTTTGTTGCAGGCGCTCTTGCTGTGCAAGGGCAAGAATCCGTTCCGGAGCAGCCATTACCTTTTTTAGCAGAACCGTTGCCCTCTTCAACGGAGCCGTTGTCGTCTTCACCAACTGAGCCGTTGCCCTCTTCTTCAACGGAACCATTGCCTTCTTCTTCAACAGCGCATCCTTTGTCGTTGTCTTCTCCAGCCGACTACACGGTGGCGCAGAACGACCTGCTGCCACCGCCTACGGGTCCCCTCGGGGCGCTCGAAGCGAAGAACGTTACGCCAGGTGTCGAGGCAGCTTCCTCAGCGGAACCGCGCCGGTTTCACCACAATCTGCGGCTGACAATTCGAGGCGTCTATGATGACAACATCTTTATCAGCCATACTCATCGAGTCTCCGATTATTATTTCGCAATTGAGCCAGCGCTTACGGTGGGATTCGGCGACATCGAGGGGCGCGGTGGAAACTATCTCCGGTTGGATTACATGCCGAGTATTATTCTATTTGTCGATCACTCGGACGAAGATGCAGTTGAGCATCTAATTCGTATCGAGGGCCAGTATCGGTTTAGCCGTTTGACACTCAATCTTACCCAAGACGTAGATATACTCGAAGGGGCAAATCTTAACAGCACGCTCGATACGACCGGACTGTTGGCAAACATCGATGTGAGCGCGCGCACGCGACTGAACCTCTACGACACGCGGTTAAGAGCAAATTACGAGCTGAGCGGAAAACTATTTCTAACGGGCGAATTTGATGCCGCGATCTATGACTATCCTGATTTCATCAGTTCCGAAATTTTTTCAGGGGGGCTTTACATTAACTACAGTTGGACGCCAAAGGTGGTAGTCGGCATTGGCGGCACCGTCGGTTATGATGCTGTGGATGATCCAAATCCCGACCAGACCTTCGAGCAAGTGAACGCGCGCATCAATTATCAGGCGACGGGCAAGTTGAATTTGTTCGCTTCCGGAGGTGTTGAGTTCCGTCAATTCGATGGCCACCGCGGTGAACGCACTACACCGGTTTTTGAGGCCGGAGCCATCTATCATCCTTTTGACGGCAGCACTGTCACACTGACGGCCGGTCGGCGGATGCTAAATTCCGGATTTTTCCCCGATCAAGATTTCGCAACGACGTACGTCACAGCCCGGATTCAGCAGCGGTTACTCCAGCGCGTTTACCTCGGCTTAACGGCCGGATATGAAAACGCCGATTATTTCCCCACGGCCCGGAACGTGAATGCAACGCGGAATGACGATTACTTTTTTATCGAACCCTCCATTGATGTGCTGATTACCAGATTCCTGAGCTCGGGGGTCTATTACCTTCACCGGGAAGACAGCAGCTCGGTCGATTTTTTCAGTTTTTATGATAATCAGGTCGGTGTTCGGGCGACGCTCAGGTTTTAGCCAAGGTCTGAACTTGCGAGCTAGAGCGCATGGGCCGTGGTTGCCAGTTGTGCTCGCATTCGCGTTGCTCCCGAATTTCTTATTGGCGCAAATCACTCCGGGGTCGGCCGCGGCGCAGCCCGCCACATCGACCTCTACATTGCCGGCGGCTGCATCATCCAGTGAGGTTAGCGCGCCGGCTGGTTACATTTTGAGCCCGAACGATCAGGTGGCAGTCGAGGTTTTTGGCGAAGACGATCTACGCACAAATGGAAGATTGAACCCCGAGGGCAACCTGAGTGTGCCATTGCTCGGGTCGATCCATTTGGCGGGATTAACCCTAACCCAGGCAGCCTCAAAGCTCACGGAGCTATACGGTCGGGATTATCTCGTAAGCCCAAGGGTCAATGTCATGCTCCTCGGCTACGCGAAGCGACGCTTCTCGATTTTAGGTCAGGTAAATCGGCCCGGCAGTTATGAAATGCCCGATAGCAGCCCGGGCGGTATCGACCTGCTGGAGGCGGTCGCGATGGCCGGCGGATACACGCGCATTGCTGCGCCGGAAAGAGTAACCGTGCGACGGCATAGCACCGCGGCCGGCGATCAGATTTTCAAGGTCAATGCAAAGCGCTTCACGAAGGGAAGCGGTGGAGGTTTTCGCGTCGAGCCAGGCGATACCATTACCGTCGGGGAAAGTATTTTTTAGAGGTCACCGTGGGTGGTCGCTGATCAGTTAGCGGGGGTGCTGTCTTTTCGCGGAGGTGCTGTCCCGAAAGCGTTGCGAGGACACATCGCACTCCAAAGCACTTCGTGCGAAGTCCATGGGAGACGCCTGCTCAGTTTTTGCGTAAGCTTTTGGAGTGCGCACACTTCCTCGCGTCGCTTTTCCTGCTTCACTCGGCCATCGATTGCATTTGAAAACTTTTTGACCAACGGACTTTCCGGCTACGCCATTCGCATGTAGATTGCGCGCCGTCTAAAATTCCTTCGTGATCAATCCCGTCCCTCCTGCAACTGCCACCATTCCCGCCACGAGTCCTGCTGCTACCCCGGCATCCCATTTGCCTGCAAATCTTATCGAGCCAAAGCACGGATTTGATTTTCGGCGGTTTTGGCATTCTCTCGTCGAACGGATTTGGATCGTTGCTATTTGTGTTTTGGCTGGCCTTTTTCTCGCGCTCGGTTATCTCGCGCGGACGCCAAAGCTTTACCAGGGGCACACAGTGCTGGAAGTAGAGTTTCAGGAACCAACTGTTATCGCTACAGACGATTCGACGGCGCGCATGCGCTCCACGTTTCTGGCCAGTCAGGAGGCACTGCGAACGATCGAGCAAAATCTAACTAACCAAACCCTTCTTGCTCGCGTGGTACGTTCCGAAGCCCTGGCTGAAGATGGTGGACGCGCCCTTCTTGGCCAAAGCATCGTGAGCGGTGACGCATCCGGCGCGGCGCAGCGCACCGATCCGTCGCCTGGCGCCAACAAGTACCAGAACACTGCAACTTCTTCCCCACTCGAAGAGGCATTGGGCCGCGCAGTGGAACGCATGGTGAAGCCGGTAATCCGTCGCGGCACGCGGCTGATCGATTTGTACGTAACGCATCGCGACCCAGCCATGGCACAGCGTCTTGCCGAAGCAATCGGTCGCGAATACATCCGCAATTCCATCGAGCGCCGTGCTTCGCTGAGCGAGGAAGCTTTACGTTATTTGCTGGAAGAAGAAGAACGATTGAAGGCCAATCTGCAAAAAAGCGAGGCGGCCGTCGCTGAATATAAAGCGAAGACTCCTGACGCCTTGCAACTTGGCGGTGGCACGGCCGCGACAGGCTCACAGCAAGGATCTGGAGCGGGAAGCGGCGGACCCCGTGGTGGTTTGGTCGAAGATAAGCTGCAAGAGCTAAACAGTAAATTGACCGCCGCTAAGGCCGAACAGCTTCGCCTTGAAGGTGAACTCCAGCAAATAGAACAAGCCGGCGATAACATCGCTGCTTTGCTTGCGATTCCGAGTATCTCCGCCGCCCCGTCAGTGACTGAAGCGCAGCGTAGTGTCACACAGGTGGAAGCTGGGATGACTACTTACGCCTTAAGATACAAGGAGAAGCATCCCAAAATGATGGCGGCGCGGGCCGCTCTGGCCGAGGCGAAAGAGAAACTTCGTCAAGCAGTCATGGCGCAACCTCCAATTCTACGTAACGCCATTGAACAAACCAAGGCCACACAAGCTAGCTTGCAAGGAGCATTACGAGACCAGCAGGGTGTCGCGGTCGCACTTAACAGGGCAGCCATCGGCTATCAGGAATTAGCGCGGCAAGCTGAAACGGATCGCGCACTCTACGAAAGCGTTCTTCGCCAGATCAAAGAGACAAGTCTAACAAAAGATGTAAAGACGAATGCGGTCAGCGTGATCGAGCATTCCGCTCTTCCGAATTCCCCTGTTAGTCCCAGTCCCGCAAAAGCGATTGCCCTGGGTCTGCTCGGCGGCCTGGCCGCTGGACTTGCGTTTGTTCTCGGCACCGATGCGCTGGATCGCTCCATCAAGACCGTGGACCAGGCAGAAACCACACTTGGACTGCCTGTCTTTGCAGCTGTTCCCGAAACCACCGACGAAGGTGCGGTCCCGCGGTTAAAACGGCGAAGGAGAGTTTTCGGAAGCTCGAATTACCGGGTTGTGGTGGAAACTCCCGAGAGCCCAGCGGCGGAAGCGTTTCGCAATTTGCGCGCTGCGCTTTCGCTTTTGGGTCCGGAAGCGGAGCGCAAGGTGTCCATTTTTACCAGTGCTCTGCCCAATGAAGGAAAAAGTTTTACCAGCGCCAATTATTCGCTCGCCTTGGCGCAACAAGGCTATCGCGTTCTTCTTATCGATGGCGACCTGCGCCGGCCAAACATGCATAGAATTTTCCGGTTCCCAGATGCGATCACAAATAATTCTGACGAAGGCAGCGCGCCAGGAGTGATCGATTGCCTCGTCGGCGAAGCGGACGTAGCCTCAGCGGCACGCCCGATTCCCGCTGGAGAAATCGAGATTGTCGGCGAAAACATTGCGCTAACCGGGAAGATTCTTACCGCGACCGGGGGCCAGCTTTCCGTGCTTGCAGGCGGACGGCGTGCGCCCAATCCGGCTGAGATTCTCGCCGGACCATTCTTCGGGCAGTTAGTTGCTGAGGCTGCAAAACTTTTTGATCGAGTAGTCATCGATAGCGCGCCGATCCTGGCAGTCAGCGACACTCTCCTCATGACTCCATATGCCCAGACAGTATGCATTGTTCTTCGAGCGCGAAAAACGCCGCGCCCTGCGGTCCAGCGCGCAATTTCCCTGTTAATGAAGTCAGGGATTCGCCCGGCCGGCCTCGTTCTCAATCGATTGCGGCGAAACCGAGGCGTTGGCTATTATTACTATTATGCCTCTCATGGCTATGGCGCAGGCGAAGGATCGTACTCTCGCAGCTACGATCGAGGCTCCAGCTCCGACCACGAAGATAACGGCGCGTAGTAACCGGTGATCCGTGATCGGTAAATAACATTCGTCCTCTCCTCTTCCATGACTACCGACCTCCGACCTCTGACTTCTGACCTCTCGTGCCACCGTGCGCTTCCCCAGCAAAGACCCAGATAAGTTGCCACATACAATTGAATCGAGACGATCTGAAGTGGAAAATCGATCAGCGCGTGCAACGCCACTCCTATTAGCGCTATGAGAACCAAAGGCTGAAGCAAGCGCCTCCGTGGCATCCAGTCCGGCGCATACTTCTTATAACTGCGAATCCCGACTGTTATACCTCCGAAAATTAGCAGTGCCCACAGACTGCTTCCGAGCCAACCCCATTCCAGCAATGTCTGCAAATAATCCTCGTGCAAGAACCTCCAGGTTCCAGGAACATGGCTAACCGACAAACTATTGTAAGCTGGAAATACACTGCGAAAGGTTCCTGGCCCGAACCCGAAAAGTCCAGCGTCAGGCAGTGCACCTATCGCGACACGCGAAGCCAGCCAGCGGGCATCCGTCCGTTCGCTCACCGACTGCCAGCGGTTGAGCGGTTGCTCCAAATGAGTTGCCTGGGCTAGCGCCATCAGGGTCAATAGAATGGCAAGGGCGCCCGCTAAGGCGACGCCTTTTTCTGTGCTCGAAAGCGTTCGCAGCAGTGTCGCCCCAAATTGCATGCAGATCGCAGCCAGCAACAAAACGGCAACCAACTGCGCCATGCGCGAGGTATTGGCCATCACCCCCGCGAGGGTTAGAATAAAAACACTTATCCACATTGCGCGCATCCCGGGATGAGATCGTTTGGTAAAAGCGCGGATAGCGAGACCGGCGGTCAATGGCCATACAAGGTTCAAGAACGCCCCGGCATTCCCGTGGTAATAATATGTCGCAAAAAAAGTGCTGACTGCCCAAGGCGGCGCCATTTGCCAGAAGATCATCCGCGCACCAGTCGCCTTCTGAAGTAAGCCGAGAAATGCAATCGAGCCCGCGACGAGACCAATCACGTACCAGAGTCGGAGTAACCATCGATTGCTCTGCGAAAGATCGACAACAAACAAGATCGTGCCAAGAAGCAACGCGCCCCGTATCATCCATGCCGCGCTGATCGCGTAGTCAACAGAGCCAGCCAAAGGCGGGGCGAAATTTTGCAACGGAACGAAAGCAGAAAAATCTGAGTCGTAGATTGACCTCGCGTTGAAGACCATCCAGCCGCCTATGCCGATTAAGGCACATGTTAGAAACAGCAAAGGCCGCGGAAACCTTGGCCATCGTCCACTAACGACTAGTTCGACGGCCCAAAGAATTAGAATAACCAGCAGCAGCCAGTTTGTTATTTGGATGCTAGTGGGGGTAGTGCCACCGTACGCCCATGGAGCATAGATAAGGACACCGAAAAAAATCCAGCGAGATGCGGCGCGGAAGATGTTAGAAGTCACACGTCAGAGGTCAGCCGCAGGTGGAAGATGTTAGAAGTCACACGTCAGAGGTCAGCCATACCTTTCAGGAATGTTTGCCGTCGTGGCTCGTGCTGTTCGCAACAGCTGATCGCCTAGCCGATAGCTCATTCCTGGGCAAAACAGGAACAACTTGCTTGGCCACAAATAATCGCAGCAATCGGCATTGCTTCCAACTTTCCAAATCTTCAAAAGTCCTGATCACGGCTGGCCTAGTCGGTTTCATTTTGCCACAGTATCAAAGTCGGCCGTCGCGCGACAGCTATCAATAGATAACCGACAACTAATAACCGACAACCGCTGAACTCCCTCACCGTCCTTTTCCAAACAGCATCGTGTACATCGTTTTCAACACTATCATGGCATCGAGCTTCAGTGAGTAATGGCGGATATAGTAGAGGTCGTATTTTAACTTCTCGACCGCGTCTGCATCGCTTTCGCCGTAGGGATAATTCACTTGCGCCCAGCCGGTGATACCCGGTTTGACCAGGTGCCGGAAATGATAAAACGCGATTGTTTGCTCATAGCGCTCGGCACACTTGCTCCACTCCGCGCGTGGACCGATTAGGCTGATGTCCCCTTTTAACGCGTTCCAAAGTTGCGGCAACTCATCGAGTCGAAGTTTCCGCAGCCAACGTCCCACAGAGGTAACACGCTGATCGTCTCTGCGCGTGTAAATGTCTTCGTCTCCGTTATCAGAACGCCGGCGCATCGTTCTGAATTTCAAAAGAACGAAACGTCTCCCATCCCGGCCCACTCGTTCTTGCCGGAACAAAGCGGGATGACCGTCCTCCATCCATATGAGCAGCGGGATAAGCACGAAAAGCGGAGCACAAATGATCAATGCTGCCGCGGACGCAGCGACATCGAAGAGACGTTTCAGATAATGGTAGGGAGAAGTGCGAGCGAGTTGAAAACCAGTCTGGAGCGGCCAAAAAGGATCAACAATCCCGAGCGGGAGATAACGCCAGTGAGTTTCATAAAATGATTCCAAAGTGTAAACGCGCGTTTGCTGAAATTGGGCGCGCACCAGGCGCTCCAGCAGCTGTGTGCTGAGTGAACTCGCTCTCTCGGCGAGAATGATACCGCTATAACGCTCGTTGAGATTATTCAGCCTGGCCGCGAGATTACCTTGGACAAGCGGCGATCCTTCACCGGCGATTGGCTGGCCCACCCGCTCATCATTTAGATCTACAAACTCAAGCTGCTGTCCGCTTAGTGAGTTCCTGTAGGTTTCGTAAAAGCTCGCCGCTGCTGCGCCGCCACCTATGACGAGAAACGACCGACTAGCGCTGCTGGCAACGACATATCGTCGAATCCACCGGCGGTACCACAAAGATACCGGCAAGAAAATCATGAAGCTCAAAAGGAGCACGCCACGGCTTGGTTTCATCGTTTGATCAAACGTTGCTGCCGAGTAGATCAACATCGCACTAACAATAGCAGCAGCGGCAATCGCAAGAACGTGCTCGGCTGCATAAGAAAGCGCCCGTTTTTCTACGGCGCGATCGTACCCGCCGATGAAATAGAGCGCCTGCACGATGACGGCGAGCTGGATCAGGTCGATTACGAGAAATTGAAGTGGTGTCGCGTAGAACGCATCACGCCGAAGCCAACAAACCACTCCGTAAATCGCGACCCAGCTCACTACATCCAGAACGAGATAGAGCGCCGCGGACGACCACTCATGACTGAGAAAACGTGACAAGCGACCAACCTTTTCTCCGCAGGCAGCCACATCACTTGACTCGGCCCGGCCTGTTGAACTCTCTTCTTGAAACCCAGGGAATTCTCGAGAGACGGTCTGAGATTGTTCGCCGTTCGCCATCAGGCCGGCAATTATATGCTTAATCACGCGATGTGAAAGACTCCTTTCCTCTAGCCTGGCTCCCTCGGACCAGGCCAGCTTCAGCTGCAATCCGCGTCCGTTGCCTGCCGTGCCACAGTGAGGCCAAGGCGCGTCATGCGCAACCGTCCTATCAGCGAATTGTCGGAGGGATCTCTATGAGTGCGAGGCAAAACCGCCGATGAGGCATGGTTCCAGGATAGGCGTGCGCCAGGTTGCTCATGTTCGCACCATCGGTGCCGATACAGATAACGTTATCGGCCGTGGTGACATTGCTGCCGGCATTTATACCTTAAGGCGACGGTCGAGAGCAAAGCCTGCTCACCGCCGAAAGCATTCGGCAATCGCCGACTAAACAACGCTAAAAATGCCCCAATGATAAGGTGGCAAGTTCTTGTATTCGCTCGTCTGTAGCCGAGATCGCTGATCCCGGCATGTAGCAGGGTCCAAAGCGATGCTCGGACACATATTCCGAAAGCGCCCGCGAAACACAACATGCGATTTTGCGCGAAGTGCTTTTGAAGTGCGATGCGTCCTCGCATCGCTCTCATCTAGACAGGTCAGCGCGGTGTGCGTACAGAAGGCGGCCAGTGAACCCGCCTCAAGCGCGCTCCGGCTTGACGCTCAAACCGGCGTCCATAATCTGAAACTCGCGCGTAATTCGTCACGACGCGTAAATCTAGCGTGAATATTCTAGCGGCTTTTTATCGCTCTTCAGTCGGAAAAAAAATGATCGTAGCCATCACTGGCATCATTCTGATCCTGTTTGTCATCGGACATTTGCTCGGGAATTTGCAAATTTTTATCGGCCCGGATTGGATCAATGGTTATTCGGAACACCTCCGCGATCTCGGCCCGCTGCTTTGGGCAATCCGTTTATTCCTGCTCGCGGTTGTCATCATTCATATTTACGTGACCATTCAATTGGCGATTGAAAATCGGCGTGCCCGGCCTGAGCCATACATGGACAGGCAATATGTGAAAGCGACGTTCGCGTCGCGTCACATGGTGATGAGCGGGCTCATCGTGCTCGCGTTTATTGCTTATCACCTTGCACATTTCACGTTCCGCAAAACCGATCCGCGCTTTGCGCTGCTCCAGCCGGACCCTCTCGGTCATTACGATGTCTATTCAATGATGGTTTACGGTTTCCAAAACTATCTTGTGTCGGGCTTTTATGTGCTGGGGCTGTTCTTGCTCACGCTGCATCTGAGCCATGGATCATCCAGCTTCTTTCAATCGCTTGGATTGAATGACAAGAAATTGACACCGCGTCTCGCGCTGGGCGGTCGAATTTTCGCGTGGCTCATGTTTATCGGTTACACATCGATCCCGGTCGCTGTCCTGCTTGGACTGATCAAACCGGCACAACAGTTATGATCGGAACGCTCGACGCTAAAATTCCGCACGGTCCCCTCGCTCAAAAATGGCGAAGCCACCGTGATCATTCACGATTAGTTAGTCCAAACAACCGGCGAAAGTTCGAGATCATCGTAGTCGGCAGCGGTCTGGCCGGCGGATCGGCGGCGGCGACCCTGGGCGAGCTGGGTTATCGAGTGAAATGTTTTTGTTTTCAAGATTCGCCGCGTCGCGCCCACTCGATTGCAGCGCAAGGCGGGATCAACGCCGCGAAAAATTACCAGAATGATGGCGACAGCGTTTATCGATTATTCCACGACACGATTAAGGGCGGCGATTTTCGTTCCCGCGAAGCGAACGTTTATCGGCTCGCTGAGATCAGCAATAACATCATCGACCAATGCGTGGCGCAAGGCGTGCCGTTCGCTCGCGAATACGGGGGGCTGCTCGCCAACCGTTCGTTCGGCGGCGCGCAAGTGTCACGGACCTTTTACGCGCGTGGACAGACTGGTCAGCAACTCTTGCTTGGCTGTTATCAGGCGCTGTGCCGTCAAATCGCTGCCGGCACCGTACGAATGTTCCCACAGACGGAGATGCTCGATCTGGTAATTGCCGACGGACACGCCAAGGGAATTGTCACCCGCAACTTGTGCTCTGGAAAGATCGAGACACACGCAGCCGATGCGGTTGTGCTCGCCACCGGCGGATACGGAAACGTATTTTATCTCTCGACCAACGCGCGCGGCTGCAATGTTACGGCCACCTATCGTGCTTACAAAAGGGGCGCGCTCTTTGCCGATCCAGCATTCACCCAGATTCATCCCACCTGCATCCCGGTCAGTGGCGAACATCAATCCAAGCTCACGCTCATGTCCGAGTCGCTGCGGAACGAAGGACGCGTCTGGGTTCCGAAACGCAAGGAAGATCGCGACAAGGCTCCCGGCGAAATCCGTGAGGCAGATCGCGATTATTATCTCGAGCGAAAATATCCGAGCTACGGCAACCTCTCGCCACGCGATATTTCGTCGCGCGCGGCGAAAGAAGTTTGCGACGAAGCCCGCGGTGTTGGCCCCGGCGGGCGCGGCGTTTATCTCGATTTTGCCGACGCGATCAAGCGCTTGGGAGAACATACCATTCGCGAGCGCTATGGAAATTTGTTTGAAGTCTATGAAAAGATCACCGGCGAAGACGCCTACAAAGTGCCGATGCGGATTTATCCCGCCGTTCACTACACGATGGGTGGTCTATGGGTTGATTACGACCTGATGAGCAATGTGCCGGGCTTGTTTGTGATCGGCGAAGCGAATTTTTCCGATCACGGCGCGAACCGGCTCGGAGCCAGCGCTCTCATGCAAGGCTTGGCAGACGGTTATTTTGTCTTGCCCAACACGCTGCCGAATTATCTGGCTGGCCAGATGGGAAAACGACCGTCGCCGGATTCTCCCGCGTTCCGAGGAGCGGAGACAGATGTTCGTGCCAGGATTGAGAGACTCCTTAAGATCAACGGCACCCGTTCGCTTGATTCGTTCCATCGCGAGCTTGGTCTTCTTCTCTGGGATAAATGCGGAATGTCGCGCCACGAAAAAGGATTGCGTGAAGCGCTCCAAAAAATCCCCGAACTGCGAGAGCAATTCTGGAGGGACGTGCGCGTCCCTGGGAGCGACGAAGATTTTAACCAATCCCTGGAGCGCGCTGGACGCGTCGCCGATTTCCTCGAATTCGCTGAGCTGATGTGCATGGACGCACTCGAGCGCGACGAATCTTGTGGCGCGCATTTTCGCGAAGAACACCAAACGCCGGAAGGAGAAGCGCTACGCGACGACGAGAATCACGCCGCCGTATTCGCGTGGGAATTTCAACGCGATGGACAAGCGCCGAAGCTACACCGCGAACCGCTACATTTCGAGACCGTGCATTTAACGCAACGAAGTTATAAGTGAATAGAACACAAAATTGTAGGGCCGGCGCTCCGCGGGCCTACCAATGCCAGGCCACCGATGCGGTCGCCCCACAATTATTTCCTGCATGAATTTCAAGCTCAAGATCTGGCGGCAGCCCAACGCGAAATCACCCGGCAAACTGGTCGATTACGAAGTGCGCGACATATCGCCGCATACGTCGTTTCTCGAAATGCTCGATATCCTGAACGAAAATTTGCTCAGACGCGGCGACGAACCAATCGCGTTTGACTCCGATTGCCGCGAAGGCATTTGCGGAACGTGTTCGCTTACTATTAATGGAGAAGCACACGGACCCGATCATCCCGGTGCGGTTTGTGAGCTTTACATGCGAAAGTTTCGCGACGGGGCCACAATCACGGTCGAGCCGTTTCGTGTAGGATCGTTCCCGATTGTGAAAGATTTAGTGATCGATCGAAGCGCGCTGGACCGCATTGTGCAGGCCGGGGGATTCATTTCCGCACGCGCGGGATCCGCGCCGGAAGCAAACTCGATCCTGATTCCCAAACACGACGGTGATCTTGCCATGGAAGCCGCGGCCTGCATCGGCTGCGGCGCCTGCGCCGCAGCTTGCCCGAATGGGTCGGCCATGCTTTTCACCGCAGCGAAAGTCTCGCACTTGTCCCTATTACCGCAGGGCCATCCAGAGCGAGAGAGCCGCGTCCTGAGAATGGTGCGGATAATGGATGCGGAAGGTTTTGGTAACTGCACCAACACTTACGAATGTGAAGCGGTGTGTCCTGCTGAGATCAGCGCCAGTTTCATTGCGAAATTGAATCGCGAATACGCACGCGCTAGGTTGCGCCGAAGTATGGGCTAATAGGTGGATCGCGTTCTCCGAACGCGATGTTCTGGGGAGCACAGGCTGCCAGCCTTTCCATCTCGGCAGCGTGCCGAGATGCGTCCTAGGTATGATTGCGCTCCTGCGTTCCTCTATCGCCTTGAGATGTTGCCGGCAGGCTGCCCGGCAACAGCAGGCGGGCAGCCTGCGCTCCCCAGAAATCAAATCGTTTCACAGGCGCAGGTCCACAGTTCCGGGTCGAGCGCGGCTTTGGCCCGCTGCGCCACCAGATCGGCCGCTGGGTTCTCGCGCAAAACCGCGACCACTGTCGAACCGGAACCAGACATTAACGCCGCGCCCACTTCTGGCTGCTTCAGTAACCACGTTTTCAGTTGCGCGAGAAAAACAAATTTTTCAAAGACCGGCTGTTCGAGATCGTTCACGAAAGTCTGACCAGTGAATTCCTGCGGCGCGTACGAGACGCCCGGGATTTCTTGCGAATCTCTCCAGCGAGAGTACGCCCATGCGCTCGAAACAGAGAAATCGGGTTTCAATAACAAGATCGATAAGCGCTGCTGCTGCTTCAGTGGCGTAACCAATTCACCGCGCCCCTTGCAGAATGCGGCTGATTGAAAAATAAAAAATGGAACGTCCGACCCGATTGCCGCGGCCATTTCCGCCAGCGCTTCACGCGACAATTTCGCCTCGAACAGTTGGTTGAGAGCGAGCAGGACCGATGCGGCGTCGCTGCTCCCGCCGCCTAATCCCGCACCATGAGGAATTTTCTTTTTGAGCTCGATTGAAACCGCAGGGTCGATCTTGGTTGTTTCAAAGAACGCCTTCGCCGCGCGGACAGCCAGATTGTCGTCGCCTTGCGGGACTGATGGATCGTCGCAGCGAAATTCGATGCCCTTTCCCAACCCTTTATCGATTCTGATCTCGTCGTACAGCGAAATCGGCGCGATGAGCGTGTCGAGTTCGTGGAAACCATCGTTCCGCCGGTCAAGAATTTTCAGCGAAAGATTGATTTTCGCGGGTGCGCGGACTTGCATACGTTGCATTTCAATTGTCATGTCGAGCGGAGTCGAGATATCTCTTGGACTAACATCAGAGATCCCTCGACTTCTCTCGCAATGACAAAAGACAAAATCATCGTGGCGCTGGATGTACCGACAAAAAGGGAAGCGCTTGATCTCGTTGAAAAGCTGCGCGGTCAAATCTCGTTTTTCAAAATCGGGCTGCAACTTTATACCGCGGAAGGCCCCGAAGTTTTGCGCGCGGTTTCGTCCACCGGCTCCAAGGTTTGGCTCGATCTCAAAGTCCATGATATTCCAAACACCGTCGCCCGAGCAGTCGAATCTGCGGGTCGCCTTGGCGTCCAGATGCTTACTATTCACTTGAGCGGCGGCAGCGAAATGGTCCGTGCCGCGACTGCGGCACGAGTAAACAATATGCTGCTCCTGGGTGTGACTGTTCTAACGAGTGCGACCGACGAGACGCTACGGGAAATTGGAATTCAGGAGAAACTCGATGATCAGGTGTTGCGCCTGGCGAAATTAGGTATTGAAGCAGGAATCGATGGAGTCGTAGCCAGTTCGCACGAAATCAAACCTCTCCGTCGTGAATTCGGTAATAAGATCAAAATCGTTGTCCCAGGGATTCGACCGAGCTGGTCGGAACCCGGCGATCAAAGGCGAACGATGACTCCGTTCGAGGCGCTTAAAGCTGGCGCAGACTATCTTGTCATAGGTCGACCGATCATCGCGCACCCAAATCCGAACGAAGCGACGAAAAGAATTTTGGAGGATATCGCAGGTTGAGCAATAACCGTTGTAGGGCAGGCGCTGCGCCTGCTCAGCCTACGACATGGCAACCGAAGCGGTTGCCCTACAATTCATCCGAGACACTTTTTGCCGTGCTCGACGTTTATCGTGATGTCGCAGCGCACTCGGCCGCGATGAACATGGCAATTGACGAAGCAATGCTCGAATATGCCACGATTCCGCTAATTCGTTTTTATCGCTGGCAATCCCCTGCTCTCTCATTTGGGTATTTTGGTCGATTTACCGATGTCGCCAGCTACCAGCGCGAGCGCGATTTGGTCCGGCGTTGGACGGGTGGCGGAATCGTGTTTCATGGAGAAGATCTGACTTATTCGATTCTAATTCCGGCGAACGATGCGGCCTTCGCTGAATTATCGATGTGGATTTATGAAAAGATTCACCGAGCCTTGTGTGATGGGTTGAGCCGAAATGGCGTAGACGCAGAATTGGTAGGGCCGGCGCGCTGCGCGCACCGGACACCGCAGCGCGGCGTCCCTACCTACAGTTGTTTCGCAAACCCCGTGCGTGCGGATGTGATGATCAATGGCCGCAAAGTTGCGGGCGCAGCCCAACGCCGGACGCGCCGTGGTCTGCTACAGCAGGGCAGCATCCAGGGAATCGATCTTGGGGACGACCTCGCGCAACAATTTGCACGAGAGCTTTCGGTAGATCGTAGCGAGCGAAAACTCGACGCCGAAATTTTGAATCGAGCGCGAGATTTGGCTGAGCAGAAGTACGGCACCGATGCTTGGCTGCGAAAGCGCTGAATAGGTCTTCGGTGAGCTGCCAAAGACTACAGACTGGATCGTCGCCGCGACAGCTCCCCGGAAAATTTACGCGCGTGATGCTTTGACAATACACAAGCCGCCCCTCTATTCTCGGCTCGTGGAAGTTTTCGCACGCTCGGGTGTGGTTCGGCCTGACATTACGCCAATCGCTTTTCCGCTTGGCCCACTGGCTCGGGTGGCGCAGTTGGTTCAACCGCATCTCCAGGAAGTTGAGACGCGAATTATTCAGCAAGCGGCCGCATTTGATCCCGACATTGAAGGCTATGTGACTTATGCTGTCGGTGGCCGCGGTAAACGTCTGCGCCCACTTCTCGCGCTTCTCGCCGGCGGCGCAACCGGTGAAATCAACTCGGGCCACATCGATCTTGCCGTAATCGTCGAACTCATCCACATCGCGACGCTCGTGCATGACGACATCATGGACGAGGCCGAACGCCGCCGGGCACAGCCCACCGTGAACGCGCGCTGGGGCAATTCGCTTAGCGTTCTTTTGGGCGATTGTCTTTTCGCGCATGCGCTGAATCTCTCCACGAATTTTGAAAACGCAGACATCAGTCGCGCAATCGCCCGGGCAGCGCGTGAAATTTGTTCGGGAGAAATGATCCAAACGCAACGCCGCTTTGATCTCAAGCTGGAGGTCGAAGATTACTTGCGGATCGTAGAGAAGAAGACCGGATCGCTTTTTGCCGCGGCGGCGGAGTTGGCCGCGCTCATCAGTGAGGCCGATTCGAATGTGATCGAAACGTTCAAGAATTTCGGATTTCAAATCGGCACCGCCTATCAAATTTATGACGATTGCCTCGATCTCGCCGGCAGCGAGAGAGCGACCGGCAAAACACTGGGCACAGACCTGCGCAAAGGTAAATTCACGCTCCCCGTGTTGATCTTTTTGCGGTCTGCTTCTGATTTTGAACGGGAACGTTGTTGCCGGCTCGTGCTTGAGGAAAGAATCGAAGAGATGACCGAGCTTCTGAGGATCGGCGCGACCAACGGCGCGCTCAACGAATCAATCGCAGCCGGCAGCGAGCTGATTCGCGGGGCACAATGCGTGCTGGATGGAATCGCAGTAAATCCGTACGCAGACGCGCTCTTCGCGCTCGGCGATGTATTGCGCGAAATGTTCGACCAACTTCGCGTCTGATTTGCGATCAGTTTTCTGTCGCCGGATGTCGATTTAACGAGCGTTTCTCGAATGTCGCAGCTTAAAATCCGCGAGATGCCGCGGGACGAGCGGCCGCGTGAAAAACTCGCTGCTCACGGGGCGTCTGCTCTAACTGATCCGGAGCTGATTGCGATTTTGCTGCGCACCGGAGTTCCGGGAGCGAATGCGATCGAGGTTGCGCGGAAATTATTGAAGGATTACGGCTCGCTTGTCGGATTGAGCCGCTGCACGGTTGATGAGCTGGCCGGTGTTCGCGGTATTGGTTTTGCCAAAGCCGTGCAGTTGGTTGCGGCTTTTGGTCTCGGCCAGCGGCTTGCGCGCGAAACATTATCGAAACAGAAGATCGATTCACCCGAACTGGTTAACGAACTAGTCGGACCAGACATGCGCCGGCTGCGTAAGGAGTCGCTGCGCGTGATTCTGCTCGATACGCGCTATCATTTGATTCGAGTCGAAGAAGTCTCAATCGGAAGCGTGAACGAAAGTATCGCGCATCCGCGCGATATATTTCGGCCCGCGCTCGTTTCCTCGGCCTACGCCGTTATAGTGGTACACAATCACCCTTCCGGCGATGCGTCGCCGAGCCAGACGGACCATTGCCTGACTAGGCGTTTGGCGGAAGCCGCCGAGCTGTTGCAAATCAAACTGCTCGATCACATCATCATCGGCGCGCCTGCCGAAGGAAGCCCCGGCTACTTTAGTTTCAAGGAAGCGGGCGTGCTGTGAAAATAGCGGTCCTCAGGTATTTGGAACACAGGCATGTTGCGAGTGCGGCCAGCAGACTTTTAGTCCGGTGTTTTGAATTCACCGGAGTGAAACGCCGTTGGCCGCACAGACTGCAAGTCTATGTTCCGTTCCGATCATGAGCCCTTCCAAGATTCATCCAACAGCGATTGTGGACCCTGGTGCGCAGATCGGCGCCGACGTGGAAATCGGGGCGTTTTCGGTGATCGGGCCGGAGGCGATTATCGGCGATGAAACAGTGTTGCAATCGCATGTGGTGATCGAAGGAGACGTCGCCATCGGCGCCAGCAACTTTATCGGACACGGTACAATTATCGGCACATCGCCGCAGGATCTCTCGTTTTCGCCGGAACGAAAAACGAAAGTTGAGATTGGCAACGAAAATGTCATTCGCGAGTACTGCACCATCCATCGTGGGAGCGCGGAGGGTAGCGTCACCAAAATCGGCAACAAAAATTTTCTAATGACAGGCGCGCACGTTGGCCACAATTGCCTTATTGGAAACAGCGTCGTCATCGCGAACAATTGTTTGTTGGCTGGGCATGTGCGCGTGGATGACGGCGTGTTTATCGGCGGTGGATCGACATTTCACCAGTTCATGCACATCGGGCGATTGGTGATGGTGCAAGGCAGCTCCGCTTTTGGGAAAGATCTGCCACCGTTCGTCATCGCAGCAGAACGCAATTCTGTCTTTGGAGTAAACGTGGTGGGGCTGCGTCGGGCCGGCTTTAACGCAAAGGATCGAGACGAAATCAAAGCGGCCTTTAAACTTGTTTACATGAGCGGACTAAATATAGGGCAGGCGCTGGAAAAGGCTGCGACGATGAAGTTCGGCGCACCAGCGCTCGAATTTATGGACTTCGTCGCGAACGCGAAGAAACGCGGCATTTGTCCACTCAAACGCGGAGGGAGCGAGGTGCGAGAATTGTAAGGCAGGCGCTCCGCCTGCTACATGGGCCATCGGCAACCGAAGCGGTTGCTCTACAATTTTGGATTCAGCGCAAGCAGCGCCAGCATGCGACCCGTTTTTCCTTTTTCGGCGCGATAGGAGTAGTAACGGTCCAGATCACAAGCCGTGCATACGCCGGCGTCGTGAATTTCTTTCACGCCAAGCGCACGACATTGCCGGACAATTTCGGCTGCGAAATCGACCTCGTAGTGCGGCGGACGGATACAAGGGCTGAGTTGCACGACCATGTTCGCAGGATCCGAGCCGAAGCGATCAATCATTTGCTTGATTGCGTTCGGAACGACGCCCAGCTCGGTGCCTTTACGACCGGAATGAACCAGACCGATCGCTGGCGTCTTTGAATCGACAATATAAACCGCGCAACAGTCGGCAACGTAAACGCCCAGCACGATTCCACGCTGATTGATGATGATGCCGTCGCAGCCGCGGAATTCGCGGCCCCCCGCTGGGCCGCGGCTACAATTATCGATAACTGCGACCTTGTTGCCGTGAATCTGTTGAGCGGTGAACAGCGGCCAATCGCCCATCCCGACCGCACGCCGGATTTCACCATGAGCGGCATTGAGCCTCTTCAACACTTCGGGCTTATCGTGCGAAACATCGATGCCGAGAATTCTCTGAGTGAAAACATGCCGACAGATTCCGATCGCACTTAGCGCGGGAAATTGTTCGAAGGGGAGCGGTATCATTGTGGTTGAAATCCCAAATTGCAAAACCCAAATCCGAAGAGGATGCCAATCATCAAATCCCAAAAAGTTGCGACCGGCCGGTTTGGAATTCGGATTTTAGCCTTATTTGGAATGTGACGTTCGGGACCTTCCAGACGAAGTTCGCAGCGTGCTGTCGTCAGCTTTCTTCCGTTTTCCTTCCGCGTCCAGGCCACTGCTGGTATCATACGTCTTCGACTTAGTTGCGCGCGGCGCAAGATCGGCGAACATCTCCTGGTAAGTGCTTTGCGCGCCGGTGGCGCGGTCGAATTCGGCCAACGACGAGTTGTATCCAAAGAGCGCTTGCAAACGTGTCGATTGTGCCGTGAGCAGCTGAACCTGCGCGTTGAGCACATCCAATTGGACTCCTGCGCCTGCGTCCAGGCGCGCCTTGGCGAGGCGCAGGGCCTCGTCGGCTTGCTCGACGTTTTTTTCCTGACTCTTAATCAACTCCTGGTTCTGCTGCAAATTTGAATAGGCTTGCTGTATCTCCAGCTCCACCTCGCGAACGTCGTCGTCATAAGTGATCTTGGCTTCCGAGAGGAGGGCACGCTGTTGGATGACCTGGCCAGCGATCGCACCACTATCCCAGATCGGCATGCTGCCCTGCACCGATGCCACCCAACCTTTGGAAATATCATGCCAGCTGGAATTCGTGGGCGAGCTGACCCATTCGCCGCCCCCGCTCGTGGTGATAGTTGGGAGGTACTGGCCCGCTGCCGCCCGAACTTGCTGAAGCTGATTCAAGACGTTCGCCCGGGCCTGTTTAAGAAAAGGGCGGCGCTCCTTTCCACGCTCGATCGCATCGGCCAGCGCGATCGTTCGCGGGATGTAAGGCATTTCGCCTATCACTTCGAGCGGCGGATTTTCACCGCGCCTTGGCTGGAAATCGAGGCCTAGTGTCTTGGCCAAGGTAATCTTCGAGATACGATAATTATTTTGCGCGGTGATCAGTTGCGGAAGCTGATTGTAGAGGGCCACTTCCGCCTGGAGCACGTTAAACCGCGGGACAGTTCCGGCTTCAAAACGGTTCTGCTGATCCTTCAACTGGGTTTCCAGCAAGTGCACCGATTGCTCCTGAACCTTGATCAGCTCTCGATTGACCACGACCTGGTAGAACTGCGTTTTCACGGTCGCGAGGAGTTGGTCCAGAATATTGCGGAACGCGAAGTAGGCGCTGTCCCGCTGAAAGAAAGTCCCCCTGATCTGATTGTAAGTGGTGCCATTAAAAATCAGCTGCGTTCCGATAACGGAGATGCTGTACGATACGTCGCTGAGTTGGGTATTCCTAACACCTGGTGTCGCTGTGGGGGCGGCGGCCGCCAATGTCCGAGCGTCCCCTACCTGCGACTGCGGCGATTCAACGAGGGAACCGGATGCGCCCGTCCCCGTCGGCGTCGGCGTCGTCCCGGTGGGGATCCCAGCAGTCGTGCTTACGGTTCGAGCGTTAACGAGGTTCGGATCAGTCCAATCATACGTCGCATTTACATTGATTTGTGGCAGCGCCTGCGCACGGACCTGAATGATCACGCCTTTGGTCCGTTTGATCTCCTGTTCCGCGTTGAGGAGACTCGGATTGCGCTGCAGCGCCGTCAGGATCGCTTGATCAAGTGTAAACGTGGGAACTTTGCGTGAAGAAGAGGTACCACCGCCTGTCGATGTCGATCCTTCGCCTGTGCCGGCGCGCGCCACCGAGCTTGCAGCAATGACCGCAGCGGCGAACCCGGAGATTACAAAATATTTTCGCATAAAGAAGATGTAGCCCGAGAGATTAGACGCGTAATCGTAGGCGCGTAGATTCAAACTGCGCGCTTTTTACCGTGGTGTGATAACACTGCCAGCCAATGGATGAAAATCATTTCGATTGGCAATAATCATAAATTTTGCTGTAAATCTGCAACCATGCCTTTTGTTCATCCGGCGTGAGGTGTTCCAAAATCTTTACGAGATTGCCAACCATTTCCTCACGAATCCGCCGGACTAGCGCCGAACCCTTCGGAGTGATGCAGACCATGACCTTGCGGCGGTCGTCTCGTGCAACGGAGCGCATTACGTAGTTAAGATTCTCAAGCCGCGCCACTAAACCGCTCGCCGCAGCAGTCGTGTGCCCCATTTTTTGCGCAATCGCCGACATCGTGAGCACTTCCTTTTGGTCGAGATAGGCAAGAAGGAAAAATTGCGGGAACGAAACGTTGCCTGGCGCAAGCTCCTTACAAAGACGCAGCACGAAGCATCGCTGCATTTCCATGACGATGTGCGAAAGCCGTTCCGCATCCGCACGAATTTCATCGGTCGGACTTCGTGCAAACCCGGCGAGGCTTCCCGTATTCAAGGCGACTAAACTAAAATGCGCGCATCGCCTGTCAATCCTCACCCGCAAGATTTGGCGTGCGGCAACGTGTCGCGGCTTTCAAAAGTGCAGATACGTCTGCGCACTCCAAAGAGCCGCTAGTCCACGACTTGAATATCAACGATCTCACCCGCTTTGAATGATTCGCCCATCGCGACCCGTAACAATGCATTCGACTGACTCAAACCGAAAAGCGCGTGGGATTCCTGGCGGCCGACAGGAGCAAATTTTCCGTCTTCGAGTTTTCCGCGAACATAATGCGGCCGATCGCTATCGTTGGTCAAATCGGCGGTCAACTTTGCAGGTACTTCCGGCAAAACGAGATTAGTTGCGCCCATCATTTGCAAAATCGCGGGCCGCACGAACTGCAAGAACGTAACGAAGGCAGACACTGGATTACCCGGCAAGCCGAACACCGCGCATTGGCCGAATCGACCAAAGAGAAACGGTTTCCCCGGCTTAATTGCAACTCGCCAGATGTCGATGCGCACTCCAAGAGAGCGCAACGCAGATTGCACAAGATCATGTTCGCCCACCGACACGCCGCCACTGACAATAAGAACGTGATGCTGCATCCCGCGCTTGAGCACCCCAGTGAGCAGATCCTGACTGTCCGGACAATACTCCACGGATTGTACAGAAGTCCCACAGCGTTGTAAAAGCGCCTGCAACAATGCCGAGTTGCTTTCGTAAATCTCTCCCGGTTCAAGCTTTTCTCCCGGTTTCACAAGTTCGTCCCCGGTGGAGACAATTGCGGATCTCACCTCGCCGCCCACCATCACCTCAGTAAAACCTTGTGACGCGAGCAGAGCGAGCGTCGCCGCCCCAATTCGCTCGCCCGTTGCCAGAATTTTCTGACCTTCACTAAGATCGCAACCACGTAGCCTAACGAATTCGCCAACATTGACATCCGTGTTTACGACAATTTCTGCTTCGTCACGGGTCACATCTTCCTGCATTATGATCGCGTCTGCGCCACGGGGCATCGGCGCGCCGGTAAAGATCCGCACCGCTTCACCGGGAGAAAGGCTGAGCCGTCGGTCACGACCGGCGGGTTGTTCGCCGGTCACGCGCAACCGTTGGCCTCTTTTGCACGAAGTTGCGACCACAGCATAGCCATCCATCGCCGAATTATCGAAAGCCGGCAGCGGTAGCGACGCAAAGTAGTCTTCGGCTGCAAAATATCCCAGTGCCTGCGAGGTCGATAGTCGCCGTGAAGGCAAAATCTGAATTCCTTCAAAAATTTTTGTTAGCGCTTCTTTCTCGCTGATCATCGCGAATCTAATCAATTAGCAATCGGCCTTTGGCAACTCCGGATGAAATCGCGAGCACGCCACGAATGTCTGTGTTGGCAATCCACAATTCCTCGCGATATTCTGGAAGCCGATTTTGGTGAGGTGGCTGAGTGGTTGAAAGCAGCGCTTTGCTAAAGCGCCGTAGCCCAAAAGGCTACCGAGGGTTCGAATCCCTCCCTCACCGTTTCCATAGTATGTCGGCGGCGCCGAGCTCGAAAGTTAAAGTAAAAATAAAAGTGTTCTCATCGCCATGATCCCCTCAAGAACTGAAAGACTCGCTTTGTGGCGAGACGAATATGCGCTCCAGTCTCTTACCGATCTGCGACGATTGCTGGCCTTCATGCTTTCGGAGGGCCAGCAGGGATCGCAGATGCGGCTTTGGCTGACTGTGTCAGCGACCGTGCTGTACGCGGCACCATTCAGGCAACGCGCGGAAGTGAAATTGGCGGAGGACGAAGTCCCCATCAAATACAGAGCGGCTCACAACGATGTGTTAAAGCATCGGGACAAGGTAATCGCTCACCGCGATCCGAATGCACATAAAAAAGGTGTGTGGGGAAACGAGCTGCCGATGGTCTCAGACGGAAACAATATCTTCATTCCAACAACGAGGCCCGCGATGGATGATGGCATAGCACGCAGCCTCCTTGAGCTTATTGAAATACTGATACCCATGCTCGAAGCGCGCGCACGCTTTCTTTTATCAGGAAATACTTGCCGCAGCCGCTAGCCAAAGGTGGGTACGTTCTGAGTTTGGAAGAGAATCCATCGGAGTGGTTAAGAAGGGTTTCTTCCTAAAATCGCGAGGGCATTTATGACGGAAATCGAAGAGCAGTTCTTATTTGCAAGCGACCAAGAAAACAAGCGCGTGATCGAGAAAAAGAATGCCGAAGCCGCATCTGTGGCACTCCGGAATTTCACTTCGCGTACGGTCGTTTAGCCGGTAAGACCGCCTCAATGGCATCGCTGCCTAACGAGTGTTCTCACTTGTTCTGATTTGATCTGACGCGCGCTTTCATAGGTAAAAGCGGCGCGCTCGTGTTCTGACGTGATCTGTCATTGCCCAACGAAAGGCTCATCGGCGTACAAAATAGCCGGATAACGGCTAAACGGGGGGTTGAGCGCCTCAAATGGCGGAAGGCGATCGGCCCCACCTCTCAATAAGGCTGGCCTAACATCCGGCGGCTGTTTACCCTACCAAAAACGACAAACAAATTTCTCATCATCGAACGTATTAGAAATTCTGCCTATGGACCTCAAGTTTGAATGTCCAAGCTGTGGTCAGCACCTCTCCGCGACACGCTCCCAAATCGGCGTAACAGCTCCGTGCCCAAACTGCAATGCCGCGGTCACGGTTCCGAAGACCTCTACGTTACCTCACCCACCACCAGCGCCACGACAGACAAAATTCCAGAAAAAACGTTACGAGACCACCGTGATTTTGATCGACGATTGTGCGGCGGCGCCGGCGCCGGCCAAGACCAAGAAACTAAAAAAATGGACGGACGATTTCACCGACGCGCGGAATTGGCTGATTCGTCAGTTAAGCGCGCTCCGTGGCGGCCCCTATTTCGCGGCCATTTTCGATCACAAGGAAAAGAGATCCGTGTTTAAGGAGAAAGGGCCATGAAAATGCCGCGCGGCGCGGTTTCCTAGACCGGCGGGTCCTTGCCGAGTCCCAAATGTGGCCGCGGGTTGGTTCAACGCTGTCGTTTTGTAGACGAATTGTTCGCTCTAGTGGCAGCATCACTGCGTTGACTTCGAGGGCAAAAATCAAATACAGCTGCCTATTTTTAAAATCTCGGAACTGACCGGAGTGCATCGCGATACTGTTTCGAAGCGTCTTGCGGATCTGCCATTCGAAGCCGGTAAGAAGGGCGCGAAATTGTACAGCTCTGAGGATGCGCTGGCAGCGATTTACAAAACTGATTCGCTCGAAGCCGCTCGCGCCGAGCAAGCGCGCACCGCGGCGCAGTTAAATACAATACGAGCTGAAGACCTTCGGAAAACCCGAATCCCGATCGGGCTCGTGCTTCAGTCCCTGGATCAACTCTTCCAATCAATGGGAGCAACGATAAAGGCAGCGAAAGGGAAAACCCTGAGCGGCGAGCTGATCAATGAGCTGTTCGACAAGTTCCGGGCCGCGCCGTCGAAATTGAAATGGTGAAGTTGACAAGGTTTCAGTGGTTACGATGCCGGAAACAAGCATCATCGAACCGAAGCGGATTCTGTCCGCGAGCGTAACGGCGAAGCATCTTCGCGTTTCGCGTCCGACGTTCTCCAAGTACGAGAGAAGAGGAATCGTTAAGCCTAATTACTTGTCGGACGGCGGCAGCTTTTACGAGTTCGATCGTCTTCCGCTCTTGGCGGCCGCGATCGAACAGAACCGCAGCCAACATTGGAGGCAGCTCGGTGCTACCAGCTGAAAAATGATAACGCTGGCTGAATTCCTAAAACGCTTTCCTGGTCGCGTTGATCAAACGACGGAAGAGGAGCTAAGCCTTTTCTTCGAGACAGTCCGGTTCAACCGTCGGAGATTCGTACGGTCCCATTTTCGCGCTGTAACCTACTTCGCCCGCGGTTATTATGCTCTGTTCGTTTCCAGTGGCTGGCGAATCGTCGAACTACTTTACGATTTGATATAGGAGCCACCACAAATTCGAGAGATTACATAATTCTGTTAACTGATTAACAGAAGACCCTTAGAACATTTCTTCAACGACACTTTGCGCTTGGCACGGGCGCTGCTTTTATTTTTCCACCGGGTCTTTGGTGGTGTGATGAAAAGAATTTGAGCGGCGACGATGACGCGCATCGGGCGTTGGCAGATCAAGACTCACAACTGACTGGCAATGCTTCCTCCCGGCGAGACAATCTCGCCCGCTCAAATTCCAGACCAAACCGCGTTTATCCTAACAAAGGCGTTTGTGTCAAACGCCAAATGTAAAATAAATAAGCGCTTGGTACAAGCGTTTCTACACTTCCGTGTTGGATGTTAAGCGTGAGATATTGAACGTGAAACTCACACCGTGCGAACTAAGGCATTCCCGATCCGAAACGTTATCGACAAATTTCTTGAGCCGGTCACCTCCTTGTCATGTCGAGCGAAAGCCTTGCCCTGAGCGAACTCGAATGGGTCGGGACATCTCTGGCTATTCTCTGTGTTTCTGTAGTCCTGATTGAGCGCCAGGCGTTCGGCGCTTACAATCCAGAGCAGTGCACACGGAATCAGTCCAAATTCGAAATTTTATCGACGGCCAATTTGTCGAGCCGATCGGCGCCAAATACCTCGACAATATTGAACCGGCGACTGGCAAGCCGTATTCGCAAGTTGCCGACAGCGATGCGCGCGATGTCGAGCTTGCTGTAGCTGCCGCCAAGAAGGCGTTCGTCAATTGGTCGCGCATGCCGGCGGCGGAGCGCTCGAAAATTCTGCTGCGCATCGCAGACTTGATCGAGCGCGATCTCGAGAAACTCGCGCGCGCTGAGTCCATCGACACCGGCAAACCACTGTCGCTGGCGCGCACGCTCGACATTCCTCGCGCGTCAAGCAATTTCCGATTTTTTGCTACGGCGATCCTGCATACCGAATCCGAAGCACACATCACCGACAACGTCGCGTTCAACTACACGCTGCGTCAGCCGCGTGGCATCGGTGGATTAATTTCGCCGTGGAATCTTCCACTTTATTTGCTGAGCTGGAAAATCGCGCCAGCGATTGCGGTTGGTAATACTGCCATTGCCAAGCCGAGCGAGCTGACGCCAATGACGGCCTGCATGCTTTGCGAGATCGCGCGCGAAGCTGGACTGCCGAATGGCGTGCTGAACGTAGTCCACGGCACCGGACCAAATGTCGGCGCGGCGATCACCGCGCATCCAGAGATCAACACGATCTCGTTCACCGGGGGAACCGTGACTGGCCGCAAAGTGGCGGAAGCGTGTGCGCCGTTGTTCAAAAAAGTTTCGCTCGAGCTGGGCGGGAAAAATCCGAACATTATTTTCGCGGATGCCGATCTGGAGGCAGCAATCGCCGGCAGCGTCCGCTCTTCCTTCGCGAATCAGGGGCAAGTCTGTTTATGTGGATCGCGCGTATTCGTCGAACGCTCGGCTTATAAAGATTTTGTCGATCGTTTCATCGAAAAAACGTCCAACCTAAAAATCGGCGACCCACTGGAAGCAGCGAGCGATCAGGGTGCGATCGTGAACAAAACCCAGCTCGATAAAATCAAATTTTACGTAGATCTTGCTCAGAAAGAAGGCGGCAAGATTGCGCTCGGGGGGGGAGCACCGGAATCGCTCAACGAACGTTGCCGCGACGGATACTTTTTCCAGCCGACAGTGATCACAGGTTTACCGGTCTCATGTCGCACAAACCGCGAAGAAATTTTTGGTCCCGTTGTCACGATCACACCGTTCGACAACGAGGAAGAAGTGATCAACTACGCCAACGATTGCGAATACGGACTCGCCTCGAGTGTCTGGACACAAAATCTAAATCGCGCGCATCGCGTCGCTGAGCGAATTAATACCGGCACGGTATGGGTAAACTGCTGGCTCGTGCGCGATCTGCGCGTCCCGTTTGGCGGCATGAAAGCCAGCGGCGTCGGCCGCGAAGGCGGCGAGGAAGCCCTGCGCTTTTTCACCGAGCCGAAAAACGTCTGCATCGCAAAATAAGATCGAGCGACCGACTTTCGAGATTCCGAAAAGCAGATGCGAATGCGTTACCTTGGTGCCTTTGGGTTGGTCTCGGCCTTCGCATCAGTTGTTGTCGCAGCTAACCCGCCGCCATTCGCTGCGGCTCGCCAGACAGTCGAGTTTCCCAGCGGCAATCTCCGCCTAAAGGCTTTCCTTTGGAAGCCGGACGGGCCTGGTCCTTTTGCTGCTGTCCTGTTCAATCACGGTTCAGGCGGCGCCGATGCCGCCCATACGGCGGGACTCCCGATCACAGAAGCCGCCGAAAAACTCGCACCGCTGTTTCTCAAACACGGCTACGCCTTTCTTTATCCTTTTCGTCGCGGTCAGGGACTTTCCGCTGATCAAGCTCTCTTCATGCAAGGCGTCCTACAGCGCGAGGAGGAGGCCAAAGGAAAAGAAGCTCGTCAGCATTTGCAGTTTGTTCTCGCGACCACGGATCATCTCGACGATGTTCTCGCAGCTCTGTCATTCCTGAAAACGGTGGCTGGAATCGACGCCAAGCGCATTGCAATCGCAGGTCACTCATTTGGTGGCCAGCTCACATTGCTTGCCGCCGCGCGCGACAACACATTGCGCGCAGTCGTCACTTTTGCTGCCGCGGCTGGTTCCTGGCAACGCTCGCCCGAACTGCGCGAGCGCCTGCTTACGGCGGTTGGCAAAACAACTTCACCCATCATGCTCATTCACGCGGCTAACGACTACGACACAGCTGCCGGTCGCGCCCTTTCCGCAGAGCTCGATCGTCTGCGCAAGCCGCACCTTTTAAAGATCTATCCGCCTGTCGGTCAAACATCGGACGATGGACACAACCTTCTTTATTTGGCCATGCCTCAATGGGAGGACGATGTCTTCAAATTCCTCGATGAGCATGTCGTGCGTTGACTCTGTTTGATTCGTGTTAATCTTTGGAAGCTCGCGCGCGTCGCCATCAATCATGAGTGCTCACATTCAGTGGCTGCGACTGTTGATCCTGGCCGCGCTCTTCATCGCAGCGTCGTTTTTTCCCTGCTATTCTGAGGAAGCTATTCCCAAGCTGAATTACGAAGCGGTCCCCGATTTCTTTCAGTTACCCGCAGGCGAGCATTTTGTCGAAGTCGCTGGGGTGGCAGTAAATTCCAAGGGACATATCTACGTCTTTCATCGTGGCAAACACCCGTTGATGGAATTTGATGCCTCCGGAAAATTCGTTCGCAGCATTGCCGATGACCTCTTTGTTACCGCCCACACGGTGCGGGTGGACGCCGAGGATAATATTTGGACGACGGATGTCGGCGCGCACCTCGTTTTGAAACTTAGCCCGGACGGGCGCGTGTTGTTATCGTTAGGCCGAATGCGAACGCCCGGCGATGATGTTCTTCATTTTAACCAACCGACTGACGTGGCGTTCGACCGTGAAGGAAATATTTACGTTGCCGACGGTGAAGGCAATTCGCGGGTGTTGAAGTTCAACAAATACGGCAACGTGCTCCTCGGCTGGGGAATGAAAGGCAGCGGCCCCGGGCAATTCGATCTTCCGCACTCTATCGCAGTCGATGGCGATCTGGTTTACGTGGGTGACCGCGAAAACGCGCGCATCCAGATTTTCGATTTGAACGGCCGCTACGTCCGCGAATGGAAATTAGGTCACCCCTATGGCCTCTTTATGACCCCGATCATTTCATCTACATGTCCGATGCAATCGCTGGCCGGATTTTGAAAATTAACCGCGACGGCAAGGCCGTCGGTGTGCTGGACGGACCGGCGCCCGACAAGGGACGGCATTTCGACCCGCATTTGTTCGCAGTGGACAAAGACAATTCAATTTTTACGGCGGAAGTGATGCCGTGGCGCGCACAGAAATTGCGGCCGAAATGAAAACGGAAGCTCTGGTTTGATTGTAACCTGGCAGACGCGTAAAAAAAGCAGAGATGACACCAGCGCGTTAAGCCCGCAAGCTCACGCAGTTGTGTGCAACCGGGCAATCCACGGTTAGAAAATGAAATGAATAATACTTTTGAGAGCTCCCGGGCGCCGGAACCAGTCGGCGCGTTCCCGCACGCCAAACGCGTCGGTAATTTCCTATTTCTTTCCGGTATCGGCCCGCGCACGCGCGGTAGCAAAGAGATCCCAGGCGTCACGCTCGACTCCGTTGGCAATATCGCCAGCTATGACATCGAGAAACAATGCCGCGCCGTTTTTGAAAATGTTCGGCTCGTGCTCGAAGACGCCGGCGCCAGTTGGAACGACATCATAGATGTGACTGTCTTTCTCACGAACATGAAAAAGGATTTCCCGATCTACAATCGGCTTTACGCAGAATATTTTGCCGGCGACGGCAAACCGAATCCGACGCGCACAACAATTGAGGTCACCGCTCTGCCGACGCCGATCGCGATTGAACTCAAAGTGATCGCAGCGCTGACTTAGCCTGTCATCCTGAATCGCGAAGACGGTGAAGGACCCCACTCAGCAAGCAACGGTTGCGCAAGTTAGACAGCGTGACGTACAGCGCGATTGTGAGATCCCTCGGGATGACCATGCGGCTTTAATTGAGCGTTGGGTGTTGAGCGGTAAACGTTGAATGTTTTCTGTCGGGCACGAGCATGAGCATGAGCACGAGTAAATCGTTTCGCATTATTGCTGCAGATCACACCGGCATTACTGTCTCAAACCTCGAACGATCGCTCGCGTTCTGGCGAGATGTTCTTGGCTTCGAGCTTTCTCATCGCGCGCACCACGCGGGGGATCTCGCCAGCGAGGTAACCGGAGTACCCGGCGCAGAGATCTCACTCGCTGTTCTGAAAGGTTATGGGCATAAGATCGAATTACTCGAGTACCTTGCGCCACCGGTTCGGAACCAAGTCGGTCTTAGACCGTGCGACGTCGGGTCGGTGCATGTCGCCCTGCTGGTGGATGATCTTGATGTTGTGCTGGAGAGAATTGCTGCATCCGGCTGGCTATCGGCAGGGAAGCCACAGACTCTCAAATCCGGACCGAACACCGGCAAGCGCGTCGTTTACGTCCGCGATATGGACGGAACTACCGTTGAATTCATGCAACCGCCGAAGCGAGTTGATAGTTGAGCGTTGAGAGCATGAATTGCTCGGTGGACGTTAAGCCTCGAGCGTTGGACGTTCGCTCCCGACTTATGACAATGAATTTTTCTGCTGGCGAAGATTTTGCGCTACAACTCGATGCCGAGGATCCGCTGCGGCGTTTCCGAGAGAAATTTCATCTGCCGCTCGGAAATGACAGCAAGCCGCTGATCTATTTTGCCGGCAATTCGCTTGGGTTGATGCCGAAATCGGCAAAGCAAGTCGTGGAAGAGGAATTGGACAATTGGGCGAAGTTTGGCGTGGACGCGCACCATGCTGCCGGGACGCCGTGGTATTCGTATCACGAGACGTTGCGCAAACCGCTGGCGCGACTCATCGGCGCAAAGCCGGTCGAAGTGATCTGCATGAACAGCCTCACAGTGAACCTGCACCTGATGATGGCCACCTTTTATCGGCCAACCAAATTGCGATCCAAAATCCTGATGGAAGAGCCGGCCTTTCCTTCCGACACATACGCGATCAAAACGCAGATCGTTCATCACGGACTCGACCCGAAAGAAGCGCTCGTTCTTGCGCGCCCGCGCAAAGGCGAGTCCACAATTCGAACCGAGGAGATTCTCGATTTAATCGAAAAGCACGCCGGTGAGATCGGGGTCGTAATAATCGGGGCCGTGAATTTCTTTACTGGTCAGTTGTTCGACATCCCGGCAATCACGTCGGCGGCTCAAAAGCGCGGAATCGTTGTCGGGTTCGATCTCGCCCACGCCATCGGCAATGTGCCGTTGTCATTGCACGATTGGAATGTCGATTTCGCCGTGTGGTGCTCCTACAAATATCTCGATGCCGGCCCGGGTGCGGTCGCGGGCGCATTTCTGCACGAACGACATGCAACCAACACAAAACTTCCCCGGTTCGGCGGCTGGTTCGGGAACGATCCGAACACGCGGTTCCGTTTGCATCTCGAACCGGAATTTGTTCCCGTCCCCTCGGCCGACGGCTGGCAAATCAGCAACCCGCCGATCTTCTCCATGGCACCGCTACGCGCCTCACTCGCCATCTTCGATGAAGCCGGGGGAATGGAACCGCTGCGCGCAAAATCAATTCAGCTAACCGGCTACCTTCAGTTCTTGTTGGAGAGAGCGGGCGTGAAGCGTTTTAGCGTCATCACGCCGCGTGAGACGGGCGCGCGCGGCTGCCAATTGTCGATCTTAGTGCACGAACATCCCAAGGAGTTGTTCAAGAAACTGGAAGCCGCCGGCGTGAAATGCGATTTCCGCGAACCGAACGTCATCCGCGCTGCGCCCACAGCGTTGTATAATACTTTTCACGAGGTGTGGCGCTTCGCCAAGATTCTGACGGAACATCAGTGAAGGTCGCTTGCGGAACATTCTGCGCAACCGAGCATTGGTCGCGCTCATCGGATGACTCGATTCGCCTGGAGCTTGCTTGGAACTAAGTGCTAGCCTTGCCAGATCATTGTTTCGAGTTGATTTTCTGACCGCAGATGGAACGCCGCCTGACCGCTATCCTTGCCGCCGACGTGGTCGGATACAGCCGGCTCATGGGGGCAAACGAGACCGCCACGCTCGCCGCACTCAAAAGACTGCGGACGGATTTTATCGGCCTGAAGATCGCCGAACACCAGGGACGCATCGTCAAACTGACGGGCGACGGCATGCTGGTGGAGTTCCCGAGCGTGGTAAACGCAGTTGCCTGCGCCGTCGAGGTTCAGCGCGGGATGCGTAATCGCAACGCCGGTGTGCCACAGGAGAGCCGCATCGACTTCCGCATCGGCGTCAATCTTGGCGACGTGATTGTCGAAGGCGAAGACATCTTCGGCGATGGCGTCAATGTGGCGGGTCGGTTGGAGAGTATTGCGCCGGTTGGGGGGATCACCGTCTCCCAATCTGTGCGCGATCACGTCGGCAAGCGATTGGATCTGATTTTCGAAGACATGGGGGAGCGGCGACTCAAGAACATTGAACGGCCAATTCGCATCTACAGCATTTCGTTGGACGCGCCCTCTAGTGGACAAACTAACGACGCGGCCTCAACGCATCGGGAAGAAAGGCCATCGATTGCGGTTCTCCCTTTCATTAATATGAGCGGCGATCCGGAGCAGGAATATTTCAGCGATGGGATCACCGAGGACATCATCACCGACCTATCGAAAGTGTCAGGTTTGTTCGTGGTGGCACGCAACACGGCCTTCACCTACAAGGGCAAGCCGGTGAAGGTGCAGGAAGTGGCAAAAGATCTTGGAGTCAACTTTGTTCTGGAAGGAAGCGTTCGAAAGGCCGGCTCTCGCGTGCGGGTCACAGGACAGCTTATCCATGGGAAGGACGGGGGACATGTTTGGGCCGATCGCTACGATCGTGACCTGACCGACATCTTCGCCATTCAGGACGAAATCACCCACGCAATTGTGGAGCAGTTAAAGGTCAAGCTGCTGCCACAGGAAAAGAAGTCTATCGGACAGACGCCAACGGCTAATATCGAAGCTTATACTTACTACTTGAGAGGCCGAGACTTTTTCCATCGGCACTCAAAACGCTACCACCAACTAGCGCGGCGGATGTTCGCCAAGGCGGTCGAGTTGGACCCGCTTTATGCCCGCGCTTACGCCGGTATTGCCAACTGCGATTCTTTCCTCTTCCTCTACTATCAGGAGGATGTTGAGCTTGAGAGCATTCTGGAGACTAGCGCCAAGGCGCTCGCTCTGGATGACAAGCTCTCCGAGGCGCATGCCTCGCGAGGAGTCGCGCTCTCGGCTGGGCAACGATATGAGGAGGCCATGGCGGAATTCGAACGAGCCATTACGCTCGACCCCAATTCATTTGAGGCGCACTACCTCTACGCTCGTGCCAGCTTCGCCCAGGGCAAGATCGAGCGGGCGACTGCGCTTTTCGAGCGCGCCGCCGAAATCAAGCCGGATGACTATCAGTCCGTGTGCCTATTGATTCAATGCTACCGCTCGCTTGGGCGTGCTCAAGATGGCAAAGAGGCCGCGCGAAGAGGAATCACACTAGCTGAGCATGAACTTACCCTTCACCCGGAGGATCCGCGACCGGCCCACCTAGGGATTGCTGCACTCATCGAACTCGGCGAAACGGAGCGTGCCCGGGAATGGATAGCCCGCGCGCTAGCCATCGACCCCGACGATGTCCGTACTCAGTATAATGTGGCGTGCGGGTACACGCGTTTGGGCGATATCGAGGCCGCCTTTGACTTGCTCGAACGTTTGCTTCCGCGTGTTGGTCCGGAGCTTCACCAGTGGATCAAGCACGACTCCGACTTCGACGCCCTGCGAAGTCACACACGTTATCAGAAAATACTGGAACTTATCGGGTAAGGACGAAGCAGTTACAAGCGATGGTTCGCCACGGCGCCACTCCAAGCGGCCAGCGTAAAATGCGATTTCCGCGAACCAAACATTATTCGCGCCGCGCCGACTCCGCTCTATAACACGTTTCACGAGGTCTGGCGTTTTGCGAAGATTCTGGCCGAGCACGAATGAGTTTCGCACCTAGCGTTGGCTTACGAGTGAAATCTTTCGCCGCCCCGCTGTTCTTTGCGTTACTGCTCGGAATAAGGCCGGTCATCGCGGGAACCGATCGCGTTGACGATTTTGTTAGCGGTTACTTGAAGAAAAACAAATCCCCGGCTGTCCAATTATGGTCCACGAAATTTGGGAGTTCGCGAAAATTGTGACTGAGCAACAATGACCGTGCGGTTAGTGTTGCAATACGACTCTTGTGGTGCGAAAAACCTAACCGTCCAAGGGAACGTCAAAATGATTCGCCATGTTGTTTTCATCTTTGCACTCCTGCTTCTGCTCAACCCGCTTTGGGCGCGGGACGAGAAATCGATCAGGGATTTGAGCAAGGCGCTCACAGCGCTGGCGTCCGATGTCGATCCGGGCGAGGCCGAACGCTTGTCGGTGACCGCGCATACCACGGCGCGTAATCTCGCACGCGAATACCACGTCGTGCTAAACCCGGAGTTTCAAGCCTTCCTAGTCAACGTCGGCGCGCGGAAACGTGGCTGGTGCGGCCACTGGGCACAGGATATCGGGACGCGTCTGAAGGAACTCAAGCTCAAGACACTGGTGCTTCACTGGGGTGTTGCTTACGATCACACATCGAGCGAGAACAATTGCCTGGTAGTGACTGCACGCAACCAACCTTTCCAAGACGGAATCATCCTCGATGGCTGGCGCAGGGCGGGCCGATTATTCTGGTGCGCCGTCAAAAAAGACGACGAATACGAAGTGGAACAGCATTACGGCCATTCCGGAATCACGGCATGGAAAGAGAACTTTCAATGGAGCGCCTGGTTGCAGGATTACGAACCAAGCGATCAGAAATCGAAAACAACCACGGCATCGCGCTGACCCTGCTGCATGAGCAAATTGGCTACGGGGCCTTACACGTTCGGAACCGCTATGCATTCAAGCGCCACAGCAATTCGACGCCGCTCCGCCGTCATCAGGCCACCCGTGATGGCAGGATCAGGTTGCACAAGCTTTAGCGCCGCCGCCTGATCGAAAGCCTCGAAAATCCCGACTATTCTCTTTCGGGATGGCGAAGTTTCTTCTCATCGGACCTTACCGACCTGCTTATCGAGCTGATGTTGAAAATAGCCCTTCCAACTTTCAGGAAGCGAATCGACTCCGATGGCTCGGCACAGCCCTTCCAGATCGTTTTTCTCGAAAGCGTAGAGACGAGTGATATCGGCCACGCTAATCTCTTCTTGCTCTCGTCCGATTAATTCTATCCCTTCGCCAGCACTTACCAACGCCTCGCGGGCCACGGCAAAATAGAAGCCAGTGCGACGACTGGCCAGAAACCGTTTAATAATGTCGACTTTATACCGAGCTTGTAGCAGGGCATTCGTGGCTCCGTGACCACGACTTCGGTTTCACCGATACTAAATCTGTCCCCGATGTAGACAGTTTCTTCAAGCAATCCCTCGGTCGTGAAATTTTCTCCGAACATGCTCCAGGGCAGATCGACTTCCGGCAACTGCGTTCGCCAGTAGTCGTAATGCTCCGACGGATACGCATAAATCGCTTTATCAATGCCGCCGTGGACAGTGAGATCCGCTTGTCGATCGCCATCCAGGTTTAACGTGCGCACCATCACCGGCGTGTTGACCGGTTTTTTGAAAATTCCCGTCGTGACGACCTTACCTTGCCAGATCACTTCCC